>Ga0182024_10007914_pt1 | contig 22722 bp, 19 predicted proteins | sample P32metaG_FD_120480 | JGI IMG/M metagenome (GOLD analysis project Ga0182024, IMG submission 120480) | Permafrost microbial communities from Stordalen Mire, Sweden - P3-2 metaG (Illumina Assembly) | ecosystem: Environmental > Terrestrial > Soil > Wetlands > Permafrost | place: Sweden: Stordalen... | reverse complement strand
TGACTTGAACGCGTCCAGCTCGGGGACGGGGAAGGGCTCGGCCTTCCGGCGGCGGGCCGGGAGCGAGCCGCCGAGCGCGGCGCGGCGCTCGCGCAGGTACTCCATCTCCGGGGAGTCGTCAGGCGGCTTGTAGTACTCGGCCGCCTGAACCTGATCGTCGTTGAGCGGGAGCTCGAAGCGGTCACGGAAGGCCAGCAGTGCCACCTCGGTCATCTTCTTGGCCTGGTGGGTGACCATCTGGCCCTCGCCCGACACGCCCATCCCGTAGCCCTTGATCGTCTTGGCCAGGATCACCGTGGGCTGCCCGGTGTGGCGGACGGCGTCGTGATAGGCGGCGTAGACCTTCTGCTGGTCAAGCCCGCCCCGGTTGAGCAGCCAGATCTCCTCATCGCTCATCCCGGAGACCCGCTCGGCCAGCACCGGGTCCCGGCCGAAGAAGTGCTCGCGCACGTAGGCGCCGTCCCGCGACTTGAAGGTCTGGTACTCGCCGTCGACGCACTCCTCCATCACGCGCTCGAGGCGCCCATCGACGTCGGCGGCCAGCAGCGGATCCCAGCGCGATCCCCAGATCACCTTGATCACGTTCCAGCCGGCGCCGCGGAAGGTGGACTCCAGCTCCTGGATGATCTTGCCGTTGCCGCGCACCGGGCCGTCGAGTCGCTGCAGGTTGGCGTTGACCACCCAGATCAGGTTGTCCAGCCCGTCGCGCCCGGCCAGGCCGATGGCGCCCATCGTCTCGGGCTCGTCCATCTCCCCGTCGCCCAGGAACGCCCACACCTTGCGGGCGCCAGCGGCCGAGTCCAGCACGTTGCGGGCGATCAGGTACTTCATGAAGCGCGCCTGGTAGATGGAGGTGATCGCACCGAGGCCGAGCGACACCGTGGGGAACTGCCAGAACTCCGGCATCAGCCACGGGTGGGGGTAGGAGGACAGCCCGCCGCCGCCCACCTCCTGGCGGAAGCGGTCGAGTTGCTCCTCGGTCAGCCGGCCCTCTAGGAACGCGCGCGCGTAGTTGCCGGGCGAGGAGTGACCCTGGAAGAACACCAGGTCACCCCCGTGAGAATCGGAAGCGGCGTGCCAGAAGTGGTTGAAGCCGACCTCGTAGAGGACGGCCAGCGACTGGTATGAGGCGATGTGGCCACCCAGCTCGGATGACTCCTTGTTGGCCCGCACGACCATCGCCATCGCGTTCCACCGGATGATCGAGCGCAGCCGGCGCTCGATTTCGGCCCCGCCCTCCTCGCCCGGGAGCTTGGCTTCCAGCTCCACAGGGATCGTGTTGACATACGGCGTGTTGAGGGTGGCGATCGGACCGGTGCCGGCGTGCTGGGCGCGCTCCAGGACCCGGGTGAGCAGGTGGCGTGCCCGGTCCGGTCCGTCGTGTGTGACGACGGCATCGATCGCTTCCAGCCATTCGCTCGTCTCGACCGCGTCGATGTCGGTCACAGCGCCGTTGGTGGCGATGGCGTCGGTGGGATCGGACAAAGCGCGACTCACTATAACTCGCGGCGGCTTGCGCCCATCGGGGCTGCGAGCGGCCTTTCAGATAGCGTGCCGTGCGTGACCATCAAGGAGGTCTCGGGTCCCGCGGGCGCGCCGTGGCAACGCCCGCTGAGCGGCCACCTGGAGGCCCTGGTGGTGGAGTCGGAGGTCCTGGCCGACAACCCACTGGGCGATTCGGTCCGTCGTCCCCTGTACGTGTACCGCGCGCCGGGTGTGAAGGACGAGCCCGTTCCCACGGTGTACGTGATCCAGGGATTCACCGGCCAGCTCGACATGTGGCTGAGGCGCGACGCGTTCGAGCCGACGGTGATCGAGCGTCTCGACCGGCTGTTCGAGGACGAGGCGACGCCTCGGGGCATCGTCGTGTTCGTCGACGCCTGGACGAGCCTGGGCGGCTCCCAGTTCGTCAATTCGATCGCCACCGGGCGCTACCTGGACTACCTATGCGACGAGCTGGTGCCGTTCGTCGACTCGCGCTATCCGACGCTGGCCGGCGCCCAGCATCGAGGGATCGCCGGAAAGTCCTCCGGCGGGTACGGAGCGATGACCGTGCCGATGCGCCGGCCGGGCACGTTCGGGGCACTGGCCTCGCACGCCGGCGACGCACTGTTCGAGGTCTCCTACCTGCCGGAGTTCCGTGACGTCGCCCGCACGCTGCGGGACCATTTCGATGGCTCCTACGAGGTGTTCTTCAAACGCTTGTCTGCGGCAGACCACTTCGACTTCGGCCTGTTCGGGGTCGCCCTGGAGATGTACGCCTACGCCGCCGCCTATTCGCCCGATCCGGATCGCCCCGGCAAGGTGCTGCTCCCCTTCGACCCGGCCACCGGGCGGGTGATCGACGACGTGTGGGCACGCTGGCTGGAGCACGATCCGGTGCGGATGATCCCGGACCACACGGAGGCGCTGGGGAGCCTGCGCCGCATCTACCTGGATGCCGGTCGCCGCGACGAGGCGTACCTCGACCTGGGTGCCCAGGCCGTCTCCGCTCAGCTCTCGGCCCACGGCATTGATCACACGCTCGAGCTGTTCGAAGGCCGCCACGGAGGCATCGCCTGGCGCTACCCGATCGCCGTGCGCGAGCTGCTCATCGCCCTGGGGACCTGAGAGACTGCCGACGGTGAGCGCAACTGCCGACGAAGACCTGGCGTTCGCCGGACTGCAGGCGCTGGCCGCCGCGGTGCGTACCCGCCAGGTCAGCCCCCGCGAGCTCGTAGAGCTGTATCTGAGGCGAATCGAGCGGATCGACCCGCGGCTGAATGCCTTCCGGACCGTGATGGCCGACGAGGCGCTGGCCGCGGCAGACCGGCTCGGTCAGCTTGACGCCGAGGACGCCGGCTGGTCGGGACCCCTTTCCGGCGTCCCCGTGGCCGTCAAGGACGACCAACCCGTCAAAGGCCAGTCGCTCACGTTCGGCTCCCGTGGCGCGGACATGACCCCCCAGCCGACCGACGCGGAGGTGGTCAGGCGGCTGCGCGCGGCCGGGGCGATCCCGATCGGAATCACCAACGTGCCCGAGCTGATGATCTTCCCCTGGACCGCCACCGATGCGAACGGGATCACTCGCAACCCGTGGGATCCATCCCGCACGCCGGGCGGCTCCTCGGGAGGCTCTGCGGCCGCCGTGGCCGCCGGCCTGGTGGCCGCGGCCACCGCGACTGACGGTGGAGGCTCGATCCGGATTCCGGCCGCCTGCTGCGGGCTCGTGGGGATGAAGCCAAGCCGCGGCCGCGTCTCCATGCAGCCATTCGGAGAGGGTTGGCTCGGTCTGAGCTCGTTCGGTGCGCTCGCCCGCACGGTGGCAGACAGCGCGCTGCTGCTCGACGTCCTGCACGGGGCCAGCCCCCAGGATGCTGATCGTCTGCCGCAGCCGCCGGAGACGTTCACCGGCGCCGCGGAGCGCCAGCCGGTTCGGCTGCGGATCGCTGTCTCACGCAAGCTGCCGCCGGGCGTGATCACGCGACTGTCAGCCGACCAGCGGTTGGCCTTCGAGCGCACCGGCCGGTTGCTTGGCGAACTGGGCCACCAGGTCGAGGAGCGCCATCCCCGCTACGGGCTGCTGAGCCTGGAAATGCTGCAGACGTTCCTGGCCGGGATCCAGGGTGACTTCGCCCGCTTGCCGCACCCGGAGCAGACTGAGCCGAGCACGCGCCAGCTGGCCAAGGCGGGCCGAGTGCTCGTGCCACCACGCCGCCTCAAGGCGCTCCTGGACAGGCGATCGGAGAAGGTCCGGTCGCTGCTCTCGTTCTGGGACGACGTCGACGTGCTCCTGACCCCGGGACTGGCTCGTACCGCACTGCCGGCGGAGGGTGGTTATCAGCGCCCCGGACCGGTGGCCCTGGACCGAGCGATCAGGTTCACACCATGGACCCCGATCTTCAACCTGACGGGCCAGCCGGCGATCAACATCCCGGCCGGGATCGGGTCAGACGGCCTGCCGCTCAGCGTCCAGCTGGTGGGCCGGATCGGTGAGGAGGGGATGCTGTACTCGCTGGCCGGGCAGATCGAGGCAGCCCGGCCCTGGGCCTCCCAGCGCCCGCCGCTGGCGGCTTAGCGTCAGGCCGGCGCCGGCACCAATGCCGGGAGCACGCGCTCGGCGGCGGCGATCGCCTCGGCCCGCCAGGCCGAAACCAGGCCGAGCCGGCAGCGACGGTCCACCACGTCGTCCAGGCTGAGCGCGCCCTCCCGCTCGATCGCAGCCAGCCATTCGACTCCGAGCACGTCCTGGCCCGCCACCACCGGATCGAGCAGGTCCTGGCGCTCCACCGCGAGCCCAGCCAACTCGGCGGCCTCCGCGCCGAAGCGCCTGGTGAGCCCGTCAGGCGCAGCGGGGATCGGCCGACTCCCGGGAGCGGGGGCGCCGATCAGCTGCAGGCGACGGGTCAGGCAGGGGCGGAGCGGCCCCGGGTGCCGGGACGCCACGAGGTCGACGGCTTCCTCGGCCATGCGCCGGTACGTGGTGAGCTTGCCGCCCACTACGGTCACCAGTCCCGAGTCGGGATCCGTGATCACGGCGTGGCGACGGGACAGATCGGCCGTCGAGCCCGGAGCGCAGGCCAGCAGCGGACGTAGCCCGGCGAACCTGCCCACGACGTCGGCGGAGGACAACCTGACATCGAGTCCGGCCGACAGCGTGTCGAGCAGGAAGGACTCGTCGGCTGCGGTCACCTCCGGGACGTCGGGGATCACCCCCTGGTCGATCGGCTCGTCGGTCAGCCCCACCATGACCAGCCCGTCCGGGCGCGGGATGGCAAACACGAAGCGGCCGAAGTGATCAGGGTGGGGGAGGTTGAGCATCGCTCGCGGCCGCCCCAGCTTGGCGGCCGGCAGCAGCAGATGCGAGCCGCGGCTGGGGCGCAGCTTGACCGCCGGCGCCAGGCCTCCGGCCCACACGCCGGTGGCGTTGATCACGTGGCGGGCGGTCACGTCGAACTCGCCGCCGGTCCGGACGTCGCGGACCCGGGCACCGGCGTCCCGCAGACCGGTGACCTCGCAGTAGGTCAGCACACGGGCTCCGTGAGCGGCCGCGGTGCGGGCCAGCGCCACCACGAGCCGGGCGTCGTCCTCGAGCTGGGCGTCCCAGGAGAGGATCGCGCCGCGGAGCTGGCTCTCGGTCAGGGTCGGGACCCAGAGGCGCGCCTCGGCAGCGCCGATGTGCCGCATCACGGGCAGGCGTCGGCGGCTCGTGCCCGCCAGGGCGCGCATCGTGTCGCCCAGGTGGATACCGGCCTCGATCATTCCCGTGCGTGCGCGAGCTCGGCCTCCGCGCACCGGAATCAGCTGGGGGAGAGCCCGGATCAGATGCGGCGCGATCACCCCGGCCAGCGCACCCCGTTCCCGGGCGGACTCCCAGGCCACATCGAACTGGCCCCGAGCCAGGTAGCGCAGCCCGCCGTGGGCCAGCTTGGAGCTCCATCGGCTGGTGCCGTTGGCCAGGTCGCGGCGTTCGACCAGCGCGACGCTGAGTCCGCGCGATGCGGCATCCAGAGCGGCCCCGGTTCCGGTCACCCCGCCGCCGACCACCAGTACGTCAACGGCGCACCCCTCCGCCAGCCTCTCCAAGTCCAGCCGACGGCGCTCTGCGTTGAGGAAGCTGGCCGGTCCTCTGGGAGCCGCGATGAGTCCCATCAGACGAGGACCCCGGGATTGAGAATGCCGGCCGGGTCGAGCTCCCGCTTGACCGCGCGCAAGGCGTCCAGCATCACCGGTCCGAGCTGCCGGTGATACCAGTAGCGATGTTCGGTGCCCACCCCGTGGTGGTGGCTGATGGTTCCGCCGGCGGTCAGGATCGCGTCGCTGGCCGCGGTCTTGGCCTGCTGCCATTGCCTCACCGGGTCATCGTTCTGCGCGCAGGCCACCGTGAAGTACAGGGACGCACCGGACCGGTAGATGTGGGAGATGTGGCAGAGGACGACGGGCGGAGTTCCGAGACCGCTCAGCGAGTCGACCAGCGCCTGACGGACCGCCGCGTAAATGCGGGGCAGCCCGGACCAGAAGCAGGCCGTCTCCAGCGTCTCCACCAGCGCGCCGGCGGCGAGTAGGGCGTCGCGGAGATACGGGGCCGAGAAGCGGCCGGCGGCCCAGTCCGGGCCGGCCTCCGGCACCGGCTCGGCTCCGAACTGGCCAAGCATCTGACGCACCGCCTCCGCTCGTTCCTGCACCTCGGTCGCCGAGCCCTCCCAACCGGTGATCAGCAGGCAACCCGCACCGCCGCTCGTTCCGGCGAGTTCCGGCCTGGCCAGGTTGAGCGCGGTCTCCACTTCGTCGGAGACGCGCACGATCGTGGGAGCCGGGCCGTCCTGGGCGAAGCGGCGCACGACCGCCGTAGCTGCGGCGAAGTCAGGCAGCCGCCAGCCTTCGTAGCGCCGCACGGCCGGCGCCGGGGAGATCTCGACTCTCAGCGACGTGAGCACGCCGAGCGTTCCCTCCGAGCCGAGGAACAGCTGGCGCAGATCAGGTCCGGCGGCCGACCTGGGAGCCTGGCCCAACTCGACGGTGCCGCGCGGGGTGGCCACCGTGAGCCCCACCACCCGTTCGTCGAACCGGCCGTAGCCGGCCGATGCCTGGCCACTGGAGCGGGTGGCGGCAAAGCCGCCCACAGAGGCGTACTCGAAGGACTGCGGGAAGTGGCCGAGCGTGTATCCCCGCTCGCCCAGCCGGGCCTCGGCCTGCGGGCCGCGGAGCCCGGGCTCGAGTGTGGCCAGGCGCGACTCCTCATCCAGGCCCGTGAGCCGGTTCAGGCGCTGGAGGTCAAGCGCCAGCATCGACTGGAACGAGTCGCCCCGTCTCGGTGCCAGGCCTCCGACCACCGACGTGCCGCCGCCGAATGGAACCACCGCGATCCGCTCGGCAGTGCACAGCTCGAGAACATCCAGGATCTCCTGATGGGAGCCCGGCATGACGACCAGGTCCGGCGCGTCGCTCAGGTCCCCGAGGCGCAGCCGGAGCAGGTCGGACGTGGATTTGCCTCGCAGGTGGCCGACGCGCGGCTCCCGCTCGGCGGACAGCTGGTTGGGGCCGACGATCTGGGACAGATGCTCCGCAACCTCGGGCGGCATCCGCGACTCCGGCAGATCCAGGCCCTCCAGGCTGGGCACCGGTGGTCCGTCTCGCCGCACGCCCAGCGCCTCCCGCACGAGACTGCTCATCTCCGGCGACAATGGCCGGGCCAGATCGGGATCTCCCCAGCCCCACCACGCCATCGAGCCGGTACTCTGTGACATCTGATGCCAAAACGTAACACAGGAGTGGAAGCCAGGTCGAACGACGAACCTCGCCGATACGAAGAGGCGAGCCCAGTCCACCAGGACCCCGTCCTGGACGCCGCGCGCGCCACCGTTCTCGATTTCGGGGTCCGGCGGGCCACGCTCACCGAGGTGGCCAGGCGGGCCGGTCTGAGCCGGATGACCGTGTACCGACGCTATTCGGACGGCAACGAGCTGATGCGGGCGCTGATGTCGAGGGAGTTTGGGGCGGTGCTGGTGGAGGCCCAGAACCGGGCGGCGGGGCTGAAGGATCCGCTTGAGCGGGTGGTGGCCGGCGTGAGCGAAACGCTGGCGATGCTCATGGAGCACCCGCTGATGCTGCGGTTGCTGGAGCTGGAGCCGGAGATGCTCTTGCCGTATCTGACAGATCGGGTGGGTGCCTTCCAGCGCGCGGGTCGTCAGGCGCTGGCAGCGTGGATTGCCGAGGCGCAGGAGTTGGGTGCGATCCGTGACGGTGGCCCGGAGAGGCTGGCGAGCACGATCGAGCTGGCCGCCAGGGGCTTCGTCCTGGCGGCCCGCACGCAGAGCCCGCCAGAGCGCGACGCAGTGCTGCGGGAGCTGGAGAGGATGATCGAGGCTTATCTAACTCCGGATTCCAGGGAATCGGACCGGGCGCAATAGGCGTTGACGCAGAGCTCCTGAAATTGCGGTTTCACCCGGGGCTCCCCATGGGTAGTTTCTACTCATATGGCTCTTGAAACCCTTTCCACACGCACGCAGTTGGGCTCGGCCCTGCGGCCGGCCGATCCAGAAGAGTTGTTCGAGCGCTGGAAGCAGCACGGCGACCGGCGTGCCCGCGATGAACTGGTAGAGCGCTACATGCCGCTGGCTCGCCGTCTGGCCCGGCGGTATCTCGGTGCCCGCGAGCCGTTCGAGGACTTGGTGCAGGTGGCCAGCCTCGGTCTCGTGAAGGCGATCGACCGCTTCGATGCCAGCCGCGGCAACGCGTTCACGTCGTTTGCCGTCCCGACCATTCTGGGCGAGCTGAAGCGCTACTTCCGCGATCTGGGCTGGGCGGTGCACGTGCCCCGCGGTGCCCAGGAGCGGGCCCTGAAGGTCGAGGACGTGCAGCGCCAGCTCACCTCGAAGACCGGCCGGGCTCCGACGATCACGGAGCTGGCCGAGTACATGGAGCTCAGCCTCGAGGATGTGCTTGACGCACTCGAGGCCGCAGGGGCGCATCACTCGATGTCGCTGGACACTCCCCGAGACGACGGGGAGTCGGACGGCGGCGGGACGATCGCCGATTTCCTGGGCGAGGAAGACAAGCGCTTCGAGTACATCGATGCGGGCGCCAGCATCGCGCAGGCCGCCCAGCAGCTGACCGAACGGGAGCGCCGGATCCTGGCGCTGCGCTTCATCGAGGACCGCACCCAGACGCAGATCGCTGAGATCGAGGGCGTCTCGCAGATGCAGGTCTCTCGCGTGCTCCGCCGCGCTCTGGCCACGCTGTCAGAACTGGTGGAGGCGGCCGATACCGGTGTGACGCCGACGACGTCTCGTCGTCGCCAGTTGCGCAAGTAACGGCTCGGCAATATTTGGCAGGTGGCGCGGCCGGCTCGATTGCAACCCGCCGAGCCGAGCAGCAACAAGATCTCTAACGCCGGCGCCCCAGGTTTCGAGGGAGCTAGGCGAGGGAAGGCGGAAGTCACCATAGAAGCCCTGGCCACCGTCCGACTCGAGGTTGAAAGCCGACCTGAATGCATCACGCTGGTTCGCTCGATGCTGGCCGGACTGGGTGAGTACCTGGAACTTGATCCCGAGCTCCTGGACGATCTGAAGACCGCGATCAGCGAGGCCTGCAACAACGTGGTCCTGCACGCCTACGGCGGTGAGACCGGACCGCTGCACATGTCGATGTCGATCAGCGACAAGGATTTCGAGGTAAGCGTGCGGGATCAGGGCGTGGGCCTCCAGCGCGTCTCCTCCGCGGCCAACCGGATGGGTGTCGGACTGGCTGTGATCAGCGCCCTGGCCCGCCGAGCCGAGTTCCAGAGCGAGCCCGGTGAGGGAACCGAGGTGCGTATGTCCTTCGGGTCCGAGGGCGTCGGGGCTCGCGCTGCGCTGGCAGCCCGAGGCGGGATAGCCGCTTTGTCGGCACCGCTCGGGCTGGGCGGGGACATCGTGGTCACGGTGGGTCCGGCGGAGTTGCTCGGGCAGGTACTGGGACGTCTGGTCCGGGCCGTGGCGGCCGGCGCGCACTTCTCCGTGGACCGGTTCCCCAGTCTCCACCTGCTGACCGGCGCGCTGAGCGCCCGCGCCGCGGAGCTCGATGGCGCCGGCGAAGTCAGCTTCTCGATCGTCGGGCGTCCCAAGCATCTGGAGGTGGCAGTCGGTCCGCTTCCGCCCGGGAGCTCGCGCGACCTGTTCGGCGGTCAGACGCCGCCTGGCCTGGACGGCCTGATCGAGAGCACCGACGCCACCGTTGTGCCCGAGGGCGAGCTGGTGCAGGTCGTGCTGGTGGAGCCGCGCCGCTGAGGCGCCCCGGACACGCTCGGCGGCCGGTCTAGGTGAGCTCGTCGCGGAGCGAATCCGACAACGTCAGCCGCTGCGCCAGCCCGGTCAGGCTGAGCAGTCGCTCCACCTGGGCGCCGGGATTGACCAGGCCGAGCTCCAGGCCGCTCTGCTGCGCTCGCTGGTGAGCGCGGACCAGCACGCTGAGGCCGGTGGAGTCGATGAAGTCGAGTTCCTTCAGGTCGACCACGATCACCGGCGAGCCGGCTTCCAGGACCCGGTCGAACTCCTCCTCCAAAGATGCTGCCGCGGCCAGGTCGAGCTCGCCGCTGACCGCGAGGATCTGCGCCTGCCCCTGGCTTCGTGCCTCTACCCGGAAATGACTCTGCACCGCGCGGCAGACTACACCGTTTCGTGCCAGATCGCCGTTGGTAAAACGTGAGCGTGAGCACAGTCGGTTTCCTCGGAACAGGCACGATGGGATTCCCCATAGCCCGCAATTTGGCCCGGGCCGGATTCAGTGTTGCGGTTGCGCCGCCCGCGCCGCAGGGCTAGCGTCGCATCACGAAACTAGACCTCCGGCCCGAGCTGCTCACGCAAGCGATCGAGTGCGCGGCGCAGCATGCGAGACACGTGCATCTGCGAGACGCCCAGGCGGTCGGCGATCTCGCGCTGGCTGAGGTCCTCTCCGAAGCGCAGGTACAGCACCTGCCGCTCGAGCTTGGGCAGGTGCTGGACCGCCGCGTCCAGAGTGGCCCGCTCGTCGGCCCGCTCAAAGCTCCCGTCATCGGTGCCCACCTTCTCGCCCAGGCTGTCGTCCTCGTCGGTGGCCGTGGTCGACACGGGCGCGTCCAGGGACACCGGGTTGTAGGCCATCGCGGCCTGCAGCCCCTCCAGCACCTCCTCGGCGTCGCACTCCAGGAACTGCGCGATGTCCATCACCGTGGGCGCTCGGCCCACGGCCATGATCGCCCGCTGCGCGGCCAGCACGGCCCGCCCGCGCTCCTGCGAGCGGCGGCCGACCTGGACCGTCCAGCTGGTGTCACGGAAGTGACGCTTGAGCTCCCCCAGGATCGTGGGTACGGCAAACGAGGTGAAGGCGGCTCCGTAGCCGGGATCGAACCGCTCGATCGCCTTGATGAGCCCCACACTGGCCACCTGGACCAGGTCCTCGAAGGGCTCGCTGGAGCGGGCGTAGCGGGAGGCCAGCTTGCGGGCGAGCGGCAGGAAGCGCTCGATCAGCTCCTCCCGGGCGTGTCTGTCACGCCGCTGCTGCCAGGCCTCGAACAGCTGCGCCGAGGTGGCGGCAGCCGGCGAGGCGGGGGGCCTCGGCTCTGCAGACATCTGGGAACTCCGCTGGTCGGGCCGGGCCCGGCGGTGGACCCGCCGGTGTGATCCCTGGGACTCCGGGAAGCATAGGTCATGGTGCACCGCCGCACGCTGGGGGCCGGGCGGCGCGGGCGCAGTCTTAGTGGACGATCAGGCGCTGGAGCCTGCGCCGTCGCGCCGGGTCGGTGGCCAGCACGACGATCAGGGCAAGCGCTGCGGCACCGCCCACGGCCGGAGCCAGGCGCCGGCGGGCGGGGCGCTGGGCCAGCCCGAGCTGGCGAGCCTGCTCGCGGGCCATCCGTTTGCTGAGCACGAACACCAGACGAGCCACTGGCGGCACCGCCTGGAGGAAGGCACGGCGGATCTCCGGGTCGAGGACGACTCCGGTGGCGGCGATCCTCCCTACGCTGGGGTTGCGCCTGGGCATCTAGATGAGGCGGTCGCTGAAGCTGGAGGGCAGGTCTGGTGGCTCGAACATTGACGGAAGCATCTCACCCGGGCGTGGTTCGTCAACCGACTTGGGTCAGTCCCGGGAGCTTGCGCCTGACGGCGCCGCGCGGTGAGCCGCGCCGGCGGAGGCCAGCTGATCCGGGGATCCCTGCAGCAGCCAGCCGCGCTCCTGACGGCGGAGCATGCCGGCGTTGGCGAGATTGCCCAGGGCCAGCGTCACCGTGGGGCGACGGGCTCCGATCAGGCCGCCGAGGGCCGAGTGGGTCAGATTGATCGGCACGAACGTGCCGGCCGGAGTCACCTGTCCCCAAGACTCGGCGAGTAGCCACATCAGCGCCAGGATTCGCTCGTCGACGCGCGGCAGCTGGCAGATCATCAGCTGGGTCATCAGTCGCTCGGACTGCTCCCCGGTGTGGGCGTGAAGCCCGGCGGCGATCTGCGGCCAGCGGCGAACCGCCATCAGCATCTCGCGTTCCAGCAGAGCCAGCCGGGTCGGCACGGTGGCTCGGCATGTGGACTCGATCACCAGGATCGAGCGGGGCGCTTGGGTGATCGACAGGGCATCGCCCGGCCCCAGCAGCCGCAGACCGGAGTGATTGCCCAGTCGCAGCGTCTGCAGAAGCATGCCTTCGAGCACCACGGCACCGAAGGCCCCGGTGTCCTCAAACAGCGACCTGATATCGGCATCCCCTTTGCCCAGCGAGTGAACGGGCAGCTGGGTTTCCCGCGCCTGCTCTGACTCCTCGGGACCCAGGAACCGGATCAGGTCGGGTTCAGCGTCAAACAGTCGGATCGTCGGTGTCTGAGCCATTACATTGGGCTTCCCCGGGCTGCGCGTCGCTAACCCGCGCCGATCCCAGAGCCCGCGTCGTGGTCTCCGAGATCTCGATGGCGGCGCCGATCCCGATCGCGGGCACGTCAATGATCACGTGGTAGAGGCTCGGATCGTCGATGTCGAGTCCGTAGAAGCGCCGGACGTACTCGGCGTGTGCGGCGTCGAGTCGGCGCTGCGCGGCGCGCGCCGTCGCCTCGTCGGCCTGGCCGAGCGTCATGCTCAGACGGATGCGGGCCTCCACCGGGCCGGTCAGGCGAATTCGCAGCACCCGAGGATCCTCACGCAGGGCGGCTACCGCGCCCCGGCCCAGGATCACGCCGCGCCCGCTGGCGGCCAGCTCGCAGACGACCGCTTCGGAGGCTGAGTGAAAGTCCTCGCCCGTAAGCATCTCTGGAGTGGGCGCCGCCGTGTCGGCGGCGGCGAACCCGGCCAGCAGGCGTTCCAGCAGGCTGCGTCCCGCGCCGCCCTCGTCCTCCTGAGCGATCGCCTCGTCCACGGTGACGTCAAGGCGCTGGGCCACCGCGATCGGGATGCCCCGGTCGATGAACGGCACGTCGAGGCGGCCCGCCAGCTCCGGGCCCACCCGGCTGCCGCCGGCCCCGTAGGCGGCGGAGATGGCCACGAGCGTCATCGCGGCTCACCCGGGGCAGGGATGCGCGCCGGCCGGCTAGCCGGCTCGGCCGGCGCGGCGGCGGCGGGGCCCGCCACCGGCTCCTGCTGGCGTTCGAGGAGGGCAACCGAGAGCGGCGAGGTCATCAGAACGGTCGTCCGGTGAGCGCGGTGGCCTCCACGGCTCGTGGATGATGCAGCAAAACGGGACCGAGGGCCGCAGCCGGCCACCCCAGCAGAGGCTCAGGTTTGATCGCTGGGGGGAGTCGGGGTGAACGACAGCCTGGCCATCACTCCGGTCAGGCTCGATGACGAGCGCGACCAGCGCGCGCTGCGCAAGCTACCGGCAGCGGCCTGACCCAGCGCAGCCGCCTCACGCTGAGGTCTGTCGGGCGGCGAGGCACTGTGCAGCCTCGCCGCCCGCAAATAGCGCCCGAGTTGTGAACGAACCCGACACCGGTCCGCCGTCCTCGGTGCCACAATTTGGCGGGCAGCGCAGGCAAGACGACCTCCGCCCCGGACCACACGCGTCCAGGGACGGTGTAATGATCTTTAAAATGCGTCGCGTGTCGCCCGAGGGGATGGGTACTGGTAGTGCCGCGTCTGCTTCGGCGGAAGCGATCCCCGTAACCCCAGTGCCGGTGGGTTCCCAGCCCGCTTGGCGCGAGTCGGCCGAGGCGTCCCTGCAGCGGGCGACCGAGCATCTGCTGGACCTCCAGCATCCCGATGGCTGGTGGAAGGGCGAGCTGGAGACGAACGTCGCGATGGACGCCGAGGACCTGCTCCTGCGTGAGTTCCTGGGCATCCGAGACGAGGTGGTGACGGCCCGGGCGGCCGAACGGATCCGCTCCCAGCAGCGCGAGGACGGATCGTGGAGCAATTTCTGGAACGGGACCGGTGACCTGTCGACCACGGTCGAGTCATACGCGGTCCTGAGGCTGGCCGGAGACCCCGCCGAGGCCGCGCACATGCTGCGGGCCGCCGAGTGGACTCGCGGGCAGGGTGGCCTGGAGAAGGCGCGCGTGTTCACCCACATCTGGCTGGCTCTGTTCGGGCTGTGGCCCTGGGAGCGGGTGCCGGTGGTGCCGCCGGAGATGATGCTGCTGCCCTCCTGGGTTCCGCTCAACGTCTACGACTTCGCCTGCTGGGCGCGCCAGACGATTGTCGCTCTCTCGGTGGTGCTCTCCTACCGGCCGCAGCGGAGCCTGCCCTTCGAGCTGGACGAGCTGCGTGGGCCCGATCCGTGGCGCCCGCCGCCGGCCACCTCGCTGGCCGGACGGGCTCTACTGGGACTCGACCGGGTTCTGCGCCTCTACCAGCGCCTTCCTCAGCACCCGCTCCGGGCGGCCGCGCTGGACCGCGCCGAGCGCTGGATCCTTGACCGCCAGGAGGCCGACGGCTGCTGGGGCGGCATCCAGCCGCCCTGGGTGTACTCGTTGATCGCCCTGCATCTGCGCGGGTATCCGCTTGACCATCCGGTCATGGAGCGGGGACTGCGCGGGCTCGAGAGCTTCACAATCGAGGACGAGCGGGGCCGGCGCCTGGAGGCCTGCCAGTCGCCGGTCTGGGACACCTCGCTGGCGATGATCGCGCTGCGCGACGCCGGGGTCCCCGGCGATGACCCCGCGCTCGGCCGAGCCGCCGACTGGCTGTTGGATGAGCAGATCCTCAGCCGCGGCGACTGGGCCGTGCGGCGCCCCGATCTGTCGCCGGGCGGCTGGGCGTTCGAGTTTCACAACGTCAACTATCCGGATGTCGATGACTCGGCCGAGGTGGTGCTGGCGCTGCGCGCCGTCGATCACCCCGATCCGGAGCGGCTGGAGCAGGCGCTGGAGCGGGCGGCCGGCTGGATCGCCGGGATGCAGAGCTCGAACGGCGGCTGGGGCGCCTTCGACGCCGACAACTGCCGCGCACTGGTGCGTGACCTGCCGTTCTGCGATTTCGGCGAGGTGATCGACCCTCCCAGCGCCGATGTCACCGCTCACGTCGTGGAGATGCTGGCCGATCTCGGGCTGAGCGACGGCGAGCCGGCGCGGCGGGGACTCGAGTGGCTGCTGGCCGAGCAGGAGGCGGACGGATCGTGGTTCGGCCGCTGGGGGGTCAACCACGTCTACGGGACCGGCGCCGCCGTGCCGGCGCTCGTGGCCGCCGGCATCGATCCGGGCCAGCCGGTGATCAGGCGGGCGGTGAGCTGGCTGGAGGAGCACCAGAACGCTGACGGCGGCTGGGGCGAGGACTGCCGCTCCTACGATGACCCCGGCTGGATCGGTCGGGGCACGAGCACGGCCTCGCAGACGGCCTGGGCGCTGCTGGCTCTGCACGCCGCGGGCGAGCGTTCGCTGTCGCTGCTTCGGGGGATCCGCTGGCTCGTGGACAACCAGCGTCCCGACGGCACCTGGGATGAGCCGCAGTACACCGGCAGCGGCTTCCCCTCGGACTTCTACATCAACTACCACCTGTACCGGCTGGTGTTCCCGATCATGGCGCTCGGCCGCTGCACGCGATGAGCGTGGTCGCCGAATCCGCGTCCGGGACGGATGCGCTGCCCAGTCCCGAGGCGGTCCTGGGCCAGGCCGCGTCGGAGAACTTCCCCGTCGCGCTGGGGATCCTGGGCGCCCGCGCGCGGCGGGCGCTGATCGCCGTCTACGGCTTTGCCCGCCTGGTCGACGACGTGGGTGACGAGGCACCGGGCGACCGGCTGGCGCTGCTCGACGTCGTCGAGCAGGAGCTCGAGCGGATCTACTCGGGACGCCCGCCGGAGCATCCGCTGATGATCCGTCTGGCCGAGGCGGTGGGGGAGTGCGGCCTGCCCCGCTACGCCCTGGAGCGCCTGGTGCAGGCCAACCGGCAGGACCAGGCGGTCAGCCGCTATGAGACCTTCGAAGATCTGCTCGCCTACTGCCAGCTGTCGGCCGCCCCGGTGGGGGAGCTGGTCCTGCACGTGTTCGGGCAGGCCACGCCCGAGCGGATCGCCCTGTCTGACCTGGTGTGCGACGGGCTGCAGGTCATAGAGCATCTTCAGGACGTGCTCGAGGACCACTCCCGGGGGCGCATCTACCTGCCCCAGGAGGACCTTCGCCGGTTCGGATGCGAGGAGGCGGACCTGGCTTGCCGGCCCTTGACCCCTGAACTGCGCTCACTGGTGGCCTTTGAAGCCGAGCGGGCCGGGGCGCTCCTGGACGCCGGCTCCTCACTGGCCGCAGAGCTGCCGGGCCGCTGCCGGGTGGCGGTGGCCGGTTTCGTGGCCGGCGGGCGCTCGGCGCTGCGCGGGCTGCAGCGCATCGGCTATGACGTGTCCGCACCGCGGCCGCCCCGGGAGCGGCTGACGTTCGGTGTCGCGTTCGCCGCCGCGGTGAGCGGACGATGATGGTCGCGGCCCTCGAGGTGGAGCGAGCCTACCGGGACTGCGAGCTGATCACCCGCCAGGCAGCGGCCAACTTCTACTACGGCATTCGCCTGCTGCCCCGGCCCAAGCGCCAGGCGATGAGCGCGGTGTACGCGTTCGCGCGCCGGGTGGACGACATCGGCGACGATCTGGCCCCCGGCTCTGATCCCGCGGAGCGTCTGAGCCGTCTGGCCGCGGAGCGGTCGGTGGTGGCCGCCGTGCAGCGGGGAGAGGTGGACGAGGTCGATGACCCCGTGGCCGTCGCGCTGACCCACGCGACACGGGCCTTCGCGCTACCGGTGGACGCGCTGTCGATGCTGATCGACGGCGTCGAGCTCGACATCCGGGGTGCCAGTTATGAGTCGTTTGATGAGCTCGTCGTCTACTGCCGCGACGTGGCTGGGTCGATCGGGCGACTGTGCCTGGCCATCTTCCACGGCGGGGGCGATCCGGTGACCCGGTCGGCCGACTCCCTGGCCGACGACCTCGGTGTGGCCATGCAGCTGACCAACATCCTGCGCGACGTGCGCGAGGACCGCGAACGCGGCCGGGTGTACCTGCCGGCCGAGGATCTGCGCCGGTTTGGCTGCCAGGACCTGACCCAGGCCGCGCCCGAGCGGGCGGCCGACCTGATCCGTTTCGAGGCGGCACGCGCCAAGGAGTGGTTTGACCGCGGCCTCCGGCTGACCGAGGAGCTCGATGCCCGCAGCTCGTCCTGCGTACTGGCCATGACCGGCATCTACCGGGAGATCCTGGAGCGCATCGTGCGTGATCCGCTCGAGGTGATGCACCGGCGGATCAGCCTCTCCACCTGGGAGAAGGCGTGGGTGGCCGCGCGCTGCCTGGCCACTGCCGAGGCCGCCGCGGCGATGCGCCCGCTCGGGCTGACCCGGAGCGGGGGAGGGGCCTGATGAGCCTCCCCGTGGTGGACCGGCGCGGTCCGGGACGCGTGGTCGTGGTCGGGGGCGGCTTGAGCGGGATCGCGGCGGGGCTCGAGTGCGCTCGGGCCGGCGCCTCGGTGACGCTGATCGAGTCCCGGGGGCGCCTGGGTGGTGCGGCCTACTCGTTTGACCGCCATGGGATCCATGCCGACAACGGCCAGCACATCTTCCTGCGCTGCTGCACGGCGTATCGGGAGCTGCTGGAGGAGATCGGCGCCACCCACATGGTGACGCTCCAGCCTCGCCTGGACATCCCGATCCTGGCCCCGGGCGGGCGCCGGGCCCGGCTGCGGCGCAGCGGGCTGCCGGCACCGCTGCATCTGACGCGAGCCCTGACTGGGTACCGGTTGCTCAGCCTGGGCGAGCGCCTGTCGGTCGTGCGGGCGATGCGGGCGCTGGGATCGGTGAACGTCGATGATCCGGCCGTCGATGCCCGATCCTTCGGCGACTGGCTGGCCGAGCACGGCCAGGATGAGCGCGCGGTGGAGGCGATCTGGTCGCTGATCTGCCGGCCCACGGTCAACCTGAGCGTGGAGGACGCCTCACTGGCCCAGGCGGCCCAGGTGTTCCAGGTCGGGCTGCTGGGGGAGGCCTCAGCCGGCGATGTCGGGCACGCGATCGTCCCGCTGTCGGAGATCCACGACCGGGCGGCCGGGCTGGCGCTGCAGCGCGCCGGGGTGCACGTGATGCTCCGCCACGGCGCCACCGCGCTGCGGGCCGGGCGGGGCGGTTTCAGCATCGAGGTGAGCGGCGCCCCGACCCTCGAGGCCGATGTGCTGGTCCTGGCCGTATCCCCAGACCGGGCGGCGCGACTGCTGCCGGCCGAGGCCGGCGTGTCCGGCGCCGGGCTGGAGCGGCTGGGCAGCTCGCCGATCGTCAACCTGCACGTGGTCTACGACCGGCGGGTGCTGGACGAGCCGTTCGCGGCCGGCGTCTACACGCCCGTGCAGTGGGTGTTCGACCGCACGGCCGGCTCCGGTGTCCGCGCTGGTCAGTACCTGGCCGTGACGCTGTCGGCCGCCGACGAGGAACTCGAGATGGCCGTCGATGACCTGCGCGCCCGATACCTGCCCGCGCTGGCCGACCTGCTTCCCGCGGCCGGCTCGGCCGAGGTGCGTGAGTTCTTCGTCACCCGTGAGCACTCAGCCACCTTTCGGGCGACCCCGGGGGCGCGTGCGCTGCGGCCCGGCCCGCGGACGCAACTTCCCGGGTTGGCGCTGGCCGGGACCTGGACCGACACGGGCTGGCCCGCGACGATGGAGAGCGCGGTGCGCAGCGGCCGAGCCGCGGGGCGGGAGGCCATCTCGGCGCTGTCGCTGAGGGCTGACCGGGAGACCGACGTGCGGGTCAAGGAGGTCGTATGAGCGGTCGGCTACTCGTTCTGGCGCCGCTGGCCATCGAGGCCCGCGCCGTCCGGGCGGGAGCTCCCGGCGCCGAGGTCCGGCGAGTCGGCATGGGGCCGCGACGGGCCGCCCGGGCCGCCCAGGACCTCCGAGACATCGCCTCGGGCCCGACCTTGATCGCCGGCTTCTGCGGGGCGCTTGACCCCAGCCTGGCCCCCGGCGATGTCGTGCTGGCCACCGAGATCCGCGGCCCGCACGGCACCACGGCCTGCGATGACGCGTCGATCCTGGCCGGGGTGCTGGCCCGCGGCGGCCTGACCGTCCACGCCGGGTCGATCGTGTCCAGCTCGCGTCCGGTGGTGGGGTCGCGCCGGGCGCAGCTGCAGCGCAGCGGTGCCATCGCCGTCGACATGGAGTCCGCCTGGCTCGTGCCGGAGCTGAGCGGCAGACCCCCCGTGGTCACCTTGCGCGTCGTCCTCGACACGGCCGACCACGAGCTCTACCGGCCGCTTCGCACGGTCAGAACCGCGGCCATCGCCTACCGGAATCTGCGCCGTGCCGCCGCCCTGGCGGACCACTGGGCGCGGGCCAGCCAGGCCGGCGAGGTGGTGCTGGCGTCTCCCCGGGCCTCGTGCGCCGGCGTGCTCCGCGCTGTGGAGACGGTCCGGCGGACCCTGGCCGATCGCGGCGCGCCGCTCTACGTGCGCAATCAGATCGTTCACAACGCCCACGTGGTGGCCGATCTGGAGCGCCAGGGCGCCCGGTTCGTGGACGAGCTCGACGAGGTTCCGGTCGGCGCCACGGTGATCTTCTCCGCTCACGGGGTCTCACCGGCGATCCGGGCGGAGGCGGTGGAGCGCTCGCTGGAGGTGATCGACGCCACCTGCCCGCTGGTGGCCAAGGTGCACGCGGAGGCCCGCCGGTTCGCCGCCGCCGGCTTCGACATCGTGCTGGTTGGTCACGACGGCCATGAGGAGGTGGAGGGCACGCTGGGCGAGGCGCCCGAACGCATCCAGCTGATCGCCTCTCCCGAGGACGTGGGGAGCGTGACCGTCCGCGACCCCGACAAGGTCGCCTACCTGACCCAGACCACGCTGGCGGTGGACGACACGGCCGCAGTCGTGGGGGCCCTGCGCGAACGCTTCCCGATGGTCTCCGGCCCCTCCACCAGCGACATCTGTTACGCCACCCAGAACCGCCAGGACGCCGTCCGGGCACTGGCCGAGGACTGCCGGCTGATCCTCGTGGTGGGGTCGGCCAACTCGTCCAACTCGCAGCGCCTCGTGGAGGTGGCCGAGCGGGCGGGGTGTCCCGCCCGCCTGATCGGGAAAGCCGGCGAGGTACGGCCCGAGTGGCTGGTGGACGTGGAGCGCGTCGGCGTGACCGCCGGGGCTTCGGCTCCCGAGGAGCTCGTCCAGGAGGTCGCGCGGGCGCTCCAGGGACTCGGCCGGACGACCGTCCGCGAACTGGCCGTGGCCACCGAGGACGTACACTTCAAGCTCCCCGCGGAGCTCAGAGCTAAGGGTTCGGCCCAACCGGACCGGAAGGAGGTGACCTGATGGCGGTGCCAGTCAGGCAGTCGATACGAGTCGCCACTTATCTCGCCGAGCAGAAGCTTCGCCGCCGGGACAAGTTCCCGCTGCTGGTCGAGCTGGAGCCCCTGTTCCAGTGCAACCTGGAGTGCGCCGGCTGCGGGAAGATCCAGCAGCCCGAGCACGTGCTGCGCCGGCGGATGTCGGTGGAGCAGGCCGTAGGGGCGATCGAGGAGTCGGGCGCTCCGATGGTGTCGATCGCGGGCGGGGAGCCGCTGATCCACCCCGAGATCGACGAGATCGTCCGTCAGCTCCTGGCTCGCAAGAAGTTCGTCTACCTGTGCACCAACGCGCTCCTGCTGGAGAAGAAGCTCCACAACTTCAAGCCCTCGCCGTACTTCGCCTGGGCCGTGCACATCGACGGCCTGCGCGAGCGCCACGACGCGTCGGTGTGCCGGGACGGCGTGTTCGACAAAGCCGTGGCGGCGATCCGGACGGCCAAGGAGCACGGCTTCCGCGTAACCACCAACACCACCTTCTTCACCCACGACTCGCCCAGCACGGTGCAGCAGGTGCTCGACTTCCTCAACGACGAGCTGCAGGTCGACCAGATGATGATCTCGCCAGCGTTCGCCTACGAGAAGGCGCCTGACCAGGAGCACTTCCTGGGCGTACGCCAGACGCACGAGTTGTTCAGCCAGGCGTTTGCCGACGGGCGGCGCAAGAAGTGGCGGCTCAACCACTCGCCGCTGTTCCTGGACTTCCTGGAGGGCAAGGTCGACTTTGAGTGCACGGCCTGGGGGATCCCCAGCTACTCGCTGTTCGGCTGGCAGCGGCCCTGCTACCTGATGGCCGACGGCTATGCCAAGACCTACAAGGAGCTGATCGAGACCACCGACTGGGACAAGTACGGTCGGGGTCGCGATCCGCGCTGCGACAACTGCATGGCCCACTGCGGCTATGAGCCGACGGCGATGTTCGCGACCACCAAGTCGCTCAAGCAGTCGCTGCGGGCGCTGGTCAGCTAGCGAGCCGAAGGGGCGCCTAGACTCGGCAGTCCCGTGACCGAGGTCGTCGCCCTCACCTCTCTCTCCCACGGGGCGGGCTGTGGGTGCAAGCTGGGGCCGGGCGAGCTCCTCCCGATCCTGCGCTCGCTGCCCCAGAGCGGAGACCCCCGGCTGCTGGTGGGGTCCTCCAGCTCCGACGACGCCGCGGTGTTCCAGCTGCGGCCGGATCTGGCCCTGGTCCAGACCGTCGACTTCTTCACGCCGATCGTGGATGACCCGTTCGAGTTCGGGAGGATCGCGGCGGCCAACGCGCTGTCGGACATCTACGCGATGGGCGGCCAGCCGCTGACCGCGCTCAACCTGGTGGCCTTCCCGCTGGAGCGGCTGGGGGCCGAGGTCCTGGAGGCGATCCTGCGCGGCGGACTGACCGTGGCCGCCCAGGCCGGCTGTGCCGTGGTGGGCGGGCACTCGATCGATGACCCCGAGCCCAAGTACGGGATGGCCGTCACGGGGACGGTCGACCAGCGGGCGATGCTGACCAACGCGGGCGGGCAGGCCGGAGACGTACTGGTGCTGACCAAGCCGCTGGGCGTCGGTGCGATCACGACCGCGCACAAGCGCGGCGCGGCCGGGCCGGAGCAGCTCGACGCCGCGGTCGAGGCGATGGTGCAATTGAACGACGCGGCCAGCCGGCAGGCGGTGCGCGCCGGGGCGCACGCGGCGACCGACGTGACCGGATTCGGTCTGCTCGGCCACCTGCACAACGTGACCCGGGAGAGCGGACTGAGCGCCGAGGTGAGCGCGCGGGCGCTGCCCGCGCTGGACGGAGCGCTCGAGCATCTGGTCTCCGGCGCCGGCGTGTCCGGAGGCGCGGGGCGCAACCGCACCTACGCCGAGCGTTTCACGGCGTTTGCCGAGGACGTCCCCGAGCCGTGGCGCGCTCTGGCCTGCGACCCGATGACCTCCGGTGGGCTGCTGATCGCCGTGCCCCAGGAGGGCGCCGAACTGATCGAGGGAACCGTCGTCGGGCGCCTGGTGGACGGCGAGCCGGGCGCCATCTCGCTTATATGATCGGATCCCGTGGAGCGGCCGGGGCCGGTGCCCCACCCGGCCTTCAAAGCCGGCGAGCCGTGGCGATCCCGCGGTGGGAAGGTTCGACTCCTTCGTCGCTCCGTCGCCCGCCGGCGCCGTGAGCGCCGATGCTGTGACGGTTGGCGCGGGGACCACCGGGCCGCCGCTGACGGTCGGAACCGCCGGCCACATCGACCACGGCAAGACGGCGCTCGTGCAGGCGCTGACCGGCGTGAACACCGATCGCCTGCCCGAGGAGCGGGCTCGCGGGATCACGATCGTGCTGGGGTTCGCGCCGCTGAGGCTGCCGAGCGGCCGGGTCCTGTCGCTGGTGGACGTACCCGGGCACGAGCGGCTGGTCCGGGTGATGGTCTCCGGGGCCAGCGGGATCGACCTGTTCCTGTTGGTGATCGCGGCCGACGACGGCGTCATGCCTCAGACGCTCGAGCACATCCGGGTGCTGCAGGCGCTGGACGTGTGCGACGGGGTGGTGGCGGT
>Ga0182024_10007913_pt1 | contig 22723 bp, 15 predicted proteins | sample P32metaG_FD_120480 | JGI IMG/M metagenome (GOLD analysis project Ga0182024, IMG submission 120480) | Permafrost microbial communities from Stordalen Mire, Sweden - P3-2 metaG (Illumina Assembly) | ecosystem: Environmental > Terrestrial > Soil > Wetlands > Permafrost | place: Sweden: Stordalen... | reverse complement strand
CTCAATATGAGCGCTTTGTCGCTATCGTGCCGGTATTATCACGCACTTGCTGGGATAGTAGATGCACTGGTTGCAGGCAGAGTTTTCCAGTTCTCCCGCAGCCATATTTCTGCCGAAGACTAACATCGGTCGCCTATCAAAACTTCTGACTTGTCGAACTTCATGACAGCAGTAGCGCCTTTGGCGCAGAGGTTCGAGCAGACGAATCTTGCGGCTGGTTAGAAATCAGTTGCCCACAGAACTCAGTTCGAATCCAGCCCAGTAATAAGGGTCTGAACTGTGATGACGATGCATGACGGTAAGTTGGCTTTGGCGCAAGGCATCGGCTGAGTCGTTGCCGTTGGTCGTCATTTTTTGATAAAACACGGTCATCAGCTCCTTTGAGACCGTGTCATCGACACTCCAAAGCGTGGAAATAACTTGCCTCGCGCCTGCCCGCAGGAATGAATAACTAAGACCCATTACTCCCTCGCCGTTAAGTCTCTCGCCGGCAGCGGAGTCACAGGCGCTCAAAACGACAAGCTGAGCACGCAAGTTCAGATTTGCAATGTCATGCGCCTTGAGAAAGCCATGTGTGGGGCTGCCATCGGCCCCGACGAGCGAAAAGACAAGCCCGGAGAACTCTGGCATCGTTTCATCGTAGACTCCATGCGTGGCGAGATGCCAGATGCGATAATTCTGCATCGCCGGGCTCAACACAGTTTGCAAGCTAGCATTTAGCCCCACCGCAACAAACGCCTGGTTCCGGCCGATCTCCTTTTCCACCTGCTCTTGAATGATCTGGGCCTCGAATTTGGAATTCAGGAGCCTCGGAAGCGTGGCACCAACGGCCTTGGATTGCCTTTCGAATGACGTTCTGTCAAGCCGACTGGGCTTTAAACCCGCGGCTCTCGAATCCCCAAGATCGAACACGGGGTCAGCAACAATCGCGACTTCGCCCCTAAAGTAGCTCTCATCCTCAGGCGCCTTGCGGGAGAGAAATACCGACAGCGAAGGGGTGACAATGATCTCATGTCCTGCTACAACCGGAGCTCCTGGTTTGGGAGAACACGCGTTTTCCGGAAGAGCTGCGAATGGCAGCATCGCCAAGTTGCCATCGGGAACGATGATCAGGCGTTTCATCTGCGATTGGACATAATCACCGAGCAAAGCACAGGAGAGCTGCGTGGAAAGTTCTTGAAAGTTCTTCCCGGTATTTCTCCGTACACCCTTTTGAGGGGGCGGTGAGCTAGCCGGTGCTCTGGCGGATGCGACGAGGGCGCGCCACTTCTTTATCATGTCCTCGATTTGATCCCGGCTAGGAAGGGGATGGCTCGTAAGAACACCGCGATGTATGACCCAGAGGTAGCTCTGCGTTCCTCCAAGCGCATATTCAAAATATGCCGTGTCCGAGTTCTTGCTGGCGCCTTCAATTTCGCCCGCGGTCATGGTTCGGGCGGACTGGCCGGCTGGATTTGCAGAAGCTGATATCTTGTCCTCAGCTCGCTCCAGCGTGCCTAGAGCTTGCGTTAATTCCGAGGAGTTGGCTTCCAGTTCGCGCTTGCTCCGGCCCCCCAAGAGAAGATTCAGACGATGGTCAAATGCCCGGTCTACAGCCATGTTCAATCGGACGAGGTTTGGCAGCGTAGCGCTTCGTGCCGGATTGCCTGCGGCGGTCCGCGCATTCAGGGCGTCGAACAACCCACGCGCCCGGCTCCTTTCGCTCATTTCAAGCGCCAGGGCATCGCCGTTGGAAGCACGATCACGCTGGAACTCCTGCATCAGCACTTCGATTGCAAGTTCGTAGCACTTCCGCTCAGCGGCAAAGAGCGATGCCTGGAGGGTGGTGTCGGTGACGCTCTTTCGTGTCGTCTCGATCTGCTCCAGAGCAGGTACTAATTTCTCTTTTGCTATTTCATTCTGGCCGCCGTCCGCGTACCAGCGCGCAATGTGATAAAGGGCCTCGAGTTTATCCGTCTCGTCGACATCTGTCGCCTCATCCGTGCCATTCGTTGAGTTATCCTTGCCGTCGCAAAGCCGAAGGGCATGATCGAATTCGCGAAATGCTTCCTGTTTTCTTTTAAGTCGCTCAAGGACCTCCCCCAGTGCGATGCGTTCAAAAGCCTCCCCTCTATGATCATCAACCTCATGGCTGATGTCGGCCGCCTTATTAAAGACATCTCGCGCCAGATTATTGTCCTGGTCGGCCAGCCTATCCTGCTTCCGATCGCGATCTGCTTCTCCCATCCGAACATAGACCAGTCCCTGCCGGTACATTGCAATAGCGACTCGTTTTTGGTCACTTATTTCCAAAGCGATGTCTTTGGATCTTCTGCAATCCGTCAACGCTTGCGTCAAATCGCCCGAGTCGCGTTCCATAAGGCAAATTCTCCCCAGGATTAGGGACTCCCCGGACCGGAAGTGAACTTCGGAATAGGAGCTTTCTGCTCTCTGGTAGTAGTTGCTGGCAAGCGAGTGCCGGTTTAGCGACGCGTAGTCGTCACCGATGTTTTCAAGCAGTATCCCGTAAAGGACGACGTTTCCCGAGTCCCGGCTCAACGGCGCCAGTTCGATATGCCGTGTCAAAGCGGCGTATTGGTCTCCGGTCATCCCCCTGAGGGTGGTCAAATCCTCAGCTGTTTCGAGGACGCGCCGGTCGTTGCCTGACCGGCGGAAGAACGCATCCGTCTCGGCCATCAAGGAGATGGCGCGGGATATGCGACCTTGATCCTCCTCGATCCACGCCTCTGTGCGCAGGGCGAATGCCGCAATCTCAGGCAAACCTGATGACCGAGCCGTAGAGAGCGCTTCCTCGGCATCTTTCTCCGCAGTCTCGTCGCGCGTGAGGAAACCTGCCTCGGCTCGATCGGCAAGCGCCGCCGCAGCCAGTTCCGGGGCATTCAGGCTCTTGCTCAGAGAAAGCGATTCTTCGGCGTGGCGTTTGGCATCTCGAGTTTCCCACTCGTCGAGATAAGCTCGGGCCGCAAGGTGCGCAAGCCACGCATGAAGATAATTGTTCTTCCTAACCAGAACAATGGCGCGAGTCAGTGTCTCGATGGCCTGTGAGTACTGGCTTAACTCGGCCTGCGATTCAGCTTCGCCGCCAAGCGCGATGGCTTCGCCATACATGTCGTTGGCGCGTGCCCATTGGGCCGCGGCTTCTTGATATTCTCTGATCGCCTGGCGCACATCCTCCCCGTGCAGTGAGTTGTGACGCGCTTGCGCGGTGGCGTAAAGCCGGGCCGCCATGGTATGAGCTGCCAGCGTGCCCAGCGGGATGCGGAGCCGGCCCACTCGCACATGAACGCTTCCGGGGTCCTTCAGAGCGCCGTCCACGCTTAAACGAAGGAGCATCTGCTTGTGACCGGATGCGGCCAGAGGGATAGCCATCCAGCCAGCCGTTTTGACGCGCCCGTACTGAATCTGCGGGCCGTCGCTCGAGAGAATCTGAAAGATGACATCGGGACCGGCCGTTTGCAGCAGGATCTCTTCAGCTTCCGAGTCGCCGAAGTCGAACCGGACCACGCTTCCTGAGCCGGGAATCAGGACGACCGAGACAGGGTGATCCACTAACAAATCCAGAGCATCACTTGGCGCCTGTGCAGTAGAGAAGGTCGTGCACAGGAAAAGGGAGGCTACGCATAGACGGACAAATGGACAAAGAGGAACGGCGCAGGCCAATGCTCCGTACCTGGAGCGAATCGTGCCGTGCCGTACCGTACTTTTTCTCATCGTCGCGTTGACACATCTTTCTATTACGCAGAGGGACTCTTCTTGGCCGCCTTCTTCGCGGGAACCCGCTTGGCCGCCTTCTTGGCAGCCTTTTTGGCAGAGACCCTCGCAGACGCTTGATCGACCTCTCCCGACTTGACCGTTTCTCTGGGCAGCTCGGGCGGTCTTCGCGCAAGAAGCGTTTGCGGGCCAGGATACGGCGAGGTTTTGATTGCTGGCGCGGATGTTGTATTCGCGCTTCCTCCAGGCCCACCTGGCATGGGACCGACGCTGCCAGCAGGCCATTTCACACTCACAGTCAGCTCGGTGTCTCCCAAGGGTCCGTACGCTTCCACGAAACCGCGAACAACGACCCCCGCCACGCGCGTCGATCCCGTACCGAAAGATCCCTGAGCCACCCAGCCGGTGACCGGATCCCTGCCTGTATCCGGCGGCGTTTTGCCTGTATCCGGTGGCGTTTTGCCTGTGTCTGGAGGTGTCTTTCCTGTATCCGGTGGCGTTTTGCCCAACGACCCATTCTGCGAGAATTGATTCACGTCAGCCTCCCTGAACCTCTACGTCCGTTTCGTCGATAAGCCTCAAAAGGAACCTGGCCCATCCCGTAGCCCGTGCAAACCGAGTTCGATGATATCCATTCCAGAAGTACTCGATCGACTGCTCCTTCTGGGGAAACTGAACGGCTGGATTCTGAATCCATGACGGGAACCAGATAGACAATCCGGTCGAAAGCGAAATCCTGCGGTCGGGAAAATTAGGAGCGAAAGCCGAAGCGATCACAAACCTCTTCAGGACTTTGCGAACAAGAAGGCTTGCCTCAGCAACGGCCGTTCCCGCCAGATCTTCCGAGAGGAAGCCGCAAAAGCAATCGAAATCGATAAACCCATCCGGATCGAAGCAGACGCAGTCGTTGCGCGCCTTGAAGATCGCCCCCCGATTCGCGTCGTTTCCAGCGGCCTCTGTGAGCGCGGCGGCCAAGCGTTTCGCAGCCGCCTCAAGGTCATTGCATAGAGCGAGGTTGCATGCCGAAAGCGCCACGAAGATCGAAGATTGATATGCAAAGGATTGGACGAAATCCTCGATCGCGGTTTGCGCAAAGACTTCCGGACTCCGAGGCGCGTCGGTAAGGAACTTCTCGAGAACGTTCTCCGAGATCCACGATCGAAATGGCAAGCCGGTCTCGGCCGCCACGGCAATATCGGCGCAATCCTGCATCTCGCACAAGACCTCGGCCATCGCCATATTGCAGCAATCGAACCCAAGGATCGTAAGGCTTGAGCCCTCGGGAAGGCTGTTCCTGCACGCGCGAACTGATTCTCCCACCTGATCGTTATTCAAAACTGCATTGTAACTGGAGTCGAAGATAAGCTTCAGGGGAAAATCCCGCGACCCAGCAAACTGGTCGGCCGAGGCCTCGGCTACGAAAAAGCCCTCATCGGAGGGAGAGTCATCGCCCCGCTCCATGTGTCCATTTTCCACGAACTGAGCCGCCTGAACAGGCGCAGGGGATACTCCGGTCGGCTCCAGGCGGGGGTCGAAATCATCGATTGCGTATCCGTGTCCCCAGAAGACGAAGGCAATCTTTTTTGCCGGGCAATTCGCCACGGACCACTCAAAGAAATCCCGGATCGTATCGGTGCTGGCCGTATTCACGTTCGGCACGGATTGGCTCGGATGAACCAGCCATTCATCCTTGCCTTCCGGTTGCGGAGGTATCACATATAACTGCGTATCCTGGTCCGGCTGGTCCATCAGCGCGGTGATGCCTACCCTGTCGTTCGATCCGATGTCCGCGAGTTTTAGCAGGTTGAGCTTCGCGCCCCTCCGCATGGCCGGAGATGGCACGTCGGCGGCAAAATAGACGTAAATTCCCCATTCCTTTGGATTGGGCATCGAACCTCGGTTGCGAAGGCAAAAATCCGTGGATGATCGTAACACATCTCCTCCAAGCGCGGGGAAGATTTTGTCGTGATGGACATTTGCGGCGCCCGGTGACAGAATGGCTGGAGATTCCAGATTCTTGGTCGGATACTGCCCCTGACCCCGAGCACGCATCGCCCCAAAGCACTGAGGCGACCGCAGACGGAGCCACTTCGAGAACTCGGATAAGCGTTTCGGGAGGAAAACAAATCAATGGAGAGCCCAGAAGCCTTTCAGGCCTTCTTGCTCTGGCTCGGTCAAGACGATGCTGCAGGTGCACGCAAGTACGAGGAAATCCGGAAGAAACTTATCCTCCTGTTCAGTTGCCGAGGCTGTCCGAATCCTGAAGAGCTTGCCGACCTAACCATCGACAGAACAGCCATGGTGGTCTTGAAGCCGGACTTCACTTATATTGGCGACCCAGTGGCTTATTTTCGAGGCGTTGCACGGAACGTGTATTTCGAGTGGGAGCGAAAACAGCGAAAATTCACCACGGCGCCGATTGAGGATGCGGATCCGCAGCCGCAGGCATCGGGAATGCCGGACTGGGAAACAGAAACCCTGTCCCTCTGGCTTGAGACCTGCCTCGGCGAGCTACCAGCAGAGAAAAGATCACTCCTCCTTGATTACTACCAGAGTGAGAAGCGTGCGAAAATTGACGGTCGGCAGCTTCTCGCTGAAAGAGAGGGCGTTGGTCTAAATGCACTCCGCATCCAAATCTTCCGACTGAGAAACGCGGTTCGACAGTGTATCGAAAGGCATCTCCGCAGGACTGAAACGCAATGGCCAGAAACGACATCTCATAAGTGAAGGGCGATATGGAATTAGCGCTTGAAACCAAAGTTCGTGAGTTCCTGTTGGGCCTCTCCTTGGATGATTTCGACACCCAGGTCGAGGATGGAATTCTGAACGGAACTATCGATGCTGGCCAGGTCCGGCTCATCGAAGACGAACTGATCGACGAATTTCTGTTCGGCTCTTTGTCGCCCGAAGAGCAGAAGGCGTTCACAACTCATTTTCTTTGCTCGGAGGACCGAAAGCAAAGACTGGTTCTGGCGCGCCAACTCATCCACTATGCCAAGAATCATCCGTCTGCAACGCCCAGCACTTATCTGGCAAAGCCACGCCCAAGGTTCTGGTGGCAGCATCTCTTCTGGCGATGGACTGCCGTCACGGCTATGGCCTGCTCGGTTCTGCTTGCCGTTCTGCTGGGGATACAGCTTGCTCGCTCCATTCGCGAAACGCAAGCAGCCACTGACGCTCAGAATGAGGCTGACCGCCTTCGCGCCGCGCTGGCTCAGAGCAGGAGCCATTCGCTGGAATCTGTGCCCAGTCTTGAACTGAGCCCGGAACGAGTTCGCGGTTTTGATGCCGTGCCCGGGCCCGTGCTTCACCTGTCTTCGCGGAGTGAATTCGTCTGGATCCGGCTGCAACTGCCGGCTCCCCCAGAGGGCTCGTTTCGCGAAGAACTGATCGGAGAAGCGGGAAAAAGCCTTTGGAAGCAGGAGCTTCCAGCCGCGAATAAAGAGTCATCGATCCGGAGCGACTTGGCCATCCCCGCTTCTCTGTTTTCGCCAGGTGATTACCTGATCCGCTTGGAAGAGGCCTCTCCGACAGGCACTTTCGAAGAAACAGCAACGTACGCCTTTCGCGTGGCTGCGAACTGACTTAGAAGAAGCTCCCTCCTCTTTGAGCCTTTCCTGAAATGGAATGGCAACTCCTGACATCGGTAAATAGAACGCGCCTAATTTCCTCTTAAGCAAGGGGCGTGAATCACCGTTGCACCTGCCGTATAGCTACAGGGTTGTGTCCGCACACAAGGTGATCATGCAGCCTCGACGCGTGCTTGTGATCCAAAAGTCATTTGTGAATACCGCTATGGAGAAAACCCATGTCTCGATTTGTTCAGTTGCCCGGAAGTCGGCGTACTCTGCTACCCCATTCCCGCCCAGCAGGACCAGTAAACCGATCAGAAATCGCAACCATCACGGTTAGAGTCCGATCAATCGGAAACCCGACGGGACTGAAGGATTTCATCAGGGAACAAAGCTCCAAACGGGTCGCCGAGAGGACATACCTATCTCGCGACGAACTTGCCGCACGTTATGGCGCCGATCCGGCTGACCTTACGCGAGTCGAACAGTACGCAGCTCAACAGAATCTCTATGTGGTCAACCGTAGCGCAGCGAGACGAACGATAGTGCTCCAGGGCACTCTCGGCGACTTACTTCGTGCCTTTCCGACCAATGTGAGTCTTTATCATCACAGTCTGGGAAGTTATCGCGGACGTACAGGCGAGATACAAATCCCGGAGGAGCTGGGCGAGACCATTACCGGCATCTTCGGCTTTGACACGAGGCCGAAGAGGAGGTCCTCGTTTCGCAGCCGGATATCCGCCGGTGCAGGGCCGGGTGGCGACAATGGAGAGCCGGCATCCTTCTTCGCGCAACGTTATCAATTTCCGCAAATCTTTCAAGGGACCCCGCTGAATGGGGCTGGACAGAACATCGGAATTATCGAACTCGGTGGCGGATATCAAACCTGCGATCTGACCGTCTATTTTCAGGAAATCGGCGCACCCATGCCATCGGTGTCCTTCGTTTCTGTCGACAGTGCGGGAAACAACCCGGGCGTTGACCAGAACTCGGACGGCGAAGTAATGCTGGACATTGAAGTCGCTGGCGTTGTCGCTCCCAAGGCCAATCTCTTCGTCTACTTCGCTCCGAACACGGATCAGGGATTTATCGACGCGATCAGCGCCGCGGTCCACGACACCGAACGACAGATTGATGTGATTTCGATCAGCTGGGGCAGTCCTGAGCCCGATCTGAAATCCAACCCTGACGAAAAGCAGGAATTAGACGCCTACAGCGAGTTGTTCCAGGCGGCGGCTTCGGTTGGCATCACCGTTTGCGTCGCCACCGGCGATCATGGAACGGCCGACGAGGAGAATTGGGATGGCGAGATTCATGTCGATCACCCCGCAGGGGATCCCTACGTTCTCGCATGTGGAGGGACGCAGATCGACCCTGCCTCCGGGAACGATATCACCTGGAACGAGGGAACCGGGTCAGATCCGGATGCCACGAATGGAATCGGATGGGCCAGCGGTGGCGGTATTAGCAAATGCTTCTCTGTTCCGAACTATCAGGCCAATGCGAACCTGCCCGTCTCGATTGACGGAGCCGGCGCGGGGCGCGGCATACCTGACATAGCCATGAGTGCCGCGGACTATTTTGTGCGCGTGGATTCCGCCGAATTCATGAGCGGGGGCACGAGCGCAGTCGCCCCGTTGATGGCGGCTCTCGTGGCTTTATTGAACCAGGGCAAACAGAAGAATGTAGGGTTTCTCAATCCCTTTCTGTACTCGACGCAGGGAGTGGTCACTGACGTAACTCAGGGAACCAATGGATTCCCGCCATCGGTACCGGGGTATAACGCCGGAGCTGGCTGGGATGCCTGTACCGGTCTTGGAACCCCGATCGGCACTGCCATCCTCAATCTGCTCTAGCGAAATTCCTTCGGTGGGATGCAACTGGCGAGCGTGCGGTCCGCAAGGGAATCAGTCTCAAATCTTCAATTCCTGAGGAGGAACACAATGAGGTCAGGATGGATACGTCGATGGATGACGGTCGCGATCACACTGCTTTGCCTTCCAGCGGCTCTCCGCGCGCAGCTGCAGACGAAACAGCGGCAAACAACAAAGCCGCCGAAACCGTGCGCGTATGCGGCGGTTAACAGTAACTGCACGTTGCAGCTCGACAGGCTGAACCCAGTGGCCCCGCCGACGATTTATGTTCGCCGGGGCAGCCAGGTGACGGTAACGGTCACGCATGCGCTGCCCTTCGAGTACATGACCATCGACAAGAAATCGGTGGTCGCACAACTGGCCTCGGATCAGTTCAGGAATGGCTTTCCGGACATCACGGCGGCGCTCGGTGGCCTGGGGATCATTTCCGTTGGGGGAGGGGCGGCGCATGCTGAAGTAAGAACGGGCGGACCAGGGCAGCCTCCCCCAGTGTGTCCGGATCACATGATCTCGGAGCAGGAGATCGAGAGCTGTCAGACAAAACTCAAAGACTATCTGACGGCTGACATGCATTTGAATCTCAACAAGAATGCATCTGCGCCCGCGCCTGAAGCTAGCTCTGCGCCTCAGCCTCCGCCGAACCTGAATTTCGGAACCTGGGTTTACTCCCGGCTGTGCTGGAGCCGGACTCTCTTTCTTCCGCTTCAGCCGAGTGGCGTTACCCCTGTCAGCCCGGTACACGTGTGCGAGGACCTTCCCGATAGCGCGCGACCTCCGGATATATCGAAAGCAGAGAATGACTTGACGAAATGGGTGAAGGACTTTTCCGAGGGAGGCGCGGACCAGTTGAAGTTCCCGCCCAATGACGTGGGAAAAACCATTGACCTGCTCGATGTAGACATCGCAGACGCGAAGAAGACAATCACTCCCGGGGAATACGTGACCATGAAGGCAGCACAGCAAGCGCTTCACGGTGCCTTCGAAACTGCCGCGGCTTATCAGTCGAAGATGCAGGGACTGTTGAACGCGGTCACGGCACTCACGTTGGACAATGAACCGAGCGAGTTCGAGAAAACTATCACCGATTTAGATGCCAAGGACGCCGACAAGAAGGAAGAAAAGAACTACGAAACGCAGACGTGGGATATTAATGTAGGCAATAAGCTGGCTTGGATCGCGGGGCAAATAAAGGCCGATAAGTTTGGGGACCAGATCACCGGGTTAATGGGGAACCTGGCTAACGCACCAACGAACCAGACAGTTGTAGAGTTCAAAATCGAATTTCTGAACGAGCCGCGCTTGGAGATCTCGAGCGGATTACTGGTCCCAGTCCGGCCTTACCACAGTTTCTCGGAGGCTACGCCCTATTCCTCGGCGACATCCACATCGGGTAGTTGCGCCGCCGGCACGACCATTGCACCCTCGGCGCCAACGAATTGCCCAATCGTGCAGCAGTCGCTGACACTGGCCGTCGTTCCGAACGTCTCGTTCAATATTCCGATTCACGAGTTCATCCTCGGCCAGCAGCCCGCAGCCTGGTTCTTTACGATCGCGCCCGGTTACAACTCGGCCACGACCTCGGCGACGATTGGCGGAGGCATCTCTTTCTCGTATCGCTCAATGGTCTTCAGCTTCCTGCCACTTGCTGACCGGGATACCCAACTCACCGGCGGCTTTCAGGTCAATCAGTCAGCTGGCACCGCCACCAGTCCTACAACGGCGAACTACTGGCGGTTCAATGGTTCAGTCGGCATCAGCCTGCGAATTCCACTCGGAGGTGGTGGAAGCTAAGGAGCGACTAAGCGGTCGCGGAAGGTTGGCGGTGATTTTCCGAGCCCGCCGCTTACGAGCCTCAGCGGAAATCCCGCCCATCAAAAGGCCTAAGCCAATCTCCCTCGGTCGTTTGGTTTTTCGCTAATCAAAACGGGAGATGGCGAAAGGCGCAGTTCTTCCATTCGATGTATCTCGCGACTTCAACCCAGCTAGTGACAACCGTTTCCCTAACATCGGCCGCCTTGTCCAATGCCTACCAGCCAGGACCTCAGCGAACCTGGGCGGCTACATTTGAGCGAGCTGGGACCAGGACAGCTGGGTATGCCGTTGGAAATATCTGGTTCGCAATCACGAAGCCATTGCAGCCCAATCATCCTTCGTGGCATGTCCTGTTGAGGAACCGGTAGTTTCATCTTGGTTGACGCGGACGGCTAGCCTGCCGGTCCGAAGCGTGACACTGATCGAACGGCAAGGTCGATTGGAGGAAGCGATGTTTCTGGTGTCTAAGGGCAAGAATGTTGGCCGGTCAGCGGCGCGTGCGGCCCGTTACTTGCAGGTATTGGGATTGGCCGTGGCCTGCCTGGCAGGTTTGAGCGGACTGGATGCCAAGGCCGAGGGATGTGGATATAAGCCGAAGACTGGCCCTCCTTACATGAACCGGTTTCGTTTTAATCCGCAGAACGGCGCTGCTCCTGGGCCGCTGCTGACGGTTGTTGCTCTGGGAGATTCCGTGGTTTGGGGGGACGGGGACAAACCAGAGCACAGGATCGTAACTATCATAGGGCAAGAACTTGCGAACAAGAGGGGCCGAAGGGTGGAAGTTCATTCCTATGCCCACTCGGGGGCCAAGTTGGGACCGCCCAGTGGCGGGCCCATCAGCAGCCCATCCTCATACCCCCATCCTCATCGAACCCCAATGGGCGATGTCGATTCCGCTTTGCCGACAACGAACGAACAGGTCGATTGTGCGGCCGTCGATGACTCTGACGCCGAGATTGTCATGCTGGATGGTTGCATCAACGAAGTCGGAGCGACAAATATCGCGCTGCCACATATTTTCCCCGATCAAGAGACGCCCGACCAAATAAGGACTGCCGTATTGAGTTCTTGCGCAGCCAACATGAAGGGGCTGCTTGAGGGGATCAAGGCTGAATTTAAGCGCGCCCAGGTCGTGGTGCTGAATTATTACCGGGTTGTATCCAGTGACTCCACTCCTAAGCCCCTGGTTTCCGACGCGGACAGGGAAAAGGCTGAGCTCGCGGACAAGGAAAGACTGAAGAAGCTGGGGTCCCTGGCCAAGAAGAAGCTGGGTTCCAAGGCGACTCCGCAGGACATCGAAAATCAAACACAGACATGGCAGGAGAACTCAGCCGTGTTTCTTCTCGATTCCACAAGCTGTTTCAATTGGGCTATTGCAGCGGTAAACACAGGCGTTTCCAATCCTTTACCCCCGTCGGCTCCGCCATACGACCCGCTTCATCCGGTCGGGGTTTGTCCGCCGCCTCTTGCCCCGAGTCCTCCAAATTCCCGTGTCGTCCTGGCGGTGCTCCCGGACAACCCAGACTATTCCTACGGCACGCCGCAAGCGCAAACGCATCTTTGGCTCTTGCCGACGCTTTTCTCGCAGGACGAGATGTACTGGACGCGCGCGTGGGAGTGCGTCACGCACCTTTGCCGGCACGACACGGACTGCTTCGTCAACGCGCTCGCACACCCGAACATCAAGGGGGCTCAGTGCTATAGCAAGGTCATTTTGGGCGCGATCGATGGATTGCAGCCCACTTGGGACCCCGACTGCCAACCACCCCCAACGGCGGCAGCCGCAAAGTAAGGCTGGGAGCTGCAGCTGGGTGTGGAACAAAAAAACCGGTGATCACCTCTATGGCCGGTTTTGAACTGGCAGAGCCGGTGGTCACCGAATTGGCCGCTTTTGCCGGGGGCTTCCGCCCCCAGCCTCCCGGAGCCCGTAATGCTATCCCGGCCGACCTCAAGTAACCGCCAGCCGTCTCGCGACGGACTCCCGTCGCCGCCTCGGTCTGACGAAGGGACCAACCAAGACGTCCCAGCGCAACCACCTGTTCCCGCTTCGCTTTTTCCAAGACATTCCCCATTCCAACAGAGGCTAATTCCCCCCCCGTCGGAGCTAATGTCTTAGGCCGTCTCTCAATGGCCGGTTTTGAAGTGATAACCTATGGCCGCTTTTGGGTGATCGCCGAGGCGTACGCCTTCCGCGTCGCAGCGAACTGACTTGGAAGAGACTCCCTCGTCTTTAAACCTTTCCTGAAATGGATTGGCAACTCCTGACATTGGTCGATAGAGCGTGCCTAATTCCCTCTTAAGCAAGGGGCGCGTGTCGCCGTTGCACCTGCTGATGAGAAGAGTCCGCCGTCTCCTTCGACGATCCGTGTCACCTCGATCTTCCCGGAATCGTTCTTACGTGCCAACGAGGTCCTCAAATGCCGCTTGACAGAACTCTGCCTGGAATTCAAGGGCTGAAGCACATCGTAGTCCTGATGATGGAAAACCGTTCCTTCGACCATATGCTTGGAGCGCTTAAGGCGCAAAACAACGCAATCGATGGTCTGACCGGAACCGAATCGAACGTGAATAACACGGGAGCCATCGTCACTGTCCAACCCCTGGCGCAATATCAAAGCCAGCTGGACCCGGACCCCGATCACCACTTTCCAGCCGTGAACCTGCAGATCTTCAGCGAGCCCGACCATGGCCCCCCCGCTCCGGTCACTATGGGCGGCTTCGTATCGAGCTACTATAACCAGCAACAGAACACGACCCACTCGGCCGAGATTCTCTATTACTTCAGCGCCGATCCGCCGATCAACCTGCCGGTACTTCACACCCTGGCTATGGAATTCGCGGTCTTCAACCGCTGGTTTGCCTCGATCCCGGGTCCGACGATCTGCAACCGGGCCTTCGCGCACTATGGCACTTCCTTCGGCCAGGTGAGCATGGACGTGTTTTACCTGGGAAAGCAATTCAAAAGCATCTACGAGCGGATGCTCGCTGCGAACCACACCTGCAAGCTCTTTTACTACGATGAGGCCAGCTCCACGATGGAGGTCGTGAACATCCTCCAGAACGAGCCTGCGATCTTCGGAACGTTTCAGGACTTCCAAAACGCCTGTGATGCGAATGCGCTTCCCGACTACTGCTTTATCGAGCCCAACTACACCGACCACGACTCACCGGACGGCGACGGCGAGGTCCTGGCCTGCGACCAGCATCCGGACCACGATGTGCGGGCAGGGGAGCAGTTCATCGCAACCGTCTATAACAAGATCCGCCAGAACCCCAATCTGTGGCCGAATACCGCGTTGCTGATCGTCTATGACGAGCACGGCGGCATCTTTGATCATGTTCCCCCGCCCGCCTGTACCCCCGATACTCCGTTTGTCGCCCAGCCGGCGGCCACAGGCACACTCGATGCTTTTCAATTTGATCGGCTCGGCGTACGCGTGCCGGCCATCCTGGTTTCGCCTTGGGTTGCCAAGGGCAGCGTGATCAACGATGTCTTTGAGCACGCGTCCATTCCTGCAACAGTAACCGAGTTCTTCGAGGTGCCGTTCGACGCTCGCTCCGCTCGTGAGAGCGCCGCCGAAACTTTTCTGGGCAACCTCACGCTGCCCGCAATGCGGGGGGACGACGATTGCCCAAGTTTCACTTTGAGTTAGATCGCAAAGCGCGCGTCTTCCGTTGATCGCACAACCGTTGTCGAAGGGAGCAAATCCATGGAACCCATCCAAGTTCCTAAACCGTCGCCCACGGCGTTCAACAAGAAACGCCCAATCTCCGACCTGATCCGCAAGCAGATCGATCACTTTCAGCACATTCAGAAGAAGCACAAGATCGAGATCGATCCGGCAGTGGGACAGGACCTCAACACGGAAGGTGGAGCGGCAAAATACATCGCGGCGATGACCCGTACACTCCGAGCTCAGGCTATCGGCGCAATCGCGGCCGTTCCGCCCAGAGCACCCATCCCAATGCCGACTCCCGCACGGGCAACCCCGGGCGACGGTCTTGCGCTTGCCGCAGCCGCGTCTACCAAGCAGACTTCGAAAAAGAAGGCGCCTCGCGCGAAGTCGAGCAAGAAGGCGGGGAAGCCATGAGGTTCGTTCGCATCATCGGAATCATGGTGCTCTTTCTCGGCGCCGCGGCCACCTGGACGGCTGCACAGCCCGGAAACCAGGGACGCGTTGCCAGCGATTTCATGCGTGAGAAACGCGATCTTGCGGCGTGCAAGGATCTCAAGACCTTCTTCAATTGCGCTCAGGCACTCTTCACCGATCAGCCATTGCACTTCGCTGTTGGAAGTCTGGCGCCGCAGAACGGCTTTGCCTTTGGACTGGCCTTTGTAGAGCACAAGGATTGCCCGACCAATCCTCCGGCGGGATCCTTCGGATGCCCTCGCGAATGGCGACTCAACTGGGATGTGGATGCAGTTGCTTCCGGCAACGGTTCCTGGAGGGCGGGGGCCTACATGAAAGCCTTTCGTCTCTCCACGCCAAAGATCGTGGTGACCTACGGAACTCCAAAGAAGCAGACGCCCCCGATCTTTCATGTTGCGCCGCTGTTCAACCTCTACGTCGAGACAACATCTCTCAACCTTCTTTATTACTACGGTCTCGGGCCAAATACCCTTCCAGCAGGCCAGACAGCATTCGGCTTCACTGAGACCATCGCCGGCGCAAGCGCCGATATCCCCACCGGGATTCCCGGCATCTCGCTCTACGCCGAGCTAAATGGGCGGATCCCTGAGATGCGGGGAAACCACGGCCAATCGGTGCCGTCGATCGAACAGGTTTACACCAACGCGTCTGCACCGGGACTTTCCAGCCAGCCTGCATTCTTTGAGCCTGGAGAAGCCCTCCGCCTGCAGCCGCATTTGCCCGGAGGGTATCTCCGGCTGAATTACCTTCTTGAGTTTCAGAATTTCATCGGTGTTTCGGGCTCGAATTCAAACTTTCGGCGATGGACTGCCGACCTCGGCCATGAGATCCCCTTCGACCACAAAGTTCACCTGACTGCAGTCAACGAACAGAACGGTCCTGACTCATGCACGCCTGATCCCGAAGTCAAATGCCAGTCACCGACTCATGTTTCGACGGCCGTCAATCACGAAGGGTCGATCAGTTTCCGTTTGCTGATGACCGGGTCAGCCGCGGACGCGAACAATGCGGTCCCGTTCTACTATGACCCGACGATCGGTGGAAGCGATATTAACGGCCAGGCCATTCTTCCCAGCTATCCGGACTACCGCTTTCGTGCTCCTAACCTCGTTCTACTTCGCGAGACCGTTGAGCACGCCATTCCGAAGGTCCCTCTCGGCGCATACTTCTCAGTTGACGAAGGCAAGGTCGGGCTCAACCGCGATGACATCAATTTTTCCAACCTTCGTACCAGCTATACCGTCGGACTCACGGTTCACGCCGGCGGCCTCCCGGTCGCCTACCTTCTCTTTGCCTGGGGAGGCAACGAAGGAAATCACACAACCTTCAACGTGAGCAATGTCCTGCTCGGCGCTTCGGCGCGGCCATCGCTCTTTTAAGACTCGGAAAGCTCGAAGACTGTTCGGGTGCTTCAAGCCCACTTGAAGCCCGAGGACAGAGTCGAATGAACCGCAGGGGAATGAATGGGTGGAGGGAAGAAATGATGCTTGAAAAGGGAAGTGAATCGTCGACCGCATTGGACCCGCGTTCTGCTCAGAATCGTCCTTGCGGCAGGATGGGGTGCGCGGCGCCTATCTTCCTGGGAGTTTTCCTTTTGGCCAACCTGCTCGTTCTACCGGCGAGGGGTTTCCAAACGGTTCCTCCTCCATCAACGCCGCCACCGGGCGAGCTGCAACAGCCGAAGGATCAGCACGCCCCTGCGACAACTACCACGCCTCCGTCCCAACCAGAAAAGACCGTAAATGCCGAGAATGCGCAACCTTCGACAGCTGTAAAAGTAGACCGCTTGATTCTCTCCGGAGTTGCCTACTGCGGCGATGATGCCGCGAAGCCAAGAGACTGCCGATTGGGCGATCCGCTCTTCATCGGGTTCACAAACCTGCATGACTGGCTATCCTCTGGCGGGAAAACCTCCGATCTGAACCTGGTCCTCAATGACAGGGCGGTGAAGGGACTCTCGCCGGTTGGTCTTGCCAGCACGAGGAGCGGCCTAACATTCGACCTCAACCGTCTCGACGGAAGTCAGTCAGCAGGTCCGGACAATCGGGATACCTGGAGTGTTCTCGTAGGTCAGCTTCGCGGAAACCCGAACTTGCGTGTTGGTGTCGCGGCCGGCACAAATGCGCCATTCGAGGGTTCGGCCACGGTTCGATTTGAAGTATTTCCAAGCTACACCTGGATCGTGATCGTGTTCCTTGTCGCGCTCCTCGTCCTCTTCCTGATTTTGGCGCGCTCAAGCGATATTCTCCGGGACAGCCCCAGCGTGGGTAATAAAAAGCAGTCTTACAGCCTTGCCCGGTGCCAGATGGCTTGGTGGTTCTTTATAGTCGCCGCCGCCTACAACTACATTTGGCTGATCCTGGGAAATCATGACTCACTCACCCAAGGGGCGATCATCCTCACCGGGATTAGCGCCGGCACAGGCCTTGCCGCGACCGTCATTGACTCGAACAAACGCGAGCAACGCCAGCAGCTTCAGGCAGAAAAAGATCTAATCGATACTCGCCTCGCACAACTCCCCGCTTTAATCGCCGCGGCGCCAACTCCCGCCGATGCAGCGGCTTTGCTGGTGGAGCAAACCGCAAAAACTGCGCGAATTGCCGAAATTAAAACGGCGCTCTCCAATCTGCCATCGCCGATTGGAGACTCAGAGGGATTCCTCAAGGACATATTGCGCGATGAGACAGGGATTAGTTTTCATCGCTTTCAGATGGCCGCCTGGACAGTGATCCTTGGTTTCGTCTTCATCGCCTCTGTATACAGCACTTTCACCATGCCCGATTTCAGCGCCACGCTGCTTGGCCTGATGGGTATCAGTTCCGGCACTTATATCGGATTCAAGGTCTCCGATTCGCCCAAGTAGCTCGTGATCAGAATTCGCAGAATAGAGTCTGCAATGCCCAAGACAGCTGCTACCGCGGGGGAATGGGCAATGGGTACAGTCAGATCCAGCCCAGAAGTGAGCCGCGAGAGTCCACGGACGCCTCAATCTCGGCCGGATCGTATTTTCAGTAGGACAAATCCAAGGGAGCAGGTCAGCCCGAACTGGAAACGGCTCCACCGGATTGCTCCAGTAGGAAAGCTCTTTCGGCCGATTGTTCCTGGGAGTAGACTGTACGCGTCCTCTTTCCCTTTCCTTATTTCCGGATCGATCAACACAGTCTTGCCGAGTGAGTGGCAAATCGAGCCGGGCTCCAACCAGGATTTCCAAAGGGGGACATATGGAACTTCAAAGTGCGCTTCTGCTTGCCGTCTCCGTCTTTGCGGTCATTCAGTTCGGTTTTCTGCCTCGGTTGAAGACTACGTGGGCGCGCCTTCCCTTCGACAAGCAACTGAAGCGCTTCGGCGCCTTGGCCGTCCTTGAAAAGCTGCGCGGATATGCGCTCGTTGCGATCACGTGCCTGGCAGTTTTTGCGCTCTTCGTCTTCGCTGTCTCGGCGCAACCCGGCACTTCGGGAGCCTCGATCATGCACGTGCTTGACCGCGTGCGTTCGGCTCACGAGTCTCTCTCACACTTCAGGCATTCTTGGACGAACTGGATATTCTTCCTCTCGTTCCTGTTGTTGTGGGCGGGCTGGTACCGAAGTGCACACAAATATGCCGCGGAATCGCTGGCCGATCTCAGGCGCAAGGAATACGCGAGGCTGGCCAAGCTCCGCGATGAGAATTCCGCCGAATGGAAGGACCTGCCTCCCACCGCCAAGATGACGGAGATCTGGAACCATCTGCAAAGCGCCCTGCGCGATTTCGAACAGCCCAGGACTCCCGCGCTTTCCCCGGAACAGAGAACGCAACAAATGGAATTCATCGAGAAGCTCTCGATGATTTGGACCTTCCTCGACTTTGATCGCCGCCTCGAGATTCCATGGGAGACTGAAGGCGTAATGGCTGCAGGAGCGGCAGGAAAGCTGCGGCGCTTCTTCACCAGCAGGGGCTTCCTTTCCGACATGAAAGGCATGGGAAAACTCCTCTCCTATGCCTCTTTTGCCCTCCTGGTACTGAGCCTAATTGGATTTGTCTCGAGCGCCGCGACAGAATCCCTCAACGACCGCATCGCGCACCTGGGCGACCTGGAGATCCACGCCGCGGAAAAGGAAAGCGAAGCCGCATTGCGCCTGTTTGAAGGACAGGTCCAGCAGCCGAAACAGCCACCGGATTCGCCGATCTCGCCCCAGGACCATTTCCATATCCGCAGACTCTCCGAGCACCTCGCCCAGCAAGTGCGTGTCGACGTCTCGTGGCCCGAGCCGGAACCCACTCTCCGCTACGAGGCCACCAAGGAGCGCATCCGCAAGGCAACCGCTCTCGGTGAACAACCTGCCCAGGCTGCGGATGTAAATCCCCTCAGCGCGGTGCCCGGACTTCAGGATGCCACTTCCAGCAGCGACCAGCTCGCTGATCGAATCGAAGGCAGCATCCTGAACGAGGCCCGGAAGGACCCAGGCATCATCGAGAAGATCCGCCTTTGGGGAACCCGCTACGACGATCCGGCGAGCATCGGCGATCTGCGCGGCTTCTTCGTCGAGCAGATCGTCGAACAGTTCTTCGATCCTTTGCCCAAACCGAGAGCCCCGTGGGCTGAGAACGCCGCTGACCTCGTGACCGACCCGCTGAAGAGGACCGCCTCGACTATGGTGGAGGCCAATGTGAAGCGGTTCATGGTCAGTGTCCTGCGAGATGCGCCGGAAGACACAACATGGATGACCGTGCAAAAGCAGGGATCGATCGCTGCGTTGATGCCTCCGGAGACGCTCGAACGAATGCGCCGTCAGTATCCCGACATTCCAACACAAATAGCCTGGGCCAAATCGCTGCAGATGAACCGAGAAGCCGTGTTAAGCGCCGAGGATGCGGCCGTCAACGGTCACATCGAAGACGTCATTGCATCCATGCCCAGGTACGTCGTCACCAACAACCAGACTGGGTTCGCCGACCTGGTCAGCACGTATGAGTCGCAATTTCCTCTGCGGCAGACTGACTATGCCCGCGATAACCTTTTTCGCTACATAGGCAGCATCCGCGCGCAGCGCATCGCGCCCGGCGAGGTTGCCGAGACGGTTCAGGATGTCGACAACGTTGCCCAGAGAGCAGCCCGCGTTGGAGACGTGGAGGCGCTGCGAAACTACGGCCGTGTCGGCGGCGTGATTATAGGCGCACCGCCGTCAACCAAAGCTACGGTTCCGATTGCGGACATCTCCTGGTCGTGGACAGATGGGCGGGTCCATCTGACGCTTACCCCTCTCGGCGGTTCTCCGATTGACATCGGCGCGTTCGATCCGGAAACTGTGAACCGTGCCCTAGCGTATGTGGTCGATGGCCGAGCAGCCGCAGTCACCGTCCTGAACGCCGACGTGATTGACCGCCAACAGGTCATGATGCATCCGGCCCTTCGCGATTCCCTGCTCGGAGCCCAAATCGGACACGCCGACGAATGGGTGTTCCGTGTCCTCGATCCGGAAAACCGTGCTGTGCCCACTTCGTTGCATCAGTCCATGGTTGCATTGGAAGCAAGCACGCGCCTGTATCGAAAAGCGCTCGCGATCGAGAAGAGCGGCAACGTCAATCTGGACGAGGGAAGCTTTGATAAACTCCGCCAGTTCGCCGGCCAATCCAGTTTCGATTTGCTGAACAGCAAGAAGGGATTCGATTCCAGTTTGCTGAGGATCGTAGCTCAATGTACGAACAGCAGCCGTTCTGACAATCAGTTCAGCGCCTGCGTAGTCGCTCAATCCACCGATCAGAAATGGAAGGCGCAAGTGGCAAGCCTGACTGCGCCCCGCACCGGCATCGTATCGCAAATCTACGAGCAGCCTTATGCTCTCGATTCCAGCCTGGGTTTCCTCGTCCGATCGTCGCAAAACGACGCCATTTGGCCCTTGCAGTTCACAGTGCAGATGACCGTGAACGACCAGGATCGCGTCACTCTTCCACAATTCGAAGGCGAAAACAAAGCGCAGTCGACCGAAATGGTTCTGGCCGGCATTCGCGACACAGGAGAGGTACCCCTGCTCCGCCGCCTGCAGGATTTCACCATCATGCAGCGGCTCTTTCGCACCGCGCTGAATGGGAGCTTCGGCCCCGAGTTCCCTGTCGAAAAGCTGGTCGACTTGGCCATCGCGACGAAAACCCCGCGCACCCCCTGCGCCACTCCCAGATGGCTCAATCGCCCCAGCCTCACCGCGGAGACGACCGAGCAGGCCCTGGCTCAGTTCCTTCGCGAGATACCCGTTCCTTCCACATACGCAAATCCCGAGCCTCCCTCTGTCAGCCGTCCGATCCGGGGGCGGATCGCCGACTGTGAGGCCGTTCTCGCTTCTCCCGGTGCGGAATTCGCTCCCTCTGGCCGGCTGCAAAGCGCCTGCAAATTGATCGAGGAAGACTCCAATGTGGTCAGAGATTGCAGGGTCAATCCCAGCGAGGGAACCGAGGCCTGCACGTTTCTTGTCATCGATGGCGAAATCTCTGCCCTCGTCGGAACCCACAAGATTCGTGAAAGGCTGCATGCAGCCCATGCTGCGCCGCACATCCAGCCGGCCTGCGTTCAGGCCGTGAATTGAATTCCCGGCAAGCAGCAACCGCTCCGGCAATCGCTGAGCGATTCCCCACCGGTTCATACAAGAACCCCGGCCCGGCTTCACGCCGGGCCGCCGCTGACAACTGACACCTGCCCGCCGACAACATCGGCTACTTGCTTCGCCCCGATTCAACGGAGTACGGCAAGCTGCAGACCGCGTCAGCTTCGGCGACGATGGCGAAGCGGCCGATCAGGTGAAGCCTTAGACGCGCGTCTTCTTCCCATCCAAATTTCGGTTGAATTGGCGGATGTGACTGCGCAACCGTCGAACGAGAGACGGGACGGGCGCTGTCTTCAGGATGAAATCATCAGCGCCGGCATCCAGTGAAGTCCTTTCATAGAGTTCCCCATCCATCGCCGTAAAGATCACGACCGGGGCCTTGACCTCCAAGGCACGAATTTGGCGAACCAGTTGAAGGCCCTTTCCCGCCCTGGGATGGGCACTCTGCTCGGATTTGATGTTGAACTCTACCAGGATCGCGTCGAATTGCGCCGCTTCAGCATGTGCGAGACCCGACTCGACGGTAGGGGCCACCTCGACTTCGAATCCAAGACCTTCAAGGGTTCGTGCGAATTCAACGCAGATAGCCTCTTCGTCGTCCACAAGAAGTATCGAGTTCATGAGGCCTCCAACCTACAAAATCTAGTTGGCCGCAATTCTACGGGTGATTAGGATCAAGGCGCAGGTAGGTAAACAACAGCGGCTTGCCGCTGGGCTTGGTGCTGCCGCCCTCGGGCTCGACCGTGACGAAGACCGAGTCGATCTGAGAAATGGTCTTGGCGTCGTTGAACTTCAGGACCCAGCGTTTCTGGTTCACATCATCCTTATAAAGGAGACCAGGCTGACGGCGTGCTGCCGGTCGGCGCCGCGGCCGCCCCAGGCCTGAAAAGCGGCCGCCTTCTTGATGCCTGGTTGCTGATCGAGATCGTATCCATCGAATATGAGCGATTTGTCCTTGGTGTAGAACACGCGCCCAAAGGGCTTCTGGGTATCGCCACTCTGGCCGACATCGTAGATTTCGGCAATAT
>Ga0182024_10007912_pt1 | contig 22723 bp, 13 predicted proteins | sample P32metaG_FD_120480 | JGI IMG/M metagenome (GOLD analysis project Ga0182024, IMG submission 120480) | Permafrost microbial communities from Stordalen Mire, Sweden - P3-2 metaG (Illumina Assembly) | ecosystem: Environmental > Terrestrial > Soil > Wetlands > Permafrost | place: Sweden: Stordalen... | reverse complement strand
GAGACGGCCGGCCGGTATCCATAGCGCAGTTGCAATAAGGATCACAGTTCTAAGCAGAATGTCGCATGTTCGGATCTTGCCACGGGCCGCGAACACTCCCACCATGAGGCGATCGTTTTACCAGCGTCCGTGCGGCCATTGGGATTGCCAAAGATTGCGGCGAGCTTTCTAATCACGTAGCCACGAGCAGGCTTTCGACCTGTTGGTTCAACCCAGGCAGGTCCGATTTACAAACAACAGCGCTGATGCCGGCGGCGAGCGCGTCTTGGGCGGAGACAACATCGGCGTACAAAGTGAACAGGATGATGGGGACACGTATCATCATGGCCCGTAACTCGTGAGCGGCTTTCAACCCGTTCATCCGAGGCATGACCAGGTCTAGAATAATCAGGTCAGGGCTCAAACGACGCGCTTTTTTAAGAGCATCAAGTCCGTCGACAGCTTCGCCACAGACCTCAAACCCAGGTTGACTTTCCAGAGAATGGCGCGTCGCGGCGCGAATCGCCCCATTGTCATCCGCGATAAGAATGCATTTCAACACTGTCACCTCACCATCCGGGGTGACAGCCAAAAAGCTGGAGAGCACCTTCTGTGTCGGTACCGTACTCTAAGCCGAAAACGAAATCGGGCCTTTCTGGTCGTAATCGGCCCGAGTGTTTGGCCCCTACCTGTTATCGCTCCGCGAGCGACCCGACGCCGCACGGTCATTTTCCTCAACAATCGCCGCGAACCTTCTGCCGTTCTCCTTCGTCCCAAGCTTTCAGGCGGGCTTCGCTGGTGGTTGCAGCGCCAAAGGTGTTCTGCTCCCCAACATCGAATGCCGCGATTGTTTCTATGCGTTCAACTAGCGACACTTCCGGCCATCGAGAAGACCGCGAACGTCATGTATGTTCTCTGTTTCGCAGGCCTAATTCCACTGGCGATTTCCAAGTCCAACCGCAAGGTTATTCGGATGGCGGAGCGGCTTCTGTCTTATTCGGTACAGGTTCTTATGAGTTACCAGACTAAGCGTACCGACAGTTGCGGATAGAGGGCGCGCGAGAAGCAACGCAGAAGGGTTTTCACAAGGGGTAGTCCGGTCGCGGGCTGTTCAGGTTAGCTCAACACTATTTATACGCGGGTGAGACTCGAGGTAGCTGCGAACGAGCCTGTCCCCTGCCAATGCAATTCACGATACCGTTGCCATGATTCATTCTCTCGCTCCTACAATGCCTGTATTCGACGTCCACAGCATGACGCAGGCTATGGACACTCCGACGGGCTACTGCTCTACCGGCTGGGTGCGGCGTTGACGGCCACCTTGGGAATCCTGGGGCTGGTGCTTGCACTCGTCGGCGCGTACGGAGTTGTTTCCTACTCTGCAAGTCAGCGGACGCATGAGATCGGTATCCGCAGTAAACCGGTCGTCTCCGGATGGGTCATTCGGCCCGAGACTAATTGCGACGGATCCGCCAGGTTCAGGCGCCTGCGAGGTGGTGTTGGCCCGTTTCAATCCCGTAATTCTGCCAACCGCCGCTCGAGAAACCTCCGCGCTGTTTCCTGCCGTGCGAGGCTGATGGCTCGTTCGTAAGAGGTCCGGGCTTCCGCTGTTCTCCCGAGCCGGCGGCACAAATCTGCACGCGCTGAGTGTGCGAGGTAGTAGTCCTCCAAATCGCCACGCGCCAGGATGGCATCGATTAGGGCAAGGCCCGCCAAAGGGCCGTCCCGCATCGCCACCGCGACCGCGCGGTTCAATTCGATCACGGGCGACGCATTTGCACGAGCCAGCACGTCGTACAGTCCGACGATCTGAGCCCAGTCTGTCGCCGCGGCATTGGGTGCTTCAGCGTGCACCGCCGCGATCGTCGCTTGGAGCGTGTACGGGCCGAATCGGCGTGAGGAAAGAGCGCGTTCGACAAGCGATGTTCCTTCCCCGATCTGACTTTGGTTCCACAGCGAGCGGTCCTGGTCATTCAACAGGACCAGTTCACCTTCGGGCGAGGTCCGCGCGTTGCGGCGCGATTCGTGCAGCAACATCAACGCCAGGAGTCCCAGCACTTCGGGCTCCGGCAGCAACTCGGCAATCAACCGGCCCAGGCGTAGCGCTTCGCCCGAGATATCCGACCGCGTCAGCGACACGCCCGAGGATGCCGAGTATCCTTCGGTGAACAACACGTAGATTACGTGAAGCACAGTATCCAGCCGGTCAGGCAGGTCGGCCTGCGACGGCACTTCATACGGAATGCGTGCGTCGCGAATCTTTGCCTTGGCACGCACGATGCGCTTGGCAATCGTGGGCACAGCAGTGAGAAAGGCGCGTGCGATCTCCTCAGTCGTGAGGCCGCACACCTCGCGCAGCGTCAGCGCGAGCTGGGCATCCGGCGGCAGCGCTGGATGGCAGCAAGTGAAGATCAGCCGCAGCCGGTCGTCCTCGATGTCCGGACCTTCCAACCCTACGTCTGCCGCACCGGGGACGGGAGCGTCAAGTTGCTTGGCCAGCTCCACAAGAGAAGCGTCGAACCGGGCCTTGCGGCGCAGGCCATCTATCGCCTTGAAGCGGCCGGTCGAAACGAGCCACGCTCGCGGATTCGCGGGGACGCCATCACGCGGCCATTGTTCAATTGCCGCGGCCACAGCGTCGTGCAGGGCCTCCTCGGCTAGATCGAAATCACCGAGCAGACGGATAAGTGTGGCGAGGACGCGGCGCGAGTCTGCGATGTACACAGCGTCCACAATCCCGCGCACCCGCTCAGGCGTGTTTTCGGTCATAGGTTGCGGGCTCTTGCCCACGCCCGGTGGCACCCCGTAGTAGTACCTTCGCAAAGTGCCCGTTGCGATGATCGACTTACACGACGGTGCTTACGCGTGATCGGTTCCGCACTTGCACGACAAGTCCGAGTGCTTGGCCGCCACGTATCGCCCCGTCGAGTCAACAAAGCCACTGGCGCCATAGCGGTCATGGTGACGCACCCAGTCCGTCAAGTTGTGGTTGGGGCCAGTCTCGTTGCGGCCCTTCGGCGTGAGATCGAGATACATATATGAGGTGTCCAGCATTTCGTCGCCGCGCGCGTACGTGGAATACGTGTGAAAGATATCGCCAGACTCGTCCTTGTAGAAGACGCTGATGCCGGACAGTTCCTCGCTCAGGAAGTCGCGGGTCTCGTAGTTGTAATAGACCTTTCCCGTGGCGATTTCTTCCTTTGTGAATGACACATGATAGTCGTAGTTGAAGTCACTGCCGTATGAGGATAGCCACTTGAAATCCCAATCCATGCGCTTCCTGAACGCTTCGATCTCCGTTAGGGTAGCTCGCGAAATTGCTGCAAACGACACGTCGTGATGCTCCAGGTGCACCAAGGCGGCGTGGACGTGGTCAGAGCGGAACGAGCAACCCACACAGCCTTCTTTCCAACCCGGACCGAACATGAAATGTGACACCACTAACTGAGTTCGGCCGCCAAAGAGATCGGCGAGCTTTTCCTGGCCGTCTCGCCCGTGGAACACGTATTCCTTCTCGACTTTGACCCAGGGCAGCGCGCGGCGGGCAGCGCTGATTGCATCCCGCTGACGGGTCAACTCTTTTTCTTTGGCCAGCAGTTCCTTGCGAGCCAAAGTCCACTCCTCTCGCGATACGACTCTCGGGCGCATTATCGTGCTCGTCGTCATGGTTAATCCTCCTATGATTTAGATTCCGGCATAATGTTTGGGGACTGCCTCCAGGCGCCTTGGTCGAAATACCCGTTGCCCGTCGCCGTTTTGCGCCTCCCTGCGGGCAAGGAGACGCAGGTAGGCTTGCCGCCGCGCCGCTGCGCCACCAGCGTAGCGAGCCCGCCCGCCGAGGTTGCGCTAGCCACAATCAAAGCCACCGTTGTAATGCAAATTGGACACATTCGATTCTCCTCTCGGCTGATCCACCAGCCGTTTACGGCAGTGTTAGCTCCTTGATTGGGCGCACTTCCACGCCTCCCAGGCGAATGGAAGGGATCTTCGACGCCACCTGGATGGCCTCGTTCAGATCCTTGGCGTCGATCAGGATGAACCCGCCCAGCTGTTCGTTCGTCTCGGCGAAAGGACCGTCGGTTACAGATACCTTGCCCTTCTGGGCCCGCACGGTGGTGGCTGCGTGAACAGACTGAAGGGCCTGCGCGGCTATAAAGTGGCCGCTTTTCCGGAGCACCTCGTCATAGGCTAGGCTCTCGGCAGTTAGGGCGTCCGACTCGCCCTTGGACAGGGCATCCAGCTTCTGCTCGTCAAAAAAGACCATGCATAGGTACTTCATCGCGTCCTCCTGGCTATTCCTGCTTTGTACATTAGATAGTCGCTCCGGAAGGCTCAAAATGGACAATAGATTTCAGAGGGGCAGAAAACGCCCGGATGGTCGGAAATTACTTCGAACACCAACCACCTCCGCCGAGTGCCTAACCCACAAACCGGACATGTCCGAACACAGGATTTGCTGGGAGTTACCACACACGGCGCGTTTGCTGGGAACTCGTCGCACCCACGTTGGCCGTTCCGCGGAACCTAAGCCTTGAAAGCGCTGCCGTTTTCCACAGGCGCGCACAAATTTCCACAGCGTTTTTATGAAATAGCTCTTGCGAACATTTCTCGCCCCTCCTAGTATTCGTGCCAGATTGATCGGGAAGAAAAACTTCGCGAGTCAATTCAAAGATGGCGGCGAGGGTAAAACCAAGTCAGCCTTAACTGAGTTGAATTGAGAAGAAACGCTCCGCGGTTCATGCCAAGGGATTGGGCGGGTAACACCGACCCAGTTTCGATTGGGTTGGACCGGGGAGTGTGCTTCGCGGCTGAGTTCAAGGTGACCCGGTTCAAACCGAGTTGCTGCTGGACGGAAGCGGAAGCGAAAAGCTTTGCGGCGCACTCCGAGATACGGCGAGGGTCAAACCGAGTCGTGATCGTGAGCTGAGCCGCTAAGTAGAGTTTCACGACTCAACTTACCGAGGGTGGCTAGGGTAAGACCGAACTGCCTTCGACCGAGTTGATCGGGAAGCGGAAACTTTGCGACTCAATCGAAAAGAGGGCGACGCGGTCGCACCGAGTCGCCCTCATTTTTTTGATTACTGTGTAGGTAGTCAACCCACCTCACTGACCTATCGACCTAATCCGAAATCAGCAGCCCCCCAACGTAGCGGAATTCTCGGCGTTTTGCGCATCGAGAAGTTCGCGAACGATTTGACTCGTCACTGAGAAGGCAGCGGAGAGTCGGTGCGAGGGTGGAGTCGTCTTCGCATGAGACTGCCTTCACCGTGCAAAAGTAGCCGGGGTAGCAACTGTTACCGCCGCTCCCGAACCCTCCGTCAAAGTGTGGAACGCATCGACGGACAGATTACTGAAGTGCTCGACTAGTCCACTCGGCCAGCGCACTTGCACACTATCCAGTTTGGTGGCCGAGCCCAGACCGAAATGCACGCGCAAATCGCTCTGGGACATGTAGCTCGAGCCGCTACGCACTTCGTCCACAAGAGTTCGCAGCCCGACCTTTACGGTGATCTTCGCGCCAACGCCATCGCGATTCGAGCGGGAACCTACGGTTTTGAATGCGACCCAGTGATTTGCGGAACGAACCGAATTCAGCAGGAGGCTCGGTTTCGCGTTCATGTTATTGATCACTACCGAAATCTGCCCATCGTTCCAAAGATCGCCGACTGCCAGCCCGCGGCCCGCCGCGGGGGTAGTGATTCCCGGTCCGGCCGCCGCGGATATTTCGGTGAAGGTCGAATTGCCGTTGTTATGGTAGAGCAGCCGAGGCTCTTTGTATTCGCTCCCCAGGTTAAACTTCTCCACCTCGGGATAGACATGGCCGTTGGCGAGGATCAGGTCTGGCCAACTGTCATTGTCAAAATCGAAGAACATGGTTCCCCAGCCCAGGTACTGCGAGTGCAGGCCGAGGCCCGCGGCAAACGTAACGTCGGAGAAAATTCCATTCCCACGGTTCTGGTAGAGGATGGGGGTGTCGTCGGAAAAGTTGGTTTTGAAAATGTCCAGGCGGCCGTCGCCATTGTAGTCCGCGATGGTCGTGCCCATGCCGGCTTGCTCGCGTCCATCTTCGTCGAACGCCACGCCTGCCATCACCGCGACGTCGGTAAAGGTGCCGTCGCGATTATTGTGGTACAGGATGCTGGGGACGCTGTCGCACGCGACATAGATATCGGGCCAGCCGTCGTCGTCGAAATCGAAGGTCGAAACACTGAAAGCGTAGTGCCCGTTCGTCTTATCGATGTGCGCGTTGGTGGTGACGTCGGCGAACTTTCCGTTTCCTAGATTCTGGTACAAAATATTTCGTGAACCGGGCAGGCCGCGCGGCCCGCAAAACACCGGTGCACCCTTCCATACGCAATAAATTCCATCACCCGACGCCGGGGTGTTGGCCGGATTGAAATCCACGTAATTGGCTACCATCAGGTCCAGTTTGCCATCGCGGTTGTAGTCAACAAAGGCGCAGCCGGTTCCCCAGGCTTTTCCCGATCCAGCCACGTTGGCTTTCTCAGCCACTTCGGTGAAAACGCCGTGATCGTTATGGTAAAGACGATTTTTGCCGTAGTAGGTGACGTAGAGATCGTCCCAGCCGTCGTTGTCGTAGTCGCCCACGCAAACGCCCTGGCCCCAGCCTGAAGCGGTCAGACCCGCCTTTGCGGTGACGTCGGTGAAAGTTCCGTCATGGTTGTTGTGAAACAGATGATTGGTGGCGGCGTGGTCGGCGGGGAGACCTTCCATCGTGGTGCCATTCACCAGAAAAATGTCCGGCCAGCCGTCGTTGTCATAGTCGAAAATGGCCACGCCGTTTCCGGTGGATTCGATGATGAATTTCTTAGAGTCCGCTCCGCCAAAGACATTGAGCGCGTTGAGTCCGGCTTTTTCGGCGACGTCAGTGAAGTATGCGATCGGGGATTTATCGGAAGGTTTCTGCGGGGTGGTCTGAGAAGACAGAGGGAAGATGAAGAGCACCATCGCCATGGCTACGCACCACAATCTTTTCGCCAACAATGATTCTCCAATTTCCATCACGTGCCCGAGACTGAACTTAACACCGAGTAGGGATACGTTTCGCTATTTCAATGTCTCTTGCTGACCAGGGAGTACCCATCCCGGAACGAAGAGGTCACTCACTAGATCGCCCTCTGCCGGAGCCGCAGGTGATTCCGTGGATGCTTCCGCAAACTTCACCGCATTTTGTTGATCGCTGGCACGGCGATACGCCTGGCTGAGGATTCGCTTGGCCGGCGCATTTTCCGGATCGAGGCGAAGCACTTCCTGGAGTTCGGCAATCGCTTCCTGCACGCGGCCAAGAGTCAATTCCGTTTTCCCCGAATCGAGATGGGCCTCGGCGCTTTTCGGGTTCAGCTTTACGGCGTCCTGAAACGCACCCAATGCTTCGGCCGATTTTCCAGCGCGATCGAGCGCCAGGCCGCGAAAATAGCTGAGTAGAAATTGGGGGCCAAGTGTTTTTTCCGCGCTGGCCAGTTCCGTTGCTGCTTCGTCAGGCCGGCCGGTGCGGAGCAGCACTTGCGCCAGACCTACATAACCTGTGGGCAATGGGTCGCCTGCGTTGACCAGATCGCGGAACACCCGCTCCGCGTCCGGGAGTTGGCCGCCTGCCAGATACGCTGCGCCCAGCCGCAGCTGCAGCGCGTAAGACTTCGGATTCGCGGCGAGCCCGTCCTGCACCGCGGCGATCGCTTCTGGATAGCGGCTGAATTCCATCAACTCGCGCGTTAAGTTAAGCCAGTATTCCTCTTGTTTGGGGTCGAGGCTCGCCGCGTGCCGGAGCGCATCGATGCATGGCTCGCGCTGATCGAGATGCGCGTAGGCAATTCCGCGCACGGACCAGACCTTAGCTGACAAGTCTTGCGGCGGTTTCGATTCCTCCAAAGGCGCCGCATTTGTGTAGACGTCGGCCTCGTGAACCACTTTTTCGTAGGTCGCCACCGCCAGGTAAGCCCGCGCCAGATCGTACTGTTCCAATGTTGCTCGCCAGAGTTGTTGGTCGCGCCATCTCTCGAAAATGCGAATCGCCGCATCATTCTCATGGACCTGTAAAAGCAACGATGCGGTCAGGAGCGATTGCCCCTCGTCGAGAGGCGATTTTTGCAGTTCGGCGAGCGATTTGCGCGCGTCGGCCTCGCGACCTATAGCGATGTATCCGATGGAGGCTTCTTTCAGGAAGTCGGCATCGGTCGGCATCGCCATCTTGGAAAGCTCCAGTTCGTGGAACGCTCGGGGGTAGTTGTGTTGTGACAATTCAAGTCGGCCGAGATAGTAGTGGGCGAAGCCGTCGCCGGGCGAGAGCTTCACTGCGCGTTCCAGTGATTCGCGGGCCGCTGCTGCATCGCCGAGCGTCCATTTCAGGAACCCCAGATTGCGATAGGCGTTCTCAAGGCCCGGGTCCAGTCGAATCGCGGCACCGTACTCGTCGACAGCCTCGGCGTTCTTCCCCAGTTGTGCCAGAGCGATGCCGCGGAAGTTGCGGACCCTGGCGTCGTTTGGGTGCTCGCGTTCTGCGATCGATAGTTCGCGGAGCGCATCGTCGAAGTGATCTGCTTGCAGCGCACCGAGGCCTTTCTGAAATGCGTCGGATTTCGATGTGTTTTGAGCCACGGTTGCGCGCGTAGATTGCGCACACGCGTGGCTTCGAATGGAGCATGAGAGGAAGAAGATGATGAGGAAGCGTTTCATGCTAAGGGGCGTCGGTAGAGCGGGTAATATCCCCGAGACGCTCGGTTTGCTTTTCCAGGCGCTCATGGGACTTGCGATTTAGTTCGGTGGAAAGCTCGAACTCACGCGCGGCATCGTCCTTCTGGCCCAGCGCCTGATAGACCCGCGCCAGCTTGTAGTGAACCACGCCGTCGTGATCGTCGACGACAGCGATCTTGAATTGCTCTTCCGCCTTTCGGTTGTCACCGAGCGCGGCGTAGGCCGTGCCCAGGTCGCGGTGTATATCGGAATTTGCGGGGTCTGCGGCCAACGCGCGATCGAGATAAGAGAGAGCTTTCTCTGGCCGATGCTCAAGCAGGTAGGTATCTCCGAGATCGTCCAGCGCGCCCGCGTGACGCGGGTTCAGCGCCAATTCCGCTTCCAGTTCGACGCGCGCGTCGGGAACTTTCAAATTCTTCCACAATAAATGGCCGAGGCTGTAATGCAGGTTGGGCGAAGCCGGCTGCAACGCGATAGCCGCGCGATATTCCGTGACCGCTCGTTCGTCGTTATTTTTAGCGGCTTCCAGGTCGCCCATTAGTTCATGCAGACGGTACGAATCGGGATCGGCCTGGTACAACCGAAGATACGATGCGGTGGCTAATTTTTCATAGGTGCGTGCGCGCAAGAAAGCGGCTTCGGAGGAATTGCGGTCGGACGGCTGCAAACCCGCCAGGGTTTTCATCGCGAGATCATATTCCCCGGACTCGAGCAAAGCGTCCGCCAATCGAAGGCGAAGCTGCGCGGAGGCATGAGGGGTGAGCATTTTTTCTGCGCATGGGGCGACCACTGAGTATTGCTCACGATCGAGTAGTTGTTTTGTTTCCGCTTCACTGCAATTCGTCACCGCGTCAGTTCCGCTGGTACCGGCAGATGCCCGGTCTGCTTCCGCAGTCGCCTGCGAGGTGTTCCCATTCTGTGCGGCCAGAAACGCCAGAGCTAAATGCGCAGCGGGAGTGTTTCGACTTTGCAGGTCGCGTGCGAGTGCCTGAATTGATTCGCGGTTGGCGTCGCGCAGTTGCTCTGAAGCTGCATCGCCCAAACCTGTTTCGCGCAATCCCAGAGTTCCCTCCGTTTGCCGAGCGTCGGTGGCGATCGCTTTACCCCAGTCCTGCAGCGCGCCATCGATATTCCCCTGAATCAATCTCGCCTCGCCGCGACGTACCAGCGCGCGCAGACTCCCGGGATCGGTATTTAATTCCGCAGCAAATTCTTCACTCGCGTTAGTTACTTTTCCCGCATGCAGAAAGACTTCTCCCAGTTCGACATGCAAACCAGGGAGGTCCGGCGCCTTCGCCAGGGCATTCTGATAGTGAATTACCGCGGAGGGCCACTCGATGCTGGCGGCGTAGCTCTCGGCCAACAACTGTTCGCTGCGCGGAGAGCCCGGAGCCGCTTCCCGCAGGCGCGATACTTCTTGTTTGCCCAGTTTTTCGTAAGCTGTTCCGAGGCGATAGAGGGCGTCGACGTCTTTGGGCTGCGTCTGTAGCACCCCATCAAGGGTTGTAACTTCCGCTGGGAGCTGGCCGGTCATTTCCTGGGCAGTTGCCAACCAGAGCCAGGTATCTATCCGCTGGGGATCGGATTGGATGGCGGCATTCAGGTAAGGGATAGCCTTCGCGCCTTCGCCCAGCTTGCAATGATCGACACCGAGAAAAAAGTTCGCACCGACCAAGCCAGGCTTGAGTTTCAGTGCACGAAGGAATTCCGGCATGGCCTTGGCGGGTTGATCCTGAAGTTGGTAGACCAATCCCAGGTTCATGTGAACTTCGGCGAAATCCGGTGCTATGGCAATCACCGCTTGGTATTCGCGTTCCGCGGTAGCGTAATCCTGATCGCGTTGCGCCTCCTGCGCCGCCGCGAAATGCGATTCGATCGCCGAGGATTGCGATGGCGATGCTTCGAGCGCGTTGGCCGCAAAACTCGCCGCGAGGACGGCGAAGAACAAGGCTTTGTGGAAAAGCGGCGCGCCGAACTGGAGTCTGAATTTCACCGGGGCGAATTCATAGCAATAACGGATCTTCAGCCGAAGTATAACCGACCGTTCGAGGCGACGATGCCCAGTGACGAACCGGGCGGATCACGGCTGAATTCGGCGGACGGCGACGAGCGCGGTGGAGCTGGGCGCCCCGGAAACTGCCCGGGATCGAATCAAAGCCTCAAACCAGATTTCCTGCGAACTGCCATTTGGCACGGAAATGGCCAGTGCTTTCATTAGTTGGCGCCGATTTTCATCGTCCGTCAGGAACCGGCCGGCCGCTTCGGTGCCTTCCTGTTGCAGACCCTGGAGTGCCAGCACGCTGCCGTCATGAGTGGCATTGGGAAGCAGCGAAATCGTCGCGTAATCTTCGCCCATGGTTCCGGTCAACTGCAGGCCCGTATATTGCGGTTGCTCGCCGGGTAGCGGCTTGACGTTCAAGAAAACTTTGGCGCTCTTCCCCACTACACTCTCGCTCTCGTGGAAGTTGAGCTTGTCTTGCAGCAGCGTTACCCAGGGATTTGAGCCTGGGCTGCCAATAAAAATGTAATTGTTGTGGTCGAGCTCGCGCGTCCGCAAGTCTCGCGGGTAGCGGACGGACACCTGGGACTGCAGCGCCCCGGCCATTTTATAGAGACCCACCACATCGCTCACGTCGGCAAACGAAGTGAGAGTTGATTTGGAAATGTAGTCACTGAGACGAGAATCGGCCGGGCCGGCCTTGGCCACGATCGGGACCTGCAGCGATTCGCCGCGAAGATACTGGTCGAGAGAACCGGGCTGCCTGGCGAGAATGCGCGACATTCCGTAGTTGCTGTCGGCAACCACAATGATGGTTTGGTGGGCCGTATCGAAAATCTGTGAAAACGGCCAAGCGAGAGCGGCGGGCGGGTGGGCCGCGTTGGCTGTTCGGAGATCAGTCCCCCGGAAGGCCAATAGCCCACAGGCCACAGCGAGAAGGCCACACAGCAGCCAGGGAATGAACGCTCCGCGTGAGGAAGCGCCCACTGAAACCACGGCGTTTGGCGGCACCACCACTGGGGCGGGAACGGCTTTCTGGGTTGCCGGCCGAAAGACCGGAGCATAGGAGCCTTTGGGAATATCCAGGATGATGGGCTCGTCGCGGCCTGCTTCATGGAAGTATTCGTGAAGCTTCAGGCGCAGCTGGCGAACGTGTACCCTGACGGAGCTGTCCTCAATCGGACTGTAGTCCGAGGGCTTATGGAAGAGCGCGTTGCCAATGTGCTGTTCGGTTAGCTCGTGGGCATTGCCATGGAGGGTCTGCTCGGCGATGTACTGCAGCAGATCGCGGAGCCGGTTGCTCTTCTGGAAGGGCGCACTGGACAGAACTCGCTGAACCAATTGCCATCGGGCATCCGTTTGGAGGTCATCAATTGACGGAACTTGTGTGGAGACGCTCATACTGTGGCTGGGGAGCCGATTAATTGTTTCAATCCAGTGATTCAATTCTACCACAAGACACCTTCTCGAAAGAGGCTAACCCAATTCATTGCAGTAGTTTTGGGGAAGCGTTTACTACGGACGGGCGTGTGAATCACCTTGAAATCACGTGTAAGATTCTTTTCTTTCATCGGGTTTTCAGACATCTATATGTTCCGCTGCGCTAACGTCGTTCGCGCCAAGCTGAGATGCAATAGTTGAACTCTTATGTCCGGGGAACCGAGTTCACCAATCGATATGATCCAAAAACTGATGTCTCGGCGTCGCTTTATTGAAGGATCCGTGGCCGGCAGTCTGGCCCTGGGGCTGGAGCTGGGCGTAGACCCTCTACGGCTGGCTTCGTCGGCCCTTCCTGGTGCAGGCGGACTGACGCTCAAGGTGGTCGGGGACGCCCAGCTGGGCTATGGCGTGACGCTGATCTTCAATGGAGAGCCCATTGCCCGCCACAATCATGGCGGAGAATTTTGCGCTGACTTTCAGAACGAAGAGCGCAGCGTAACGGATCGAGTGCAGGATTGGAAAGCCAGCTCCTGGAAGGGCGATGCTACGCGGGTGGCACTTGATGGTGAGTGCAAGCTCGCGAATTTGAACACTACGGTGTACGTGCAAGTGGAGTATGCGGTGGTGAAGCCGAATGTGCTGCGAAAGAAAATTCGGCTGCGGCAATCCGATGAGTTCCTGCTTTTCTATCAATTGACCAACCGGCTGGAACCACAAGACGTTCCCGCAAAGTTGTGGAGTTTCGATCGCCTGGACTGGCAGGGCGGATCGGTCCACGAATATTTCCCCGCCGCCGGTTTCCGTGCCAAAAGTGGCCTGTGCGTTGGCCTGCTTACCGATTCCGGTTATCGCAATCAGTGGACGCGGTTCATTCGCCGGGATGGCCGGCCGGTGAAGCCTGCGCCACGGCGTATTCCCGACGCCAATTTATATTCCGGCGCGGGTCCGGAGGAGCGCGGCCGAGGCGATTTTTTCGTTCAGCAAACTTTCGGAGAAGTCACCGCGCAAACTGGCGTCGAGCGCGATTGGCAGGCGGTTAGGTTGCCGGAGGTGTCGTCGTGGGAAAAGCGAGGTGACACGACGGCGGAAGAACACGATGGCGTGGTGATCATATCGGCGAAGAGTTCCGATGACGGCGTGCTGATACCCTTGCCCCCGATCGGATCAGAGATCTGCTCCTTGCGCGTGGAATATCGTTCGGCGGGGCCAGTCGCTCTGCAGCTTTGGGACATTGACGATCGGCTGCGCAAGGTGGACGATCTTACTCAATATAATGATGGGCTGCCTGCTTCGCCCGAGGCATGGGCGTCGTTTCAAACCACAGTTTTCGTTCCGGGGGTTAACGGCTACGGCAAAGCACTGTTTCTTTCCTTGGCGCCTTCCGAGCAGGCTACCAAGCTTGACGCGCCGGGCGGTGCTGCCAAGATTGAGCTGCGGGGGTTACGGGTGCAGGCCGTAGCCACTCATCGCGAACCGTACCACCGACTGCAGATGGACGTCCCCGCTGAGAAGACGGTCTTCGTATTCGCCGATCAAAATGTGCCAGACACCCTGCGAGGTCACCGGTTAGCCAGTGAGCTCTATCTGGCTGATGGGCTGGGGTTTAAGGGCGGCGCCACGGAGAAAGTGATTTACGCGGACCTGATGATGCTTTCGTGGATCGCCGGACCGGAGAGTTTCGGGCCGATGCTCGCTCCAAGCATCTGGTATTCCGCGGCTGGCGAGATCTACCTCCGCGACAGCTTCTTCGCGCTGAACGGTGTTCACAATAGTGAACTGAACGAGGGCGTCTTTAACCTGTGGGCGGAAAATCAGGGCGAGGACGGCTCAATCAACACTCTGGTGGAACCGAACCTCGCCAACCTAGAGCGAAAATCGAACGATTCGACGCCGCTTTGGCTGATGTGGGCGCTCCTGAATCGGCGGCGATTCAATACCCACTTACCGATGGAAAAGATTCGGAGGGCTGCGGAGTATTGCCTGCAAACCTATGATCCGCAAAAGGATGGGACGTGTCACGCGCAGTTCGTCCTGGGCCAGCTCGACGTCATCCGGTATCCGGAGGGTACCTCGGTTATCTGCGAGAACCAGGGAGTGCTCGCGGTGACGCTGCGCACGATTAAGCATCTGCAAATCCCGGGTGTAAGCGAAACGATTTCCGATGACCGTCTCCGCCGGGCCGAGGAAAGCTACCGGAGCTACTACGATCCGCAGCGAAGGTTCATGCGCCCGGCGAGGGATATTAATGATGCGATTGGGTTTGCGGAGATTTTACCGGAATACCTTTCGCTGTGGCTGTTCCAACGAAAGATCCTGAGTGACGAAATGGTCGTCAGCCATCTCGATCGCATACCGGTGATGATGCCGCGCAAGGATTGTCCCCATCCTGAGGCGGGGGGTACGGTGCGACCGATTCTTATCGGACTTCCGGAAAAGTACTCTGGATGGCGGTACTTCACGGAGACTTGGCACCCGATGATCAGCGATTCGTTTGCCTCGAGCTATGCGAACCATGGAATGGACGGGATCTACTACAACGGCGGTAGCTGGATGCGGATTGAAATCTGCGGCTATGTCGCTGGAATGCTGCATGGATGGAAGCCTGCCCGGGATGCGATTGAAAACCGGCTTTGGGCGGAAATCAACATCGACCCGGACTTTCCGACAAGCCAGGAATACCTTGCCACCGACCCGGAGCACCCTTATTACGGCTACCACCGCGTTTTCGGCTGGAATTCGTTCGTTCTGCAGACACTGGAACAGGCCGGCCTACGAAAGCCTGAAATGGATCCGGACTACCGCAGGAAATAGCCCCTGCCCCGTGGGGCTGACGAATCCCGACCATACAAATTTCTGGAACCTCTGCTTCTCTCGATAGGTTGTCCGGGCGGCGTGAGCGAATCCGGAAACATGGCCAGTTTTCAGGTGAGTCACAATGAATTCACGTGTTAGACCCTTTCCTTTCCAACCTGATAGGCCGAGCATGCGATCAAGGCTGGCCTAGTACAAATGCACTATGCTGGCAACAGGGGTTCTAATTTCAACGATCTTGGGTTTGTCCGCGGTCAGTGCCTCAGAGAACCAATGCGTTTGTTTTAGTCTCGAGGTGTAAGTCCTTTCTGGCCTTGGCGATAAGGAAGAAAGAAATGAAAAGATTGGCTCAAGTACTTCCGCTTGTCCTATTCCTCGTGCTTTTCGCCTTCCTAACTGCACCATCTATTACTTATGCGCAGAACAACGCCGGCACCATTCAGGGCACAGTGACCGATGCATCGGGCGCGGCTGTCTCGGGAGCCGCCATAAAGGGTAAGAATCTGGACACGGGACTCACGCTCTCCACGGTGACTACCGATTCCGGACTGTATTCCCTGGCGAACGTGCCGGCTGGCCGGTACTCAGTCTCTGTAGAGAAGTCCGGGTTGAAGAAGTACCAGCGCGAAGGTGTGACCGTTCAGACTAGCTCGACGACTTCTCTGGACGTCCAACTGGAACTCGGCGCCGTCTCGGAGACGGTAACCGTGAACGCGGATGCCAGCCAGCTGCAGACGGCCACCTCGGATATAGGCGCTACGGTGCAAGACAGCCTGGTCCAAAATCTGCCGTTGGAAGTTTCCGGCACGATTCGTAACCCGGTGCAGTTCGTTGAGCTAGTTCCAGGTTTCGTAGGAAATCTTGCCAACGATCCAGGCAGCAATTCGAGCGATGATTTTAAGGTGAATGGAGGTCAGGAAGGCGCAACCGATATTTTGGTCGATGGCGTCTCGATCTCCCTGGTGTCGCCCAACACCCAGTGGAACAAAGGTGTTTCCAGCGACGGCGTGGACGAATTCAAGGTGTTGCAGAGCAACTTCTCACCGGAATACGGTGAGTCGGGCGACGGCATCATCAGCTTGACCATGAAGTCTGGTACCAACCAGTTCCACGGTTCCGGTTACGACTATCTGCGCAACAACGCGCTGGAAGCGAACAGCTGGATCAACAATCTGGAAGGCCAAAAACGGAGCGTCGATACGCAGAATGACTTCGGTGGCACTTTCGGTGGTCCGGTGTTCGTGCCCAAGCTCTATCACGGAAAGGATAAGACGTTCTTTTTCGTCGATTACGAGGGCTTCCGCTTGCGAACCGGAGGCACGTCGTTACAAAGTTTCCCCAACGCAGATTACCGCAGCGGTAATTTCTCAGCACTACTGGCTCAAACGAACCCCGTTCAACTTTATGATCCCACCACCCACGCGGCGATCCCAGGGAACGTCCTCTCCAACGATCCCAATTACGCGCCGAGTACGGTAATAACCAAGGTCTTCTCGTTTCTCCCGGCCACCAGCGGGGCTGTGGACAATAACGTAATCAATCGCACCGTCAACAGCACCACCGCCGACTTGTTCGACATAAAAGTAGATCATGACATTTCCGATAAGCATCGCATTTCCGCCGGATTCGATTGGGACGACACCAATACCGGTGGGGCGTCAGACCTTGGTCCTATTTTCGGCTCGACCACACCGCAGAACACACGTTATGCGCGGTTCAGCGACAACTACGTATTCACTCCGTCGTTGGTCAACCAGTTCCTCTTCGGTTTCAGCCGCCGGTATCGCGGTGAACTCTCCGGCAGCATCGGCGGAGATTATCCTGCCAAGCTCGGAATTACGGGAGTGGCGAGCACTACCTTTCCCTGTTTCGCTTTTGAAGGCACCGATTACAGTGGAGTTCTTAACAATTGCGGGGATTCGGAATTTGCGGACAACGTATATCAGATGAACGACTCAGTGAGCTGGGTAAAGGGCAAGCACAATATGAAATTCGGCGGCGGCGCCCGATTGCTGGAGTTCAACGTGCGTCGCCTGACGCAGGCCTCCGGTGAATTCGATTTCAGCGCCGCGGAAACCAGCAGCACCGGCAATGCCGGGGGAACCGGCGGATATGCGCTGGCCAGCGCGCTGTTTGGCTTGGTGGATTCACAGACTTTGAATTATGGAGGCTTCAGCGGAGTTCGCTACAAGGACTTCTCTTTTTATGCGCAGGATACCTACAGGTTGTCTTCGCGCTTAACTCTGAATTACGGCGTCCGCTGGGACTACGATTTGCCTGCTTCGGAAGCGTATGACCGATTCTCTGATGTCGATCCGAAACTACCGAACCCGGGAGCCGGCGGCATTCTCGGCGCGTACACCTATTTTGGAACCGGTCCCGGACGAAATGGCCGCGAGCGTCCACAGAACATTTACGGCAAATCATTCGGTCCGCGAATTGGCTTCGCCTACAGCATTAACGACAAGACCGTGCTTCGTGGTGGATACGGCATTTTCTATGAACCGCTAAAAGAAGGATCGTATGCCGATCAGGACGGACTCGGATTTTTCAACAAACAGACCATCAACATCACCAATGGTGGTCCGACCCAGATCGATGACGGAGTTACTCACATCTTCCCGCTGACCGGTCCTTTCACACCGGAAGGGCAGAACGGTAACAGCGGTGTGATCATGGTGTCGCCGAATAGCGGACGTGCGCCAGACATTCAGACCTGGAACGTAGACATCCAGCGCCAAGTACTATCGAACCTAAACGTGAGCGTGGCGTACGTCGGTTCCAAGGGCACTCACCTGCCGGCTTTGAATATCATTCCAAACCAGGTGAATCCCGTCTATCTTCCGTTGGGGAACGAATTGACCATGGATTCGTCCTGCCTGACTCTCGGAACTTGCCCGTTGGCAGTTGCTGCCGGCGTGCACATTCCCTACGCCACCTTCAGCGGCGACATTAACCAGGCGTTGCGGCCGTTTCCGCAGTACGGCGACTTCAACCAGGAAGACAATTCTTTCAGTCCCGATCGCACCGGTAACTCGACATACAACGCGATGCAGCTGGGAATCGATAAGCGTTTTGCTTCAGGACTAAGCTTTCTCGTTTCCTACACTGTTTCGAAGAATCTCACCGATGCGGATTCCTCGGGTCCGGGAGTTGCCGGTTTCATCGGTACCAACAGTTACATCGGTCAGAACTCCTACGATCGCGCCGCAGAGAAAGCCGTCAGCGAGCTGGATACGCCGCAAACCCTCACGGCTAGCTTTTTCTACGAGCTGCCGGTCGGACATGGCAAGCGCTTCATGAATGAAAGTGGCGTGGTCGATCGTGCCCTGGGCGGTTTCTACGTTTCCAGCATCCTCTCCTATCATTCTGGCCTGCCGACGGAAGTTTATGGGCCGTGCACTGGCCAGGCCAGCCAGGTTCTCTTTGGTGGATGCGAATTCACCGGAGCGGCACGCGTCAATGTGATTGGCGGCGTACCGGAAACCAACAAGTCAAATTTCAATCCATTGACCACGCCATTCTGGAACCCGGCCGCGTTCAGCCTGCCGGCTCCCTTCACGTTTGGTGATGAAGGCCGGTCGCTTCCCTTAGCCCGTGATTTTGGCGGCAAGAACGAAGATTTCACCTTGGGGAAGAAAACACACTTGTTTGGCGAGAAGGCCACGCTCGATTTCCAGGCCTCCTTCTTCAATATATTCAACCGCCACATTTACTCGGTAAGCAGCGGAGGTCCCAACCTGGCTACGCCGTTTGCTCTTCCCGGCAGTAGTGCCAACTGTCCCGGACCCGCTGCCTGCGGCTTTGGATCGATCACCGGGTCCAGCGGACCGCGGGTCATTCAGTTTGGCGTGAAACTTCTGTATTAATCTCGGGAGCTCTGCCGAGCTTTCAACTCGGCAGAGCTCTTTCCTCCTTTCCACCGGGGTCACAATCTGATGACCGAATTTAATCGGCGTGGCTTCATGAAGACGCTTTTAGTCACTGCCGTGGGCGCGACGCCTGCTTATGCTGTACTTCCCGAAGCATTCGCGTGGCCCTTGTCACTTTCGGCCCTTCCGGCGTCCTCGGAAAATCTGGAGAACGGCTCCCAACAACTGCGGATATCGCCTGCCGGATCATCACTCGCATTTCAGAATTTTCTACGGGTAGGGAATGAGTGGAAGGCGGCAACACTGCCTAACAATCCGTTTGTTTCGGGGCCTTCGTTTTCGTTGGTTAGTTCTCACGTGCGGCATGAGGGTTCCAGCATTTTTTGCGAGGGCGACGGGAAAGCGGACGGCTTGGACGGTAAGCCTGTTTGGTATGGATGGAAATCGGAAATTAGTGCGGCCAAGCCCGGCGCCGGAAATGACCCAGGTTCCGGCAGTGAAAATTCCGACGCTTCCTGGTTTCGCTTTCGGACGACGTTGCATTTGCCTGCGCCGGTGCGTCTGCGCCAGGACAGCGCGGTCGAGCCGCAAATAATCACCTGGCTGAGTTCGTCGTCCACTCTTATGGAAGGCCAATCGGGGAGCTGGAGACGAGTGTTGCTGGAACAGCCGACGCGCAATTCGTTGGGAACGTACGGCAACGACTTGCCGGCTGTTTATCTGCTGGACCAAACCCTGGGCGTCGAGACCATGATGTATTTCGACTGCAGTGATATGGGCTGGATGTCCACAGAAAATCTCCCGCGGTTTTTGGTGTATCGCTGTTCCTCTCTTGCGCAGATCGAAGGTGACGGTACGCAGCGCCTCGGTGTCGGATTGCTGGCACAACAGGCTACCGGCAGCGTCCTGCCTGGGGGTGACGTCCGTTTTACTTATTGGCTGCTGCAGCGGCCGATGACCCGCTTGTTGACCGAGCAAGAATCGATCCCGCGCTGGATGGAAGCGCTGCTGCCACTCTTTGAAGAAAAACTGGCCTGGCCGGCCTGCGCTACCTCGTGGAAGGAATTCGCGGCGGGCACGGTCGCGGATTTACAGGATAAGGGCTCCTCACTGGTAGAAGTGAACGGTCACACCGGCTTGCGTTCGTACGTGAAGGCCAGTTCCAAACTGTGGAACGATACGGCGACTAATTTCGAGTTGATGACGCTCGCGGACGTGCTGTGGCCTTCGCTGCTTTACCTTCGGTTGCATCCGTCGCCCGAATTCGAAAAGGAATGCGACACGCTGCTGGCTGATCTTCCGGAGTTCTATCATCCGGAGACTCGCAGCATCAGCAACGATTTCAAGGTCTCGGGCAATGAGCGGGCGGATTCCTGGTATCCGTTCGAGAATGCGCTGATCAAGTATCCGATGATCGGTTCGTTCGCGGAATCGAAGGAAATCACCGATCGTTTTCTAGATGCTTTCCGGACCGCGCAAAAGATGGCGCAGCAGTACAATTATCTTTTCCCGATCTACTATCAGGTTGCAACATTGCGCGCCGAAGGTGCTGGCACGAACTACGCCGTTGGCGGATTGTATGCGTGGTCAGCGATCGTGGCCAATCGATTGACCGGAGACGCGAGCTATCTCGATGAAGCGCGGCGCGCGATACAGGTGCTGTACACCGTTCCCGCGGAACGGCTGTTCCACGAGCCTCAGGAATTGGCTTACGGCGCCCTCGCGGCTGCGGAACTGGGCATGCAGGAGCAAGCGAAGTATTTGCTCTACCAGCAGTTGCGCATGTTTTATTGGTACTCGGATCCGAGCCAGAAAGCGCACGACATTCGCGGAATGGTCCAGGCCGCAGCGTCCATTCTGTACCCCGCTTTCAAAGAGAACGTGGAAGCGATTCTGCCGTGGACCGGAATCATGAAGCGCGGGGTGATTTTTGAGGGGCTGCTGCGATTTATGGATCAGCAGCGGCGCAACAACTTCTATTACTTCGAGAACTGCGCGTCGAACCAGCGCAAGGTTGCTTCCCCGTTCATTCCTTTTGAGAACCTTGGCACCCTGGAGCTTGGGGGCATGACTGGCAACGTGGGCAAGGAAATCTACGGTGCGGGCGAATCGATCTGGATGTACCTGATGTTTGAGGCGCTGGGCCGATCGAGTGACCGTGAGTTGATGCTGGTGAATCTGGATCTGCTCGACGCGTTCCACTCCACAGAATTTCCATCAGAAACGCTGAATTTCATTTTGTTCAACCCAACGCCGACGGATCGATCCGCGACAATCACCGTTCCGTCCGCGGGACAGCGAAGTGTTCGGCTTAGTGTGAATGGCCACGCTGCCAGCGGCGATTCGCTGCATGTTCCGAAGCAGTCTTACCTTCGGCTGTTAGCCCAGTTTTAGGGTTTAGGCGCATGTTTGCCACAAACCTTTAGGGCGCAATTTCTAACGACGATCTCGCATCCGACTCAGTCACAAAAAGGAAAAGTTCCGCTATGACCAAAGTTTCCCGCTATCCGAGGCCCGCGGTATATATCACTACCGCGTTTGCTCTGGTTCTGATCGCTCTTGCCGGGACAGCTGCTCTTTCCGGCGTCACCGCTGTTCCGCCTTTCGGAAACTGGACGCGCCTTTCCGCCGATCCAATTTTGTCTCCGAGCGGAGACGGATTCGAGTCTGCGGGGACCTTCAATCCCGCGGTGGTGAGGAAAGACGGCAAGTTTGTGATGCTTTATCGCGCGCAGGATCATGCCGGGAAATCTGCGCTGGGATATACGACGAGCACGGATGGTGTTCATTTCACCAAGCCTGCCAAGCCGGTCCTTGAGTCTGAAGCGCCCTATGAAAAGGGCGGCGGCGTAGAAGATCCTCGACTGCAAAAAATCGGCGACATCTACTATCTCACCTACACCGGTTACAACAACGTAGATGGTCGCGGACCAGACCACAAAGACGCCCAACTGTGCCTGGCCACCTCGAAAGACTTGATCCACTGGGATCGGCAGGGCGTGATTATGCCCAGCTACAAGGGTAAGTGGAACGTGAAATGGACCAAGTCCGGGGCAATCGTCCCTGAAAAAATTAACGGCAAATACTGGATGTATTATCTGGGAGACGCCAAGGGCCAAGACACCCAGATGGGAGTGGCCTCGTCCGACGATTTGATCCACTGGACCGACGCGCTGGATCATCCGGTAATGGCCAGCCGTCCCGGAATGTTCGATTCGCAAGTCGAAGAACCCGGCCCACCCCCGGTAATCACTCCAGCCGGTATCTTCTTGATTTACAACGGGGCGGACGACAAGCTGGTCTATTCCACGGGCTGGGTTCTGTTCGACAAGAACGACCCCGCCACAGTAATCGCCCGCGCCCAAGCACCGGTATTTGCGCCCGAGAAGACATGGGAAAAAGTAGGTCAGGTCCCCAATGTAGTATTCGTAGAGGGATTAGTGCGCGATGGCAAGCGCTGGCTTTTCTATTATGGCGGCGCAGACAAACACGTCGGTGTGGCAAGCGCACCAATCCTTTGAGATCTCTGCGGTGCCTCGGTCATCCACGCCGCTCTGTTGGTATCTCTCCCGGGCGTGGAACAGCCTACCGTCAAGACGGGAATAATCGCTGGGGGCCGCCGCCGTTGGCATAATCGGCTTGAGGTACGGGATCAAGGCGGCGGGGGCGGCTCTGTTAGGCTATTTCCTGTTTGCCGCGCTGTACATGCTCGTCCTCCTGGTGGCCAGCTCTGTGCGGAAGGAGACCGGGCGATTTGACACTTTCGTTTGCCTCCATGAGTTCAACCAAAATTCTTTTGTGAGAATCTGTGGAGGAGTTCGGCGGTGGCCTACCCACCGCGCTTCTAGATTTGCCGCAAATCTCAGCACCGTCGACTGTTGCAGGCGAATTGCCGCGGATCCAAGACTCG
>Ga0182024_10007911_pt1 | contig 22731 bp, 20 predicted proteins | sample P32metaG_FD_120480 | JGI IMG/M metagenome (GOLD analysis project Ga0182024, IMG submission 120480) | Permafrost microbial communities from Stordalen Mire, Sweden - P3-2 metaG (Illumina Assembly) | ecosystem: Environmental > Terrestrial > Soil > Wetlands > Permafrost | place: Sweden: Stordalen... | reverse complement strand
TCGACGATTGGCGCTCGCGCGGCGCTCGCGCGCTCGAGCTGTCGGCCGCCGCCCTGTTCGCGCTGGCGGCGCGGCGCGGCGTGCGCGTCGGCTGCGTGCTCGCGATCGCCGGCCGCTTCGAGGCCGGGAGCGAGCGCGGCCGTGGCGCGAGCGAGCGGATCGTTGGCGGGAGCGAGCGAATCGGCGCCGAGGCGTTGCTCGAGGCAGGCCTTGCCGCCGGGCGCGTCGCCGCGGCGGCGCTGGCCGCCGCCCGCTAGTGCGCCGAGGGGCCGGCCGGCTCCTCCACGCGCAGCCGCTCCTGGCGCGGGGAGACCTCGCTCGCAGGCTGCGGCTGCCCGATCGCGAGATCCGCCAAGAGGAGCTTGGCGTCGGCCAGCTGCTGTTCGATCGCGTCGAGCCGCGTCGCGATCCCGACGGGCGTTCCCTCGAGTGAGTCCTCGAGCCGCGAGAGCGCGTCCTCGATCGCCTCGAGCCGCTGCGAGACCGAGCGCACGCGCCGCGTCAGCCGCTCGATCTGGGCGGCGGAGGGGAGGTTGAGGAAGTCCATCGCGACCTCCTGCGCCTGCGAGGCCTTGCCACGGGCCTCGAACGCCGCCGTCAGCGCCGAGTTGACCCACGGGTTCTCGAGCAGGTCCTGTGCGATCCGCCCGAGCGCCTCCTCGCCGCGCGCGGCCACTCTCTCGCGCAGCCCGTCGAGCTGCGCCTGATCGCCGTCCTCGTGGCTGTCGGCCTGCTCCTGCTCGCTCACCTGGCGAAGCGTACTCCCCGCCGCGCGCGCCGGCGAGGCCTCTGTAGCGCCAGCGCCGCTTCAGCGCCCGCGCAACCACGGCGCGCGCTTGTGTGCGGACATTCCGCAACTCCACGGGTTCGGAAGTGTCTGAATCTAGCGGCCGGGGTAGTGCCTAGCAGCTGACAGGGCCGGCCTTTGAAAATCGAGGAGGTAGCAGCGATGTTGGGGATACGACGTTTGACGTGCGCAGCCGTCGTGGGGGCCGCGGCGCTGGGCGCTTTCTTCGCCGTCCCGGCCCTGGCCGCGGCGCCGACCGCGACAACCGGCGCCGCCGGCGCCGTGACCTACCAGTCCGCCACGCTGACGGGGACTGTGAATCCCGGCAACGAGTCGACCGAGGTCTATTTCCAGTACGGCACGACGAACACCTACGGCGTGCAGTCGGCGCCGACCCAGATCCCGGCGGGCTCGACCGCGGTTGCGGTCTCGATCCCGGTCGCCGGGCTGACCGCCGCCACGAAGTACCACTACAGGCTCGTCGCGACGAACGCCACGAAGACGGCGCTCGGTGCCGACAGGACCCTGGTGACGGCCAAGATCCCGCTCTCGCTGGCGATCACGGCCGCTCCCAACCCGGCGCCCTACGGCGGCGCCGTGACGATCGAGGGGACGCTTTCGGGCACCGGCAGCGCCGGCGCCGCGGTGCAGCTGCAGCAGGCCGGATTCCCCTACACCGAGGGCTTCACGGACATCGGGAACCCGGAGCTGACGCTGGCCAACGGGTCATTCGTCTTCAACGAACTCGGGATCGCCCTCAACACCGAATACCGCGTCGTCTCAGGCCTCGTCGCCTCGGCCGATGTCGCCGTCTCGGTCTCGGTCGCGGTAACGCTGAGTGCGCACGCGACCGGCACGCACAAGCATCCGACCGTGTACTTCAGCGGCACGATCGCGCCGGCTGAGCCCTCGGCGCGGATCGCCTTCGAGCGCCTCGTCGGCACCAGCTGGAAGGTGGTCGGCGGCACCGTCGCCAAGGTCACGGTCAACAACGGCGCCGTCAGCTTCTCGAAGACCGTGCGCGTCAACCACGGCGGCTTCTACCGCGCGCTCGTGCTGCCGGTCGAAGGCGCCCACGTCGCGGGCTACAGCGGAACCTCGGTGGTGCATCTGAAGTGAGCGCTCGCGCGACTTGCGAGGGGGCCGGCGCGGCGTGCGCGCCCGCCGCCCCCTCGCAGGGGCGCGGTCGCGGCAGCGTCGTGCCGGGGCGTGCGCGTGAGCGCGCCTCAGGCGCGGCTCGCGGCGAGCAGCTCGCGCGCGATAACGATCCGCTGGATCTGCGAGGTGCCCTCGTAGATCTGCATGATCTTCGCGTCGCGCATCAGCTTCTCGACGGGGTAGTCCTTGATGAAGCCGTAGCCGCCGTAGATCTGCACGGCGTCGGTCGTCGCCCGCATCGCGGCGTCGGCGGCGAAGCGCTTGGCGTGGGCGGAGACCAGCGTGTTGCGCTGGCCCTGATCGATCGCCACGGCGGACTTCCAGGTCAGCAGGCGCGCCGCCTCGACGTCGGTGGCGATGTCGGCGAGCATGAACTGGATCGCCTGGTGCTCGGCGATCGGCACGCCGAACTGGACGCGTTCCTGGGCGTAGGCGAGCGCGAACTCGAGCGCCGCGCGGGCGATGCCGGTGGCCATCGCCGCGACGCCGGGGCGCGTGCGGTCGAGCGTCATCATCGCGATCCTGAAGCCGCCGTTCTCCTCGCCGATCAGGTGGTCGGCGGGGATCTCGACGTCGGGGAAGGTGATCGTCGCCGTGTCGGAGGCGCGCTGCCCCATCTTGTCCTCGTGGCCGTCGACGATCACGCCGGCGTCGCGGGGCACGAGAAAGCAGGACAGGCCGCGATGGCCGGCCTGCGGATCGGTCTTCGCAAAGACGATGAAGAACGCGGCGTGGGTGCCGTTGGTGATGAAGCACTTCGAGCCGCTGATCACGTAGCTCTCGCCCCGGCGCACAGCGCGCGTCTTGAGCGCCGCGACGTCGGAGCCGGCGTCGGGCTCGGTCAGGCAGAAGGAGACGAGCAGCGGCTCCGCCACCAGCATTTCGAGGTAGCGCCGCTGCAGCGGCTCGGAGCCGGCGAGCAGGAGCGGCGTGATTGCCAGGTTGTTGCCGCCGAGCGAGGTCTGGACGCCCGAGCAGCCCCACGCGAGCTCCTCCTCGATGATCGCCCCCTCGAGGTAGCCGATGGCGGCGCCGCCGAGCGCCTCGGGCACGTGGATGTTCATCAGGCCGAGCGAGTGCGCCTTCGCGATGATCGCCTGCGGGAAGCTGGAGTCGCGGTCGAGCTCCCAGGCGACGGGGCGGATCTCGTTCTCGGCGAAGTCGTGCGCGAGCTCGCGCAGCGCGAGCTGCTCGTCGCTCAGCGTGAAGTCGACCATTGCCGGGTGCCCGCCGCCGCCCGTGCCTCAGCTCGTCGCCGAGCCCGACAAGGTCATCCCGGCGGGCAACCGCACGCTGGCGCCCGGCTGCCCGCCGAAGTCCGTGCCCGCGCCGGCGAACAGCGCGGCGAGCGAGCCGAACTGGCTCTCGAGGTCGAAGATGCCGTTGAGCAGGCGCGATCGCGGCTGGACGTTGGCCGGTGGCGCGATCGTCTGCGGCTTGTCGAGGTCGCTGAGCGTCACGTCGAGCTCCAGCGAGCCGCCGGTCAGCCCGGCGACCGCGCCCGCCGCGAGCGCGGGCACGCTGAAGGAGACCGCGACGTCGAAGCGGCGCAGGATGTGATCGGCGACGCCGGTGTAGATGTCGACCCTGGCCGAGGTGATCGCCTGGGTGAGCAGCCCCAGCGAGCCGGCCAGGCCGCTCGCACCGCTCGCGCCGATCGCGGCCCCTGCGCCTGCGCCCCCTGCGCCTGCGCTGCCGACAAGCTTGGCGATGTCGCCGAGCATCGTCGCGACGTCGACGCCTGCGCTCAGGTGCTCGGTCTGCACGCCGTCGACCTCCAGCGTGCCCACGTCGCGGGGGTCGGTCAGCCAATGGCGGGGGTCGATCCCCAGCGTGCCGAGGAGCCCGCTCGCCCCGCTCGGGCCGCTGACGCCGAGCCCGTCGCCGCCGCTGCCCTGTTGCGACAGGTCATAGAAGGTGCCGCCCACGCCCAGGTAGAGATGCCCGGGCGCGAGGTCGATGTCGAGCTTCGCGTTCGTCGCCGCGGCCGTGAGGCTCACGCCGAGGTCGGCCGAGAGCCGGCCGGCGCCGTCGCGCTCGAAGGGGCCGCTGACGTCGAGCGTGAGAGGCTCGCCGTCGAGCTGCTTGACGCCGTCGAGCATCAGCGTCAGCGACAGCGCGAGCTGGCCGGAGTCGACCGCGTGACTCGCCGAGAAGGCCTGCGACACGAGCGTCGCCGCGGTGACCTTGGCGGTGGCCTTGCCGCCGCTCCCGCACGCCGCGATCACGACGCAGGCGGCAATCGCGAGGGGAAGAGCCAGTGGGCGTCGAAGGTTCGCCAGTGACGCCCGGCGGTTTCCGCTCATGACGCCGCAGGCTAGCACGCGACCCCGGCGCCTCATCGCACTTTCCGCCGTCGCAGCGGCGGTCGCTGGCGTTGCGCTCGCGGCGGCCGCGCTGGCCCCCGCGCGCGGCCACGCCGGCGCCGAGCAGACGGCGTACACGCCGAGCGAGCTGGTCCTTGAAAGCGGCCGCACGCACTCCTCGACCGCGCTGGCGAGCGCTGCATCGGCGGTGCCCACCGCCCCCGCGATGCCGGTCGCCGGCGCGGCCGCCAAGGCCGGGCTGACCTTCCCGCAGGCGCTGGCCGTGCTCGGGCGAAACCACGAGCTGGCCGCCGGCGTCGCCTCGAGCGATCGCGCCACCTGGATCGCCGCGCGGGTCGCCTACAAGGTCCTGCGCGGAACGCGGCACGCCGAGCTCGGCGCGGTGCTCACAAGCCTCACGGCGATCGCCCACGCCGGCCTGCTGACCCCCTCGCGCGTGCCGGAGCTCGTGCTCACGCTCGAGCGAAACCGCGAGTGGTGGACGACCGGGCCGCTGCTGTCTCCCGACCAGCGCGTCGGCTTCCCCGGCAGCGGGCTGGTCTGGGAGTACTACCCCGGCCAGGGCATCGAGATCCAGTGGCTGGGCACCTTCGGCGCCGCCAACGGCCTCTACGACCTGCACAGCTACACGGCGCTGAGCGCACTGCTCAACCAGGCCCTCGGTCTCGCCGCGATCCGCGGCGGCGGCATCGCCTGGGAATACGACTTCGCCTTCGACGGCGGCGCGCCGCCGTGGGTCTCGGCGATCACCGAGGGCACCGCGGTCCAGGCGTTCGGCGCCGCCGGGGCAGCGCTGGGGAGCGCCGGCTACCTGTCGGACGCCCACCGGGGGCTCGGCATCTTCATGGTGGCACCGCCCACCGGCATCCGCTCGGCGGCGCCGGCCGGCGCCCGCTACCTGATCTACAGCTTCGCGCCGCACGAGTACGTGATCAACGCCTTCATCCAGTCGCTGGTAGGGCTGTTCGACCTCGCCAGTACCGGCGACACGCTCGCCGCCTCGCTGTTTCGCTCCGGCAACGCTCAGGCGCGGATCGACCTGCCCACCTACAACACAGGGGGCTGGTCGCGCTACGACCAGTACTCCGATTCGACGCTCAGCTACCACGAGCTGCTGACAGGCTTCCTCGCGAGCCTGTGTGCGCGCACACGCGAGACCACGCCGAGGGCGCTCGCGATCCTCGGCATCGCGGCCCCCACGGGCACGACAGGGACCACGGGGCCGACCGGAACCACCGGCTCCAGCGGGGCCACGGGCACGACAGCGACGACCGGCTCAACGGCCTCCACGGGCGGCACGAGCTACGGCGCCAGCGGCTCGACCGGGACGACGGGCGCGACCGGGCCGAGCACGAACCCCGACAGCGTCTACTGCACCGTCGCCGCAGCCTTCAAGGCGGACCTCAAGCAGCCTCCGGCGATGACCATCACGACCCCGGCGAAGACCCACGCGACGCAACCGGCACGCGTCGTGATGGCGATCGACAAGCCGGCGAACGTGACCTTCGCGGTCTCCTACGGCGGCCGCGTCGTCTCCCAGACGACCGTGGCGCTGAGCGCCGGCGGCCACGCTCTGACCTGGCGCCCGCCGCACGCCGGCCGCTGGAGCGTGACGCTCAGCGCCATCGACCTCGCCGGCAACCGCGGCCAGGCCACCGCGACCGCGACGATCCTCGCCCCGCCGCCGCACAAGCATCACAAGCCGACCGCCTGAGCGCGCGTACAATCGGATCGGTGCCCCCCGCGCGGACCTGGATCCTGACCGGCTCGCAGGAGAACTTCGCCGCCACGCGAGCTCACGGCTTCAGCGTGATCGGCCTCAAGGAGCGCCGCCGCCGCCAGGCGCTGGAGATCGAGCCCGGCGAACGGATCGTCTTCTACCTCACGCAGGTGATGGCGTTCGCCGCCAGCGCGCTGATCGCGGGCGAGCTCTACGAGGACCGCACCCCGATCTGGCCCGGCAAGGCCAAGAACCCGGACCCATACCCGTGGCGCTTCCCGCTGGCGCCGGAATGGATCCTCGATGAGCGCGCCTGGATCCCGGCGGAGAGCCTCGCCGATCAGCTCGAGCACGTCCGCAAGTGGCCCAGCGAGCATTGGAAGCTCGCCTTCCAGGGCCAGCTGCGCACCGTCGGCGACGCAGACGCCGAGCTGCTCACCGAGAGGCTTGCGGCCGCCGCCGCGGTGGGCGTGTGAGCACGGCGACGCCGCGGCAGCGGCCGGCCCGCACGACGCCGGGGCTCGGCGTGCGGCTGTTCAGGGCGTGGCGAGCGCTCGCGGGCGAACAGCGGCTGTCTGCCATCGCGGCCCTGTCGCTGTGGATCACGATGTTCCTGCCCTGGTACAGCGAGAGCCCGGCCGGCGCGATCAAGAAGGGCGAGACCGTCGTCACCTCCTCGCTCACTGCATGGGGCGCCTTCTCCTGGGTCGAGGCGGCCGTCCTGCTCGTCAGCGCCGGCGTGCTCGCGCTGCTGTTCGCGCGCGGCGAGCGGCGCGCCTTCCACCTCCCAGGCGGCGACGGCGGCGTGATCGTGCTAGCCGGCGGCTGGACCGTGCTGCTGATCATCTACCGGATGTTCGACAAAAACAGCGTGAAGGCTGGCAACCTCGCGATCACGGTCGGCAACGAGTGGGGCATCTTCTTCGCCCTGTTCGCAGCGATCTGGCTCACCTGGACCGGGCTCGCGATGCGCCGCGCGCACCGCGCCGAGCCGGCCCTCGCCGACGACCCCACCGTGCACCTGCAGACCGCCTCGCGAGGCGGGCGCAGCGAGCGGCGGCCGGAGCGTCGCTCGGAGCGCTTCGCGCCGGCGCCGGCCAGCAGCCGCGAGCGCCCTGCGCGCGAGGAGAAGCCGCGGCTCGAGCACCGCGGCGTCACGCGCGAGGATGCCGAGCAGCTCTCCTTCGAGCTGCCGGACGACCGCCAGGGCGACTAGCCGCACCCGGCAGGGCCTCCCGGCACGCCAAGCCGGGCGCCGGCCCGCCCTTCCTTATGATTGGACGGCAATGAACGCGCTGCCCGAATCGGTGGACGCCGTCGCCGACGGGCTGCTCGCGGCCGGCTACCTCGCCAGCGGATCGACCGCGCTCGTGGCCTATCTCGCCACGCGGCTGGACAAGCCGGTGCTCGTGGAAGGCCCGGCCGGCGTCGGCAAGACCGAGCTCGCGAAGGCGATGGCGAGCTACCTCGGGCGCGAGCTCGTGCGCCTGCAGTGCTACGAGGGCCTCGACGAGGCCAAGGCGCTGTATGAGTGGAACTACCGCAAGCAGCTGCTGCGGATCCAGGCCGAGGCCGACGGCGCCGGCTGGTCAGAGGTCCAGGACGACATCTTCGGCAAGGAGTTCCTGCTCGCGCGCCCGCTGCTGGAGGCGATCTCGAGCGAGGCGCCGGTGGTGCTCCTGATCGACGAGATCGACAAGACCGACCAGGAGTTCGAGGCGATGCTGCTGGAGCTGCTCTCGGACTTCCAGATCACGATCCCCGAGCTCGGCCGCGTCGCCGCGATCTCCCAGCCGGTGGTGGTGCTGACCTCGAACAACTCGCGCGAGCTGACCGAGGCGCTCAAGCGCCGCTGCCTGTACCTCTGGCTCGACTACCCGACGGTCGAGCACGAGCTCGCGATCGTGCGGCTGCACGCGCCGGAGCTCGCCGACACCGTGGCCCGCAAGCTCGTCGAGGTCATCGCGATGGTGCGCGAGCTCGACCTCAAGAAGCCGCCGTCGATCGCAGAGTCGATCGACTGGGCGCGCGCGCTGCTGCTGCTCGGCTCGAGCGACATCGACGCCGACACCTTCACCGCGACGATGTCGGTCATCGTCAAGCACCGCACCGACATCGAGCTGGTCGCCGAGCGGGTGGGGCTGGCGCTGGCGTGAGCATCGATCGCCAGCTGCTCGAGCTGGGCGATCAGCTACGGGCTGAGGGCGTGGCGATCGGCACCTCCGAGCTGCTCGACGCCTTCGCCGTGCTCGGCGAGATCGACTGGCGCGAGCGCGACCGCTTCCAGGAGGCGATCGCCGCCACGCTCGCCAAGTCGCCGGAGGACCGGCGCATCTTCGACCTGGTGTTCGAGCGCTTCTTCTTCCGCGCCACCGAGGCCGCCGCGATCGAGGTCGGCATCGGCGAGGCCGGCGCTGGGGGCACCGGCGAGGACTCGGCCGGCCAGATCGACCTCGAGGAGCTGCGCGCGCAGATCGCGCAGGCGCTCGCCGAGGGCGATGAGGGACGCCTGCGCGACCTCGCCCGCCTCGCGCTTGCGGCGATCGGGCGCACCGGCGAGGACTCCGGCGTGATCGGCATCGACGTGCAGCGGATGCGCCGCCTGCTCGGACTGCGCAGCGACCCCCAGCCCGAGTTCCCAGACGATGACCCCCGCCACGACGGGCTCCCGGCGGACGCCCTGCGGCGCTTCGAGGCGATGCTGCGGCGCGAGCTCGAGCGCGCCCAGATCGAGCGCACGCAGACGCTGCCGCCTTCGCGCCCGCTCGGCGAGCTCGACCGGGCGTTGCCGAGCGGGCCGGCGGCCGACCTTGCGGCGGTCCACCGCGTCGTCGCGCAACTGCGCCGCCGCCTCGCCACGCAGGGCGTCGAGCGGCGCGGGTCCCACCGCCACGACCACGTCGACATCCGCCGCACGATGCGCGCGTCGCTCCAGACCGGCGGCGTGCCGGTCGTCGTCAAGTACCGGCCGCGGCGCCCACGCCGCCCCGAGATCTTCGTGCTCTGCGACGTCTCCACCAGCGTCACCTCGGCGTCGGTCTTCTTCCTCTCGGTGCTGCACGCACTGCATGACTCGTTCCGGCGGATGCGCTCGTTCGTGTTCATCGAGCGGATCTCGGAGGTGACCGACATCTTCGCCCGCGAACGCAGCTTCAGTGCCGTCAGCGACGCGATCGCCTCGGACGCCGGCGTCGCCGACGTCTCCGGCTACACCGACTACGGCCGCGTCTGGTCGGAGTTCCGCTCGCTCGTCGAGGACGAGCTGCACCCGCGGGCGACCGTGATCGTGCTCGGCGACGCCCGCACCAACGGCCGCGACCCGCGCGCCGACATCTTCGCGACGATCGCCGCCGCGGCAGGGCGGACCTTCTGGCTGAACCCCGAGCCGCGCCTGTACTGGAACTACGGCGACTCGGTGATCGACGCCTACACGCCCTACTGCACGGCGTTCGAGTGCTGGACCACGCGCCAGCTCGAGGACTTCGTCAAGGCGCTGACTGCCGCGCCGGTGCGCTGAGCGGCGCGGGCGCCGCCTCGCGAACCACTACGATCCTCCGGTTCCATGACGACGCGCCCGGAGCTACGCAGGCGCGGCATGCTGCTCGCCGCGATCCTGGTCTGCACGGCCGTGTGCGCCGGCTGCGGCGAGGCCCACTTCCCGACGCGGCTCGGTTCGCCGCGGCCGCTGACCGTGGCGATCGACGGCTCGCCGAGCGCGCTCTACGCATCGCTGTACGAGGCGCAGGCGGACGGCGACTTCAGGCTCGGCGCGCTCGCGGTGACTATCCAGCCCGGCTCGCCGGCGAGCGCGCTGGCGGCGGTCGAGTCCGGCAGCGCGGCCGCTGCAGTCATCTCCGAGCCGGCGCTGCTCGCCGCCCGCGACAGCGGCTCGCCCCTGGTCGCGATCGGGGCGCTAGTCCGCCAACCGCTCGACGGGATCGTGTCGCTCGAGACGCGCCCGGTCGCCAGCGCCGCCAGACTGTCCGGCGCCAAGCTCGCCGTCGGCGCCGGCGCGCTCGCGCAGGCCGAGCTCGAGACCGCCCTCGCCGCCGCCAAGCTCCCGCTGGGCGCCGTCACGCAGGTCCCGCTCGGCGCCGACCCCGCCGCCACGCTGCTGAAGAAGGGTGTCGCGGCCACGCTCGGGGGCAACTGGGCGATCGAGGCGGCGACGCTCGCGCAGGCCCACCGGCCGTCGCATGTGCTCGAGATCCAGCAGCTCGGCGTGCCGAGCTACAGCGAGCTCGTGATCGTCGTGCGCGTCGGCGAAGCCCACTACGACGGGCCGCTGCTGCGCGCCTTCCTGCAATCGCTGACACGCGGCGAGCGGGCTGCCGCGGCGCACCCGGCCGCCACGGCGGCGACGCTCGCGCACGTGAACCCGAGCCTTGGCCGCGGCTTCGAGCGTCTCCTGCTCGCGCAGGTGCTCCCGCTGGGGGCGCCCAGCGCCTCGGCGCGGCCGTTTGGCTACCAGGATCCGTATGCCTGGCAGGCGTTCGGCGCCTGGATGGCGCGCCACCACCTGATCAAGCATGCAACCGAGGGCGGCCTGGCGATCACCGACGAGTTCCTGCCGGGGCTGGGAGCCTCGACGGTGGTCGGAGGCTAGAAGCCGGCAGGCGCATCGCGTAGACCGCGGCGAGGCCGCTCCACGGGGCATAGGGCGCGAAGAAGTCACGCACCTCGGCCTCCTCGGCGCGAGCCTGCGGATCGCCGCTGCGCAGCCGTCCGACGAGCTTGCGCAGCGCGAGGTCTCCTGCGGGGAGCTGATCGAAGCGACCCTGGCCGTGCAGAGCGAGGCACTCGATCGTCCAGCTGCCGATCCCGGGCACCGCGCGCAACCGCCGCCAGGCGCGCTCGTGATCGGGGCTTCGAAGATCGATGCGCTCGCGCGCGACCTCGCGCGCCACGCGGCGCAGCGCCAGCGCCCGCCCGGCCGAGAGGTCGAAGGACTCAAGCAGCGCCGGCGCGGTCCCGGCTAGGACAGCGGCGCTCGGCACGTCGCGCAGCGGCGGCGAGGATCCGCGCGCCAGCGAGCGCCCGAGCCCGCGCACGATCCGCCGCTCGATCCCGGCGGCGCGCACGTACTCGATCAGCTGCTCGCAGACCGCCCAGGCCAGCGCCTCGAACGGCTCCGGCCGTCGCGTCGGGCGAAGCCACGGCATGCGGCGCACGATCCCGCCGATCAGACCGTCTGAGCGAAAGCGCGAGTGAAACGGCGCGAGATCGTCGTCGACACCGAGGGCGAAGCGCATCCGCTCGACCGCGACGGCGCAGCAGCCCGCCGTCGGGCCCCAGGCTCCGATCAGCACGCCGTGACCGCCGCCGTGCGCGGCCGCGCGCACGACCACCGGCCGCTCCTCCACGTGCAGCAGCCGCTCGAGCACGCCGGCACGCGAGCGCATGACGCCGTCGGCGCCGGCGCCCGGCAGGCGCAGCGGCCAGCGCGGGGTCATCTCAACGCGGATCTCGACTGCGGCCTCGCTCACGGCGTGCCATTCAAGCGCGCGCCGCGGACGCGCGGCAGGCGCTCTTGCGGTGTTTGCGTCTAGGGCCGCGCGATCGTGTGCACGTCGACGAGGAAACGGCGCGAAGTGAGCACCTCGTAGGGCTCGCCCCGGCGCAGCGGGACCGCTGCCGGCGCGCGCTCGGCGCGCCGCGCCTGAACGCGCGAGAAGCGGCGGCCCAGCACGGCGGCGGTGGCGGCGCCGGCGACGAAGCCGGTGGCGGCGACGGCGGCGACCTGCACGAACGGCGGCGGCCCCTCCCGCAGCGGCTCGAGCGGGCGCGCGGTCGCGAGCACGACGACGCCCTCGACGACCTCCTCGGCGCCCTCGCCCTCCAAGCCCTGCTCGCGCTGCTCGTCGTCCACCGACAGACCTCCCTCGCCAGCGGCCAAGTCTCTCAGATCAGTCCAGGGCGCGTTCATAGACGCGGAAGCGGCGCACGATCCGCCCGCCCATCCCCTCCATCGCACGGTTCATCGCGCGGTTGGTCTCGAGCACCCAGCCCATCTCGCCGCCCTTCTGCGGGGTTCGCTCGGCGGCGTCGAAGTGCAGCTGGTAGAAGCGCGCGGCGACGCCCGTGTGCTGATACTCGGGCTTGACGCCCAGCGCGAACACGCGCACGGCGTCGATCTTGCCGCGGTAGTAGAGCGCCTTGGCCCAGCCGAACGGGAGCAGGCGCCCATGCAGGTGCGCGAGCACCTGGTTGTAGTCGGGCAGCGTCAGCGCCGCCCCCACGACCTCGCCGGTGTCGACGCGCTCGGCGATGAAGGCCCAGTTCTCATCGAGGACCGGCCGCAGGTCCTTGGCGTAGTGGCGGACCTCCTCCTCGGTCAACGGCACCGCCGCCCAGTTGCGCTCCCAGGCCGCGTTGTAGACCTCGAGGAAGCGCGTCACCTCGTTGTCGAGATCGCGCTTTCGCATCGGGCGCACCGCGATGCCGTACTCGGACTCGACGCGCTCCGCGCGCCGCCAGATCGCGTCGCGCACGCTCGAGCGGCCGCTGATGTGCAGGCTCCACATCAGCAGGTCCATCGCCTTCTGCAGGCCCTCCCCCTTGAGCAGCTCCTGGTAGTAGGGGTGATGCCAGCTCGAGAGGATGATCGGCGGGCGCTCGTGGCCTTCGATCAGCAGGCCGCACTCGTCGTTGGTGGTGAAGTCCATCGGGCCGAGCATGCGATCGGCGCCGTGCGCGCGCAGCCACCCCTCGGCGGCGCCCAGCAGGGCGTGCGCGCTCTCGCGCGAGTCCTCGCACTCGAAGAAGCCGAACATGCCCCAGCGGTTGGCCTGGAACTCGTTGAAGCGGCGGTCGATGTGGGCGGTGATCCGCCCGACCGGGCGACCGTCGCGCCAGGCGAGGAAGTACTCGGCCTGCGCGTGTTTGAAGAACGGATTGCGCTCGCGGTCGAGGCGCTTGCGCATGTCCATGTTGAGCGGCGCGATCCAGCGCGGCTCGTTACGATAGAGCGCCGAGGGAAGCGCGATGAAGCGCCGCAGGTCGCCAGTGCCCGCGACCGGCCGGATGTCGAGGCTCACCCGCCCCAGCCTATATGCCCACTTCCGCCGAGGTATCCGCCGTGACCCGCGCCCCGGATGTGTTCGCCAAGATCCAGGGCAACGAGCGCGTGGAGCTGATGCGAGCCGCTCGCGAGCACGGCCTGCTGCCGTATTTCCACGAGGTCGAATCGGCTTCCATGCCGGTCGTCCAGATGGAGGGCGCGCCGCGGATCATGCTCGGCTCCAACAACTATCTCGGCCTGACCGCCGACGAGCGCGTGATCCAGGGCGCGCGCGACGCGCTCGAGCGCTACGGCACCGGGCTGACCGGATCGCGCCTGCTCAACGGCACGACGACCCTGCATCTGGAACTCGAGCGCGAGCTCGCCGAGTGGATGGGAACCGAGGACGCGATCGTGTTCTCCACCGGCCACCAGGCCAACGTCGGCACGCTTGGCACGCTGCTCGGCCCGGGTGACACCGTCGTGGTCGACTCCGGCGACCACGCCTCGCTGCTCGACGGCGCGACGATCTCGCGCGCCAAGCTGCGCGCCTTCCGCCACAACCGCGTCGACAAGCTCGAGAGCACGCTCGAGAAGGCCGTCGCCGACGGCGGCGGCGTGCTGGTCGTGGTCGACGGCGTCTTCTCGATGGAGGGCGACATCGCCCCGCTGCGCGAGATCACCGCCCTGTGCCGGCGCTTCGGCGCGCGGCTGATGGTCGACGAGGCTCACGCCGCCGGCGTGCTCGGCGCGCGCGGGGCCGGCACCGCCGAGCTGCTCGGTGTCGAGAGCGAGGTCGATCTGCGCATGGGCACCTTCTCGAAGTCGCTCGCGTCCTGCGGCGGCTTCATCGCGGGCGACGCCGAGGTGATCGAGTTCCTCAAGATCCAGAGCCGAGCCTTCCTGTTCACCGCCTCGGGCGTGCCGGCCGCCGTCGGCGCGGCGCTGGCGGCGCTGCGGGTGATCCGCTCGGAGGAGGGCCGCGAGCTGCTCGCCCGCGTGCTCGTCAACGCCCGCCAGCTCAACCGCGGCCTGCACGATCTCGGCTTCGACGTTGTGGAGCCCTCGCCGGTGACCACCAACGCCGCCGGCACCGAGGAGACGATCATCACCCCGATCGTGCCGGTCCGCGTCGGCGAGGACTGGAAGGCCGGGATGCTCTGGCGTGCGCTGTGGGACGCGGGTGTGTTCACCAACGTCGCCGTCCATCCCGCCGTGCCGCCGGGCGGCGCGCTGCTGCGACTGAGCGTGATGGCCACGCACGACCATGACACCATCGACCGCGCGCTCGATACCTTCGCGACGGTCAAGCGCGACTTCGAGGCCGAGCACGGGCCGCTGCCCGCTCCGGGCGACTGAGCACCCCGGCGGGGTTGTGCAGCGGCGCACAAGCCCCGTGCGAGCGAAAAACCTCGCTCTGAGCGAATGCGTAGCGGTCGAATTCGTTGACCAACCGGCGGGCGCTGCGTAGCTTCCAACAGCGCTCGGCGTGGAGGTGCGGGGGACTTTGAGAGGGGTCCTCAAGCTCCCGGGAGGCAACGGCACGGTCAGCCGCGACGTTGTTCTGCCGGGATCGCGCGTCCGCGCTTTGGGCTTACAACATAAACAATTCGAATTTGTGCGCTCGCAATTCGAGCGTCGGGGAGCCAGATGAACGCGACAGCGATCGCCCACGGGCCGCAGCACATGCGAGCCCTTCAACGCGCCAACGAGGTGCGCCTTGCGCGCGCCGAGCTCAAGCGTCGAGTGACGGAGGGCGAGACGACTGCCGCGGCTGTGATTCTCGAGTCTCCCTGGGAGGCCGAGAGCATGGCCGTAGCGGAGCTCCTGATGAGCCAGCATCGCTGGGGCCACACCCGCGCGCGCCGGTTCCTCGCCGGTGTTCCGATGACCGAGACCAAGACGATCGGCTCGATGACAGACCGCCAGCGCCGTACCCTCGCCGTGATGCTGGAGACGCAGACGTCTCCCGTCCGCGCAGCCGCCGGGGAGCTGCGCGACGAAGTCCTCGCCTGAGGCGCGGTCGGCGCGCCGTCAGCCGGCGCGCCGCCCTCCCGCCCCTACGCCCGGGCGAACGCCGGGCCCCTCCGTTTGTCCACGCGGACAAGGCCCGCGCGCGCCGGAGCGCATAAGGTGTTGACCCGCCGCGCTGCTCGCAACGGGTCGCACGCGCGAATGGCCGCTCAAACGCGCGCAGCACCCACGAATCCTCAGGAGGACCCCGAACGATGCCCCGGACCCGGATCCACAACGTCTCCGCCGCTCAGTGGAGCGCCAACGGCGAGAGCCTCGGCGCTCCGGATCTGACGCAGGTCGCCAATCAGGTCTTCGGCGCCAACGTCTTCAGCCTCGCCGAGCAGCGCAAACGGCTGCCCAAGCACGTCTACTCCCAGCTGCGACACACGATCGCCCGCGGCGCCGAGCTCGACACCTCGCTGGCCGACTCGGTCGCGCAGGCGATGAAGGAATGGGCGCTCGAGAACGGCGCGACCCACTACACGCACTGGTTCCAGCCGCTGACCGGCACCACCGCCGAGAAGCACGACTCCTTCTACGGCCCCGCCGGCGACGGCACCGCGATCGCCGATTTCTCGGGCAAGGAGCTGATCCAGGGCGAGCCGGACGCCTCGAGCTTCCCCACCGGCGGCATCCGCGCCACCTTCGAGGCGCGCGGCTACACGGCCTGGGACCCGACCTCGCCGGCGTTCCTGCTGGAGAACCCCAATGGCGCGCTGCTGTGCATCCCGACGGCGTTCGCGTCCTGGACCGGCGAGGCGCTCGACCACAAGATCCCCCTGCTGCGCTCGATGGACGCGCTCTCGGACGTCGCGGTGCGGGCGCTGCGCCTGCTCGGCGACGAAGAAGCCGAGCGCGTGTTCACGACCGTCGGGCCCGAGCAGGAGTACTTCCTGATCGACGAGCAGTACTACTACGAGCGCCCGGACCTGCAGCTCACCGGCCGCACGCTGTTCGGCGCCAAGCCGCCGAAGGGGCACGAGCTCGACGACCACTACTTCGGCTCGATTCCCGAGCGGATCCTCGCGTGCATGCTCGAGACCGAGGCCGAGCTGGCGAAGCTGGGCGTGCCGGTCAAGACCCGCCACAACGAGGTGGCGCCCAACCAGTTCGAGATTGCCCCCGTCTTCGAGGGCACCAATGTCGGCTGTGACCACCAGATGCTGACGATGCAGCTGCTGCAGAACACGGCCCGCCGCTACGGGCTCGTCTGCCTGCTGCACGAGAAGCCCTTCGCCGGCGTCAACGGCTCCGGCAAGCACAACAACTGGTCGATGGGCACCGACACGGGCCACAACCTGCTCGAGCCCGGCGAGACACCGCACGAGAACCTGATCTTCCTGCTGTTCGCGGCAGCGGTGATCCAGGCGGTCGACAACCACCAGCAGCTGCTGCGCGCGTCGATCGCAAGCCCCGGCCAGGACCACCGCCTCGGCGCGAACGAGGCGCCGCCGGCGATCATCTCGATCTTCCTCGGCACCGAGCTCGAGGACGTCTTCTCCTCGATCGCCGAGGGCAAGGCAAGCGTTTCCAAGCCCGGCTCGTTCCTCGGCCTCGGCACGCCCGTGCTGCCGCCGCTGCCGCTGCACTCCGGCGACCGCAACCGCACCAGCCCGTTCGCGTTCACCGGCAACAAGTTCGAGTTCCGCGCGCTCGGCTCGAGCATGTCGCCGTCGTGGCCCAACACGGTGCTCAACACGATCGTCGCCGAGGCGATCGACGATCTGGCCGAGAAGCTCGACGCGGCGCTGAAGGACGGCGCGAGCCTCGAGAAGGCGATCCTCGCGATCGTCAGGGACTCCTACAAGGCCCACCGCCGCGTCGTCTTCAACGGCGACAACTACGCGGAGGCGTGGCACGCCGAGGCCGAGCAGCGCGGGCTGGCGAATCTGCGCTCGACGGCCGACGCGCTGCCGTGGCTGATCGAGAAGGAGACGATCGGCCTGTTCAAGCGCTACAAGGTGCTCTCCAAGCGCGAGCTCGAGGCCCGCTATGAGGTCTACGTCGAGCAGTACTCGACCAAGGTCAACATCGAGGCCGAGACGGCCGCGTCGATCGCCCGCACGCTGCTGTTGCCGGCGGCGGTTCGCCACCTCGGCGAGCTGCGCGCGGGCGGCGTCGAGCGCCTGATCGACGAGACCGAGGAGCTGGTCGGCAAGTTCGTCGATGCGATCTTCGCGCTGGAGGCGGTCAATGCGCCGCACCCCGACGTCGAGGGGCTCGAGCACGCGCTCTACATGCGCGACGAGGTGCTGCCGGCGATGGGCGGCGTGCGCGAGATCGCCGACCGCCTCGAGCGGATCGTGGCGGACGACCTCTGGCCGCTGCCCAAGTACTCGGAGATGCTCTTCATCAAGTAGCTGCGGCGGGTGCGCGCGCGGCCGCGTCGGGCTCGCGCGTGCACCCGGGTCGCGCTCAGCTGCCAAGCGGACGGCGCCGGCGCTGATGGCGGCCCGGGGAGGCTTGCGAGCCGACCCGGATCAGCCCCGACACGCCGGCGCCCCGGGGGTGCCGGGGCGCCGGGGTGACTCATGGGAGGAGGCTACGGTGCGAACCGCTTCTCGCGCGCCGCAGTCTTGCGGCCCTGCTGAAGAGTTGGCTAATGAGCGGTGCTTGGAATCGCTCCGCGATTCCTGCGCGCCTTCGAGCCGCCGGCGGGTACGGCGCGCGCGCTCACGGCGTTTCCGTCGCGCTCTGCATCAAGGTCAGCTTCTGGGCTCGGCGCATGCGCTTGATGCGCGCCTCCTGCTGACGCGCGGCTTGGGCGCTCGCCATCGGGAAGCTCGCCGCAAGCTCGATCGGTAGGCGCGCTCTCGTGTACCGGCTGGCCTTGCCGGCGCTGTGCTGGGCGAGGCGGCGAGGCACGTCAACCGTCCAGCCGGTGTAGAGCGAGCCGTCGCGGCAGCGCAGGATGTAGACCCAGGCCTCAGGCACCGCGGCTCAAGCTACGCCGCGGGGCGGCTAGACGATCTGGGCCTCGCTGGGGGAAACCTCGCTGGAGCGCGCGCGCGCATCGACCACCTTCAGCGTGAGCGGCGCGGCGTGCATCGCCCGCAACCTGACGTCGCGCCACGACATGCCCTCGCGCAGTAGCGCCGGGATCCCCATCGCCGCCGCCGTCGAGATCTCGACCGCCTGCAAGACGATCCCGTAGGCGATCGCGTCCGCCGTGGAGATGTGGAAGGCGCCGTGCAGCACCGCGACGCAGGCCGCCTGGAAGACGCCGATGTTCGAGGGGGCAGCCGGCAGGACGGCCGTGACGTTGACCGCGAAGAGGACGCCGGCTGCCGCCGCCAAGCCTGCGCGGTCGTCGAGGCCGAGCGCGATCAGCAGCACGTAGCAGGACGTGCACTGGAGCATCCAGGCGGCGAACTGGGCGGTCACTGCGACGGCCGCCAGCCGCGGCTGGCGGAACACGCGCATACCGTCGCGCAACCGCAGCAGCGTCGCGCGCACGCGAGCCCGCAGGACCTCCAGGCGCTCCGAGCGCGACGCACCGCCACGGCGGCTGAGCAGGAACGGCGCCGCGAGCACGATCGCCACGAGCACGGCAGGCCCGACCGCCACGGCGATCAGCGCCGAGTGCCGGCCGTTGAAGAGGTCGACGCTCGAGAACATGACGGCACCGAGGCCGACGAGCGCGAGCAGATTCAGCAGCGTCTGCGAGAGGATCGTGCCGAGCACGATCGGGAAGGTCTCAAGCGGGCGCCCGACGCGCCGCGCGACAATCAGCGAGCGCGAGGGCTCGCCAAGCCGCGCCGGCAGCGTCGCGCTCATGAGGACGCCGATGAAGGTCCCGTGCATCGCGTCGGCGAGGCGCACGCGCCGCCCGGGCAGCGCGGCGCGCAGGATTGCGTTCCATGAGACGCCGCGCGCGGCCATCGCCGCGCACATCAGGGCGAAGCCGATCACGACCCACGACGGCTTGGACGTCACCAGCGCGCTGGCGATGCGCCCGGGGCCGATCTTCTCGACGGCGAGCAGCGACGCCGCGACGGCGGCGAGCGCCACCGTCGCAATCGCGCCGCGGCGCAGCCCCGCCAGTCCCTTCTCGCGCCGCGTGCGCTCGTCGCGCTCGAGGCTCGGCAGCCCTCGTTGGGCCGGGCGACGGCCCGGATCCTCGACACCGCGCGCTCCCACCGGCAAGGCGAAGCGCACGCCCGCGGGCGCCGGATTCGAGACGGCGATCGCATCCTCGTAGGCGTTCAGCACCTGGGCGGCGACGAGTGGCCAGGCGAAGCGGCGCGCGCTGGTCGCGGCCGCGACCGACATCGCCAGCCGCCGGGGCACGTCGTCGGCGAGCTCCAGCAGCGCCTGTCCGAGCGCGCCCGCGTCGCCGCGCGGGAACAGCACGCCATCGACGCCGTCGCGCACGACGTCGCTGTAGCCGGCGATATCGGAGGCCACGACGGGCGTCCCGACGGCGAACGCCTCGGTCAGGACCATGCCGAAGCTCTCCCCGCCCAGCGAGGGCGCGACAAGCAGGTCCGCCGCGGCGACCAGGGCGGTCTTGCTCGCGTCGTCGACCTTGCCGTGGGCGGTCACGCCCGTGAGGTCGAGCAGCATCACCTCGAGCTGTTCGCTGTCGGCGCCGATCACATCGAGGGTCACCGGCACGTGCTCGCGCAGCGCCGCGAACGCGCGCAGCGCGAGCGGCAGGCCCTTGCGCGCAACCGCCTGCCCGACGAAGACGAGGCGCAGCGGCCGCTCCGTGGTCGGCAGCGCCGGCATCCGCGCGACCGGAGCGTGGACGTTGACCCCGTTCGGGATCACGCGGTAGTCCCCGCCGAAGAAGCGCTCGCCGGTCCAGGCGGCGGCGCGGGAGACGGCGATCCGCACGTCGAGGTGGTTGAAGCGGCGGGCGGCGCCGGCGAGGTTGCCGAGGCTGTTGGTGAGGCGGTTGGTCGAGTAGGTGTGGAAGGTGCCCACCAGCGGCAGGCCGCGGACGCCGGCCGCGTCCCAGGCGATCAGCGGCACGATCGGCTCGTGCACGTGGACGACGTCGTAGTCGCCGTCGCGCAGCTCGCGGCGCAGCAACGCGGCCGCGGCGGGGTTCAGGGCGACGTTCGAGACGGCTCCGTTGGCGGGCAGGCCGATCGTGCGCCCGAGCCTGACCACGTTGGCGGCCGGGTCGCGCCGCTGCGGTCTCGCACCTCGATGCAGCCTTGCGCTGAGGCTGTCGTCGGGATCGAACGGCGTCAGGATCCGCGGATCGTGGCCGAGCGCGGCGAACTGCTCCGCCAGCGCCTCGATGTGGCGCGTGACGCCCCCGGGATAGGTCCACGAGTAGGGCGATACGAGAGCGATCCGCATCAGCACCCCATGGTATCGGTGCGATCCCCCTACGTATACTCGGGAATCCGGAGATGGCCGAACCGATTCGCGTGAGACAGCCCACCTGCGTCAGCAGCCCATCCCCGCGGCGCGGATGAGCGACAGCGGCGACGCGAAGGTCCGCGTCGCGATCATCGGCTCCGGACCGGCGGGCAGCTACGCGGCCAGCCACCTGCTCCGCCACACAGAGACCGAGGTGCACGTGGACCTCTACGAGCGCCTCCCCACCCCGTGGGGCCTCGTGCGCGCGGGCGTGGCGCCCGACCACCCGAAGATCAAGTCGGTCACGAATCTCTACGAGCGCACCGCCGAGCACCCGCGGCTGCGGCTGTTCGCGAACGTCGAGTTCGGCCGCCACCTGACGCTCGAGGACCTGCGCAGCCACTACCACGCGATCGTCTACGCCGTCGGAACCCCGATCGACCGCGCGATGGGGATTCCCGGCGAGGACCTCCCCGGCAGTCACTCGGCGACGGACTTCGTCGGCTGGTACAACGGCCACCCTGACTTCTGCGATCTGCGCTTCGACCTGAGCGGCGAGCGCGTCGTCGTGATCGGCGCCGGCAACGTGGCGCTCGACGTCGCCCGCATGCTCGTGCTGACGCGTGAGGAGCTGGCGGTCACCGACGTCGCCGACCACGCGCTCGAGGCGCTCGCCACGAGCGGCGTGCGCGAGGTCGTCGTCGTCGCACGCCGCGGGCCCGCCCAGGCGGCCTTCACCAACCCGGAGCTGCGCGAGCTCGGCGAGCTGAGCGACGCCGACGTCGTGGTCGACCTCGCCGAGATGGGGAGTGCCGAAACCGTGCCGGACCCGAGCGCGGACACGACGGCGAGGCGCAACGTCGAGATCCTCACCGGCTACGCGACAAGGTCCCTGGCCGGCAAGCCCAAGCAGGTCGTGCTGCGCTTCCTGCTCTCGCCGGTGGCGCTGAACGGCGAGCACGGCGTCGAGTCGGTGAGCTTCGCCCGCAATGCGCTCGAGGCCGGCCCCGACGGCGTCCTGCGGGCGCGTGCGACGGACGAGCGGATCGAGCTTCCGGCGCAGGCCGTGTTCCGCGCGATCGGCTACCGCGGCACGCCGCTCGCCGACGTCCCGTTCGACTCGGAGCGAGCGCTGATCGCCAACGAGCGCGGCCGCGTGCGCCGCGGCGAGTATGTCGTCGGGTGGGCCAAGCGCGGGCCGAGCGGCGTGATCGGGACCAACAAGAAGGACGCCAACGAGACCGTCGACCTGCTGCTCGAGGATCTGTCCGCCGGACGCCTGCTCGACCCCCAGCCGATCGGCGATGCCGCGCTTGAGGATTTCGTGCGAAGCCGCCAGCCGGAGCTGGTCGACTACGCGCGCTGGCGCTCGATCGACCTCCACGAGCGCGGGCGCGGTGAGCCGGCGGGCCGCCCACGGGTGAAGCTGACGCGCGTCGAGGAGTTGCTCGGCGTGCTCGCGCAGGGCGCCGATGACTGACGCGGCGAGCAGGCACCTGTCCGCCGCCGATCCCGTGCTCGGCGCGCTGATCGGTCGCCTCGACGGCGTCGAGCTGCCCGACCGCTCCGACCGCCCCAAGCCCGGCGAGCATTACGCCGCCCTGGTGCGCACGATCGTCGGCCAGCAGCTGTCGACGAAGGCCGCGCGGTCGATCTGGCTGCGGCTGGTGGCGCACTTCGACGACAAGCCGCCGACACCGGAGCAGGTGCTGGCCGCCGACCCCGACGAGCTCCGCGCCGCGGCCGGCCTGTCGCGCTCGAAGACGACCTACCTGCGCTCGCTCGCCGAGCACGTGCTCGACGGCTCGCTCGAGCTCGAACGGCTCGAGGAGCTCGACGACGACGCCGTGATCGCCGAGCTGGTCGCCGTCAAGGGAATCGGCGAATGGAGCGCGCACATGTTCCTGATGTTCCAGCTCGCGCGGCCCGACGTGCTGGCGCCCGGGGACCTCGGGATCCGCCGCGGCGTGCAGATCACCTACGGCCTCGAGGCGATGCCGACCCCCGCCGAGGTCGTCGAGCTGGCCGAGCGCTGGCGGCCCTACCGCACTGCGGCCTGCATGTATCTGTGGCGCTCGATCGACGCGGCTCCCTAGCCTGCGACAGCGCCCACGCGGCGTCGGGCCGCGCAGTCACGCGTCACATCCCACTGTTTCCGCCACTCGGGCGCGGGTGCCCGCGCCCGGACTCAGACCGGCGAGCAGGACTCCTCTTGGCCGGCCACGCGGAAGGAGCTGCCGCAGCCGCAGGCGGCCACGACGTTGGGGTTCTCGACCTTGAAGCCGGCCCCGGTGAGCGCCTCGATGTAGTCGATCTGGGAGCCGTCGACGTACTCGAGCGCCGCCGGATCGACCAGCAGCTTCAGGCCGTGGCTCTCGAAGACCTTGTCGTCGTCGCGCTGCTCATC
>Ga0182024_10007910_pt1 | contig 22733 bp, 16 predicted proteins | sample P32metaG_FD_120480 | JGI IMG/M metagenome (GOLD analysis project Ga0182024, IMG submission 120480) | Permafrost microbial communities from Stordalen Mire, Sweden - P3-2 metaG (Illumina Assembly) | ecosystem: Environmental > Terrestrial > Soil > Wetlands > Permafrost | place: Sweden: Stordalen... | reverse complement strand
CGCCAGGCCGCGCGCGACCATCGCGTCCACGCCGCGCTCCAGGTCCACCAGAGGCAGGTCGTAGTATTTGCCGGCGGCGATGGATTCCGCCCATGCAAGGCCGTAATTGGCGCTGCCGTGGTAGTTCGGCCGCAGCACGAAGGCGCCGCGCTGGCAGTACAGGTCCGGCGCCTTGACCCAATCCTCCTGCCAGGCGTCGAGATCGACGCCGAACGGGCCGCCGTGGATCATCAAAATCAGCGGGCGCCTCTCGCCCTCAACGTAGTGGTGCGGGTAATACAGAACGCCCTCAACCTCCTCGTCCAGCGCCCCCTTCCACTTCACCACCTCGGTACGAGCGTGGGGCAAACGGTCCAGGTCCACGTTGACTTCCGCCACGGGGACCGGTTGGCTCACCTTCGTCCCGGTGAGGCGGGCGTGATACCACCGCGTCGGCGCGCCGGCCGTGGAACAGGCGTAGACAAGGGACTTGCCGCCCGGCGCGACCCGCACGGCTTGCATGTGGCCGGCGTTTTCGCCTTCCAGCCATTCGCGTTTCCAGCCGCCGCCGGCGCGCACGTAGCGGGCCGCCTTGAGGCGGGCGCCGGCCGCCAGCAGCGCGACGAACCCGTCGCCCGTCGGGTCGAACGGCGTCCCTTCGTCGTCGAGCGTCTCCGCAGCCAGCCCATCCGGCCAATCGAGATCGACCTTGGCGTATTTGCCGGTCGCCAGGTCGTAGTAGTAGAGGTCGAGGACGACGGCCTCGGCATACGGCGGCGCGTTGCCGCGGCGGTCAGTGACGTAAAAGCCCTTGCCGTCGGGCGCCCAGAGGATCGGCCCGAAATGAAAGGACCGGTCGTCGAATAGCTTGCGGGCCGACCCGGTTTCCAGGTCGTACAGCTCCGCCGCCGGCGGGACCTTGTTGTCGTATTCGTAGCGCAGGCTGCGGGAGTGGACCGTGACGGCGTACTTGCCGTCCGGCGACACGGCCAGGGATTCGATGCGGTCCTCGTTGTCGGTCAGGCGCGTCACCTTCTTGGAATCGACGTCTACTTTGAAAAGCCGTTGCGGCGGTTCGTGCTTCTCGTCCTCCACGACGATCGAGTCGTCCTTCGCGTCCTGGAGCCTGTTCTCGCGCAGGCCGGCCTCTTCCTGGCTGATGAGGACGATCGTATCGTTGCCCGCCCACTGGAAGGCGACGACGCCGCGCGCCAGGTCGGTCAGCGACCACGGCTCGCCGCCGAACGAATCCATGAGCCATACCTGCGCTTTGGGAGCGTCGTCGTCGCCCTTGGCGGCCTTGTCCTTCGCCGCGGGGGCGGCCCGGTCGCTTAGGAACGCCAGCCGTTTGCCGTCGGGCGACCAGCGCGGCAGGAAACAGTTGTCGGCCCCGCGCGTGAGCCGGACTTCCTTGCCGTCCGCGAAGTCGGTGCGCATCAGGTTCGAGACGGATTCGCCCTTGTCCGGGTCCATCGCGCTCCGGACCCAAACGGCGGAACGGCCGTCCGGCGCCAACCGGAACTGGTCGGCCGAGGCGGCCAGCAACACGTCGTCCACCGTCCATTGATCGTGACCGACGGCCGACGTTTGCGGCGGCTTGGCGGGCCGGGGCGTTTCGGCGCGGGCGGCGGTCAGGGGGAACAGCGCGAACAGGCAATAGGCGGCGCGTCGCATGAAAGGGGCTTCCGGTGGGGATGCGGGAACGAGGCGCCGACCCGCGCGGAAGCCTCGGAATGGATTGGATTGTAGCGGTCGGGAGGGGAGTAGGCAAAGACGTACCGGCCCGAAGCACAGGCGAAGGTTTGGACGGAATCCCGCGCTTGAGCTTCGGGTTGGTGTGGGCGCATCCTACTTCTTCTTTTGCTGCTGACCCTTTTCGATCTTGGCCCACGCGTCGCGCAGCGTCACCGCCCGGTTGAAGACGAGCGCCCCCGGCCGCGAATCCATCGGGTCGGCCCGGAAGTAGCCCAGCCGCTCGAACTGGAATCGCTGTTCCGGCGATGCGGCCGCCAGGCTCGGTTCCAGCCGGCATCCTTTCAACACCTCCAGCGATTCCGGGTTCAGGTTCGCCCGGTAGTCCGACCCCTCCGGCACGTCGTCGGGATCGGGCTTCGTGAATAGGTGGGTGTAGAGCCGCACCTCCGCCTCGACGGCGTGCACCGCCGAGACCCAATGGATCGTGGCCTTGACCTTGCGGCCGTCCGGGGCGTCGCCGCCGCGCGTCGCCGGGTCGTAGGTACAGGTCAATTCGACGACTTCGCCCGTTTGCGGGTCTTTCTTGACGCCGACGCACTTGACGAAGTAGGCGTAGCGCAGGCGGACCTCGCGGCCGGGCGCCATGCGGAAGAAGTCCTTGGGCGGGTCTTCGCGGAAGTCGTCCCGCTCGACGTACAGGACGCGCGAGAAAGGGACCTTCCGTTTGCCGGCGGCCTGGTCTTCGGGGTTGTTGACCGCCTCCAATTCTTCCGTTTGGCCCTCGGGATAGTTTTCGATGACCACCCGCAGCGGCCGCAAGACGGCCATCACCCGCGCCGCCCGCTTGTTGAGGTCTTCGCGCAGGGCGTCCTCCAGCCAGCTCACGTCGATGACGCCGTTGAACTTCGACACGCCGATGCGTTCGCAGAATTTGCGCACCGCCTCCGACGTGTAGCCGCGCCGCCGCAACCCGGAGATGGTCGGCATCCGCGGGTCGTCCCAGCCGTGGACGTACTTCTCCTGCACCAGCTGGATGAGTCGGCGCTTGCTGAGCACCGTATAAGAGAGATTAAGACGGGCGAACTCGATCTGCTGCGGGGCGTAGATGCCGAGCGCCTGGACGTACCAGTCGTAGAGCGGCCGGTGGTTCTCGAACTCCAGCGTGCAGATGGAATGGGTGATGCGTTCGATCGAGTCGGACTGGCCGTGCGCCCAGTCGTACATCGGGTAGATGCACCACTTATCGCCGGTGTGCTGATGCGGCGAATGGAGGATGCGATACATCACCGGGTCGCGCAGGTTGAAGTTGGGCGAGTTCACGTCGATCTTGGCCTTGAGGGTGCGCGAGCCGTTGGGGTTCTCGCCGGCCTTCATGCGACGAAACAGGTCGAGGTTCTCTTCTACACTGCGGTTGCGGTAGGGGCTTTCTTTGCCGCCCTTGAGGTCGCCGCGGTGCCGGCCGGTCTCTTCGGCCGTCAGGTCGCAGACGTAGGCCTTGCCCGCTTTGATGAGCTGCTCGGCCCACTCGTAGAGTTGGTCGAAATAGTCGGAGGCATACAACTCGCGGTCCTCCCAGTCGGCGCCGAGCCAGCGCACGTCGGCGCGGATGGAATCGACGTACTCCTGCTCCTCCTTGGTGGGGTTGGTGTCGTCGTAGCGGAGGTTGAATTTGCCGCCGTATTGTTGGGCGAGGCCGTAGTTGAGGCAGATCGACTTGGCGTGGCCGATGTGGAGGTAGCCGTTCGGCTCCGGCGGGAAGCGCGTGTGGACGCGGCCGCCGAAGCGGCCGGTTCGGTAGTGCTCCTCGACGATCTCCTGGATGAAATTCATCGAGGGCGTCTCCGGCTTGTCGCCCTTGCCTGCGTCGCGGCCTTTGTCGGCGTTATTCGCCATAGTCGCTCTCCCTTTCTGCAATCGCTCATGCGATTGATTCATCCCTTATCCCGGTCGCGCTCCTTGGAGTTTTTCCACTCATGGACAAGGATCGAACGGCTGGTGTGAAAGCCCGCGGCCCCCCTCCTTCGCGCTCTTTACCATGCGCCAATGCGCCAAATGGCGCATCATTTGGCGCATCGTAAGTCCTTGTCACGCCTGACTTATGTGGCCCTTGCGCCAATGCGCCAAGGGGACTGGTGCGCCCGGCAATGGGTGCCATTGAGCGACGATGGAGGACAGGCTCGGTCGAGAACCGGCCCCTGCCGCCGCAACCCGTATCGCCGTCGAGCACGGTCGCCTTGCCTTGCGGGCCGCGAAGGCGCGGCCGCAACCGCTTGACCGGGCAAGCCCTGCGGACGGATGGTTCGCCATGTGTACCTCGATGTTTCGCAGACGCAGGGCAACACCGAGTGTACCATGCGGAGGGGGCGTCTGGGCAGGCGGGAAAAGCGGCGTCCCATATGCGAGGCTGATTTTCCTGTCGCTAAGGAAAAGTTGCTGCGCGTGCTATAGCCTGTAGTTCTTTAGCGTGCAGAAACGGATGATGCAGTTTCGCTCGATGACTCTTCACCGAGAAGAACTGCATGGATAAGTCTTTGAAGGATCGCTTCGGGGAAGCGCTCCAGGCCCTTCGTCGCACCAAGGGCAAGTCCCAGGAACAAATCGACGTCGTTCACAGAACATATGTCAGTGAACTGGAAAGGGGCTTGAAAAGCCCGACGCTGGAAACGATTGTACGTCTGGCGGAGGCCTTGGAAGTGCCTCCCTCCTATCTGGTGGCCCTGGCGACGTCGCCATCCGCAGGAACCTCTCCTCGTGACGCGCAAGTCGGATCGCTGGACTTGGCCGCGATCCTTTCGCGTGCCGTGCCTACCGCCGCAGACCCGACCAACGCGACAGGCCAGGAGACCGCGCTTTTTACCCCATCAAGCACCTTAATCGACGTTGCCACGCTGGCGGGCACGCTCAACGTCAGCCTGGAGCGCTTGCTCGGGGAGGCCACGCTCGTCGCGTTTCGTGACCGGGCCGGAGGGAGGAACCGCACAACACGCAACACGCTGCGCTTTATCGTCGCAGACAAGAAAAGGCTCAGTGAACTTGTCTACACGAAAAACTCCAAGGAAACGTGGTCTATTGGGATGGAGATCGTCTTCAAGGCGGTGATCGCCTCGAACCGGGCCTTCGAGTTGATCCACGACTTGTTCATCTCCTACGACTTCCCACTGTTCGACCTGTTGGGGCTGCGCAATCTCAGCAGCTTCGTGGGGGCCGTGTACGGACGCGAGGTGTGGCGGCTCATGAAAGACCACACGTTCCTGAACCCGCACCAAGACGGCTACCCCGACATCTGCGCTTCGACGCCCGAGGGGTTGCTTTTTGTCGCGGAGCGCGAAAGGCGAAAGGAGATGACGCAGAAGGCGTTCTGGAGTCCTTACCCCTATGGCGGCGTTGAGGTGAAGGCCACCTGCGGGAACACTCCCAACGCCAAAATCGCGCCGAAGCCGAAGATCGGCGAGTCACGGATCCCCGTGCTTGAAAGTGCCGAGTGGAAGGCGCATCATCGTGACACGAACAACCTGCTCGGCATCTTCTGGGATTTCGTTGACGGCCTTCCCACCATCCTGGCTGCCTTCTACCGCAACGACCTGACCGTTGACGACTGGGGCAAAATCGTTGGCGTCAAGGAAGGTGGCGGCCACACGACAAGCGTTTCGCTCATGACGAAGGCTGGGGTCCGCAAGATGGGAAAGGGGTGGCTCTTGTTGCCAGCCGATACCCAGCTCCAAGCCCCCCTTTGCAAGAAGCAGGTGTTCGACGTCACGCAGGATAACATTAAACAGGTCAGCTCCAAGCCGCATGGGTGACGTCACCAGAGCCTACCTTGCAGGTATCTCGGAGGGACCGGAACCCGTTCCTCGGACGAGACGGACTGGTTGGGCGCCGCGAGGTACTTCCCCAGCAGTTCAAAGAATAGAGGTGGGACGCTTTCCCCGATGACCAAACGGATTAGACTGTCGGGGACTTCCGGCTGGACTCGGCTCCCTTTACCCCGCCGTGTTTTCAGCGGTCCCCAGCGGTAGCCGTAGCGGTCGATGGTCTGGAGCGTCATCGCCTCAGCCAAGGACAAGACGCGGTTCTGATACGGATGCACTTTCTGGTCGCTGCACGGGTAACTGAGGTTCCGCGTCAGAGCTGGGGCCGGAAGGTTAGCGTCCATCCGTTTGTATGCGCTTGTGTACCCCGACATGATCCGCAAGCCGCCCTTTCCGTCCCCGGCATAGGGCCGAGGCAAAAGAGTACCGCAACGCTCGCAGTAGAGGGGTGTGTGCCGGTGGGCTCGGTTGATCCCATCGGAGCCGTGGCTTGCCCCGTGGGCGGAGTTGCCCTCGAAAAGGCACGCCGGGTTTACGCACTGATTGTCGAACGCCGAACGGCCCGGAGGCGTATGCCTGATCCACTCGTATTTCTTTGAGTCCAGTACGGGCACGTGATGAAAGGGCTTGTCGGGACAGGCCGCGTGCGACTCGTCAACGGCATCCAGAGGAGGGAAATCCTTCAGTGCTTCCATCACCGACACCCACGGCTTGAGGCGCCCGGACGGGTTCTTGGCATGGGTGCGTGGCGGGACCAAGGGGTTTCCGGACTCGAACTGGCGACGAGCCGCCGGGTCACGGGTCAGGACGGTAATCAGCCGCTGCCTCCGCTGGGGTATGCCGTAATCGGCGAACTCGACGTCATAGGCGTCGCCCGTGTAGTCTGGCGTCAGCGTATGGAACAGGACGTCCAAGATAGGGCGGACCCGCCCTTGCCCGTCCTCGATGACGGTATTCCGCATTTCCAGGACGTTCTCGAAAACAATCCACCGCGGGCGAAGGCGGAGAGCCGCCTGCAAGGCCGGCAGGATCAGACGGTTGCGAGGGTCAAGTTTCGGCCTTTCGCCCCTCCGTATGTTATTCAATAGCGTTCCCTGCCCGTTCTTAGACATGCCCTGGCACGGAGCGGTACAGGTCATTAGAAACAGTTCGTCCCCCGTGTCCAGCAAGTTTTCGGTCGCATTCCGGCAGATTTCATCCTCCATCTCCCCAACGTCCCCGATGAACATTTTGGTTTTCGGGAAGTTCAGTTCGGCGAGGGCGGCCCGATCCGCCTCGACCTCGCACATGTTCAAAAAGTGGACGCCGGCGGCACGATATCCCAGGTCGCCGATGCCGGCCCCGGAGAAGAGGCTTACTCCCTTTAAGGTTCGTTCTTGCTGATTTTGTTCGCCCATCGCACTTCTCATTCTCCGTTGAGAAAAAGCCTCAGTAGCCTGGTCAGAGCATCGCGGTCTGTCGTCTGGCACTCCCAAACGACCAAAACGTCCCAGCCGGCGGCCGCAAGGGCCTCTGCGTTGTGAGCGTCTCGCTCCAGGGTCCGGCTGAACTTGTTCTGCCAGAGCTGGTTGTTCCGGCGCGGCGTTGTTGTCCTGGAACACCCGGGGTGCCTGTGCCAGAAGCACCCGTGGACCAAAATCACCTTGCGACGCCTCGGGAAAACTATGTCCGGACGCCCGGGAAGATCAAAGCAGTTCACCCGGTAGCGGAGTCCAAGCGCCGTAAGCAGCGAACGGACGATCTTTTCTGGCTTGGTGTCCCGTGGTCGAACGGCGGACATCCTCCGAGAAGTGCCTTCGTCGGTTTCGTACCCGGTTTTCCGCGTCACGACCTTGCCCCTTCACAAACCAACATTATGCGCCGGGCGGCCCTGCTGCAAGGTAAGTTGCCCGCGAAAAATCGGCGAAAAATCGGTGCCATTGCGCCAGGCGAAGGCTGGGAAAGGGGGAGGGATGTAACGAGTACACCTCGGCAACCTTTCGCGGGGAACCTGCGGGTAACCCACGCCGCCCGGTCGCGAAGGCCGTTGCCTGAACCCCAGGCTTGTTTTCACAGCAGGCCTTCGCGGATTCATAGGCGTCCCAGCGCCCGGTCGATCCGCGCCAGGCAGCGTCCCTTGCCGAGCGTCGCCAGCGAACCGTAGGCGCTGAAACCGACCTCCTTGCCCGTCACGGCCACGCGCAGGGTCTGGCTGACCGGCCCCGCCTTCATTGCCTCGGCCGCGGCAAACTCTTCCACCCGGCGCTGGAGCGTCGCCGCATCGAAAGGCTCGGTATCGGCGACCACGCCCCGCGCCTTCCGCAACAGGTCCGGCGCCTTGCGAACGTGCTTGTCGAACGCCTTGTCGTCATAGGGAAACTCGGCGTCGGGCAGGAAGAAGTCGGCGTAATCCAGAATGTCGCCGGCCACGGCCAGGCGCGGGCCGGCCTCCGTGACGACGTGCGTCACCATCGCCCGCACATCCGCCGGCGTCGGGTCGGGGATCAGGCCGGCCCGTACCAGATAAGGCAGCGCCCGCTCCACCTTTTCGGCGACCGGCAGCGCTTGCATGTAGCGCTCCTGGAACGCGAGCAGCTTCTTGGCGTCGAAGCTGGCCGCGCCCTTGTTGACGCGCTCCAGCGAAAACAGGTCAATCATCTCCTGACGAGTGAAAAACTCCGTCTTGTCATCCAAAGACCAGCCCAGGAGGACAAGGTAGTTGAGCACCGCGTCGGGCAGGTAGCCGACCTGCTCGTAGAAATCGACGATGACCGGGTTGAAGGTCTCGGCCGCCGTCGCCAGCCCGAGGCGGTCGGCGATGGCTTTGCCGTGTTCGTAGACCTTCCTGAAATCGGGGTTCTTGAGGTACTGGCCGATCTTGCGCTTGCTCAGCTTGTTTTTGCTGCCTGGCTCGGCCACGAAGGGGACGTGGGCGTACTGCGGCAGCGGATAGTCGAGCGACTGAGCGATGAAGATCTGCCGCGGTGTGTTCGACAGGTGCTCCTCGGCGCGGATGACGTGGCTGATCTTCATGTCGAAGTCGTCCACGACGTTGGCCAGGTTGTAGAGCACGGTGCCGTCGGCCCGCTGCACGACGCTGTCCTGTTCGCCGGACCATTTCACCTCCATGTCGCCGCGGATTAGGTCTTTGTAGCGGCAGGCGCCCTCGCGCGGCATCTTGAGGCGGACGACGCCCTTGCGGCCTTCGGCCTCGTACTTCGCCCGCTCGGCCGGCGTCTCGGCCATCCAGCGACGGCCGTAGAGAAACGGCCGTTTCTCCGCTTCGGCGGCGGCGCGCTCCGCCTTCACCTCGTCCTCGGTGGCGTAGTCCCAGTAGGCGCAACCCTTCTCGACCAACTCGCGCACCGCGTCGCGGTAGCGGTCGAGCTTTTGCGACTGGTAGTAGGGTCCATGCGAGCCGCCGACCTCCGCGCCCTCGTCCCAGTCGAGACCGAGCCAGCGGAAGCCGTGCAGGATCGGCTGGAGCGCCTCGGCGACGTTGCGCTGCTGGTCGGTGTCGTCGATGCGCAGGATGAACTGGCCGCCGTGCTTGCGGGCGAACAGCCAGTTGAACAGCGCCGTGCGGACGCCGCCGATGTGCAAATAGCCGGTCGGGCTGGGGGCGAAACGGGTGCGAACCGGCCGATCCGTGTCGTTCATCATCCCGCTAATATAGCGGCCGCGCCGCGAAGCAACAAACCGCCAAGACGCCAAGAGCGCCAAGGAAAGACAAGAAATTGCTTTGGCGCTCTTGGCGTCTTGGCGGTTCAATTTCCGCGGAGACGATTCATCGCCGCCGCCACGCCTTCGCCGTGCGCGAACACCGCCGACCCCGCCACCAGCACCCGCGCCCCCGCCGACACCACCTGCGGCGCCGTCTCCGCGTCGATGCCGCCGTCCACCTCCAGCTCGATCTCCTTCTTTGCGGCGTCGATCATCTGGCGCACCCGCCGGATTTTGCCGAGCGTGTTGGCGATGAAGTGCTGGCCGCCGAAGCCGGGATTCACCGTCATCACCAATATCAGATCCACATCCGGTAGTATCTCCGCCAACGTCACCGGCGATGTGGCCGGGTTGAGGGCCACGCCGACCCTTTTGCCCAGCTTCTTAACGTGATGGACCGTGCGGTGCAGGTTCACGGCGTTTTCGACGTGAACGATCATCGCATCGGCGCCGGCCTCCGCGAACGCCTCCAGAAAGCGATCCGGCTCCTCCACCATCAGATGCACTTCCAGCGGCAGCCGAGTCACGGGCCGCAGCGACTTCACGACGGCCGGCCCCATCGTCAGGTTCGGCACGAAATGGCCGTCCATGACGTCGACGTGAATGCGGTCGGCGCCGGCCGCCTCCGCCTCGCGGACTTGCTCGCCCAACCGGGCGAAGTCGGCGGCCAGGATCGACGGGGCCAACTTGACGACAGACGTGCTCATGACTTCATTCTCCCGGTTGCGCGGCGGGGGCCAGATTGAGACGGGCGGCCGCCGGACGGTCCACGAACCAGACCAGCCGGCCGTTGTCCGGCCGCACGCCCTGCGACGGCAGCCGCTTCGGGTCGGGCGGCCCTTCCAGCACCTCGGCCAGCACCCCGGCCTTGTCGGCGCCGGCCACGAGGAACAGCACCTCATATGCGGCATTGAGGACCGGGTACGTCAGCGTTAGCCGGTCGGCGGGGGGCTTCGGCGCCTGGTTGACGACGACCCAGCGGGCCGTCTCGTCGAGGGCCGCCGTCTCCGGGAATAAGGAGGCGGTGTGGCCGTCCGGCCCCATGCCGAGGAGGATGAAGTCGAAGGCCGGCGGCGGGCCGTCCGCGTCGTGGCCGAACGTTCGGGCGATGACGGTCTGGTAGTCGCGGGCGGCGGCGTCGCGGTCGGGGCGCTCGGCCTCCATGCGGTGGACGCGGCCCGGCGGGATCGGCAGACGCGACAGCATCGCCTCGCGGGCCATGTGATAATTGGAGGCGGCGTCGTCCGGCGGTACACAGCGCTCGTCGCCCCAGAACAGTTCGACGCGGCCCCAGTCCGCCTGGGAGCGCAGGGCCGGCTCGGCGAGGAGTTCGTAGAGCCGTTTTGGCGTCGATCCGCCGGACAGGGCGACGGTGAAGCGGCCGCGGGCGGCGATGGCGTCGGAGGCGCGGCGGACGAATTCCTCGGCCGCGGCCCGGCTGACGGCCTCGGCGTCGGGAAAGACGCGGATGATGGGGGGACTCATAGACACTCCTCTATCCGAAGATCTCACGCAAAGACGCAAAGGCGCAAAGTCTCAAAGAAATGCAAGTTCTCTTCTTCTTTGCCTCTTTGCGCCTTTGCGTCTTTGCGTGAGATTCTTGTTTGTCACAACAAGCTCTGCGCCATGCCCTGGGCCACCGCCATGCTCTCGCGGAACGCCGGGTCGCGCTCGCGGTCGGACAGCTGCCGGCCGATCAATTCCGCCGCCGACAGCGCCGGCACGGTCATGGTCCGCGGCGCCGCCTCGACGCCTTCCAGCCGGATCGCCAGCCGTCGGCCCTCCTCCTCCACGACGAGGTTCATGGCGGCCGGCTTCCCTTCCAGCATACAGGCGATGCGAATGCGCCGCACCTCCGGCGGCCCCTCGTCCAGCCGATCCACGCGCACGAGCCGCGGGCCTTTCGCCGTCGAAAACGTCCAGGCCATTTCGACGCTGTCGCGGACCTTGCCGGCGTGCAGCCGCCAGCCGAGGCGGCGCGACAGCCACGCGACCAGCTCCCACGCCTGCACGACCGCGTGCGGCCCGTGCTCCACCACCACCTCCGTGACCGACTCGGCCGCGCCCGGCGCCGACGCTGGGTCGAGCGCCTGCGTCAGCAGCCGCCGCCAATATTTGAGCCGTCGCCAGTTGAGGTCCGACGCCACCCGCCAGCGGCCGCCCGACCCGCCCCGCTCGATCCGGTCCAGCCACGACGCCGTCGCCGCCACGCCGCGCACCGGGTTCTCCCAGCCGAGGCTGTCGTACATGATCTGCTGGGCATTTTCGGAGAGGTCATGGAGCAAAGGCCCGGCCAGCGGCGGCGGCTGCGGCGCGGCCCACCACAGGTTCGTCGGCAGGTCGCCGATCACCAGCGCCCGCACCGCGAACGGCAGCCGTTCCACCGCCGCCCCGGCGGCGTGCAGCGTCACCTGCTCGGCCAGGGCGTGCGCCCGCCCGCCGACGACGTTGAGCGGCCGCACCGTAACGCGGGCCGTCACGTCGCGTTCCTCCGGCCCCAGCTCGCCGACCACCAGCAACGCCCGCGCCGGGTGGACCGCCTCGATCTCCGGGATGTGGGCGTTGATCCGGATGGCCTGCTCCAGGCTGTTGCAGAAGATGACGAGGTTGGCCATGCGCGCCCGCAGCACCGGGGCCGCCCCCGGCCCCTGGAGCTCCTTCATCTTCCGGACCAGCGTCCGCTCCACGTCGCGCAGCGGGACCAGACATTCCGGGTCCGTGGTGAGCACGTCCGCGGTCATAGCGTCCTCCACTGCCGGCCGTCCGGCTCGATGATGCGGTCGGCCTCGATCGGCCCCCACGAGCCGCACTGGTACTCCGGGATGTCGCGGGAGCGGTGCGCCTCCCAGGCGTCGAGGATCGGCATCACGAAGCGCCACGCCGACTCCACGGCGTCGCGGCGCATGAACAGCGTGGCGTCGCCGGCCATCACGTCCAGCAGCAGCCGTTCGTAGGCCTCCGGCGTCTGACCGCCGAAGCTCGACGCATAATTGAACTCCATTTTCACCGGATAGATGCGCACCTTCGGCCCCGGCAGCTTGGAGGCGATGCGCATCGACAGCCCCTCCTCCGGCTGCACGCGCAGCGACAGCACCGTCGGCTCCAGCGGCACGTCGGGGTGGTCGTTGAAGAGGACGTGCGGCACGTCCTTGAACTGGATGGCGACCTCGCTGGCCCGCTTGGGCAGCCGCTTGCCGGTGCGCAGGTAGAACGGCACGCCGGCCCAGCGCCAGTTGTCGATAAACATTTTCATGGCCACGAACGTCTCCGTGGTCGAGTTGACCGACGACGGCGGCAGCGGCTTGTGCATCATGGCGAAGGCGTCGCGGACCTCCTTGCGGTAGCCCGGCACGCGCTTGCCGTCGGCGTCGCCCTCAATGTACTGGCCGCGGACGACGTTCTTTTCCACGTCCCGCGGCGTCATGGGCCGCAGGCAGTTGAGCACGCCGATCTTGGCGTCGCGCACCACGTCCGGCCCCAGCGACCAGGGCGGTTCCATGGCCACGATGCAGAGCACCTGGAGCATGTGGTTTTGCACCATGTCGCGCAGGGCGCCGACGCCCTCAAAGTAGCCGGCCCGCGTGGCCAGCATGTCACCGGTCAGGGGGTCGTACTGGGCCAACCCCTCTTCCTCGGACACGGTGATCTGCACGTGGTCGATGTACTTGCCGTTCCAGAGCGGCTCGAAGATGCTGTTGGCGAAGCGCAGCACCAACAGGTTTTGCACCGTCTCCTTACCGAGGTAATGATCGATCCGATAAGTCTGATTTTCCGCGAAGGCCTTGGAAACGGTGGCGATGACTTCGCGGGCGCTGTCGAGGTCGCGGCCGATGGGCTTCTCGACGATGACGCGGGTGAAGGCGGTTTGTTCGTCGGGGTCGTTGACGAGGCCGGCGTCCTTGAGGCGGGTGACGCACAGATCGACCAGGCCGGGCGGCACGGCGAGGTAGTAGACGCGGCTGCCGGGGATGCCGAACTGCTGATCGACGGCCTCCATGCGGGCCTTGAGGACGGCGTAGGCGTGGGCGTCGTTGAAGCTGCCCGGCACGAAAAAGAGGGCGCGGGCGAAGTCGGCCCAGTGGCCTTCGTCGAGGTCCTGGCGGGAGAAGCGGGTGATGCCGTCGCGGGCGCGGTTGCGGATCCACTCGTCGGGGTCGCCCTTGACCGTCCCCTCGGCGGGCAGGCCGAAGCCGACCACGGCGAAGTGCGACGGCAGCACGCCGTCCACGTTGAGGTTGTAGACGGCCGGCAGCAGTTTACGCCACGACAGGTCGCCGGGCGCGCCGAAGATCACCAGCTGACACGGTTGCGGCAGCATGGCCCGCGTCGCCGCCGCCGTCTGCTCGCGCGCCGTGGCGCCGGTGTCGAGTTCGATCGCCATCGCATATTCCCCCCAGTGGCGACTGATTGCCGTTAGACCCTCGACCCTCGTTCCCAAACTCCTGTTTGGGAACGCACTCCGCGAAACTCCCGTTTCGCGTCCCGTGCGAGGGCCGGACGCGAAACGGAGTTTCGCAATATCGCGTTCCCAAACAGGAGTTTGGGAACGAGGGGGCGGCCGCGAGTTCGCCGCGCCGTCGATGAATCAATGTCCCCCGAACTTCCGCCGCATCGCCTGCTCCACCTTCCAGGCGAACGTCTCCTCATGGCGCGAGGTGAAGCGCGAGTAGAGGGCGGCGCTGAGCACGTTGACGGGCACGCTCTCGTCGATGGCGGCCATCAACGTCCAACGGCCCTCGCCGGAGTCGGGGACGCCGTGCTCGGCCACGGTCTTCTCTTCCTTGGGCAGCTCGCCGTTTTCGAGGAACGCCTCCGCGGTCAGGTCGAGCAGCCACGACGCCACGACGCTGCCGCGCCTCCAGACTTCGGCGATCTCTTGCATGTTGAAATCGTACTGGTAGTGCTCCGGCTCGCGCATCGGCGCGACCTCGGCGCTGGCGTGTTCGCGGCCCTGCTTGCCGACGTTGGCGTGCTTGAGGACGTTGAGTCCCTCGGCGTAGGCGGCCATCAGGCCGTACTCGATGCCGTTGTGGACCATCTTGACGAAGTGCCCGGCCCCCGACGGGCCGCAATGCAGATAGCCTTCCACCGCCGTGCCCGCGGCGGAGCGGGTTTCGCCGGTCGGCTCGCCCTTGTCGTTGAGCACCTTGACCTTGGTCGGCGGGGTCTGGCCCTGGCCCGGCGCCAGCGCCTTGAAAATCGGGTCGAGGCGCTTCACGGCCGCCCCGTCGCCGCCGATCATCTGGCAGTAGCCGCGCTCCAAGCCCCAGACGCCGCCGGACGTGCCCACGTCGATATAGTGGATCCCTTTTGCCGACAAATCCTTGCTGCGGCGGATGTCGTCGATGTAGTGGGAGTTGCCGCCGTCGATCAGCACGTCGTCCTTGGACAGCAGCGGCGCGTACTCTTCGATGACGCGATCGGTGATGCCGGCCGGCACCATCAGCCACAGGGCGCGCGGCGGCTTCAGCTTGGCGATCAGGTCCTTGGCGGACGACGAGGCGACGGCCTTGCCGCCGCTCTCCTTGACGATCTGTTGCATGACGGCGTCGTTGGGGTCGCGCACGACGCATTCATGTCCGGCGCGGGACAGCCGCACCACCATGTTGCCGCCCATGCGGCCCAGACCGATCATGCCCAATTGCACGGCTCATGCTCCTTTGTCAGGGTGTTCATACGCGGTCGCGCCGCCTTTCGTCTTTTAACCGGAACTGGTCGTCGCCGACCAGCACCACGTCCGCCATGCCGAGAAACAGCCCCGTGCCGACGACGCCGGGGATCGCCCGGATGCGGACTTCCAGGTCGGCCGGGTCCGCGATCGGGCCGACGCCGCAATCGAGGATGGTGTTGCCGTTGTCCGAGAGGAAGGGCTTGCCGTCCACCTGATACGGGACCGGACGGAGGTCGAGGTCGCGCAGCCGGGCGACGCAGAGCGGCAAGGCGAACGGCACGACCTCCACCGGCAAGTTGCCCTGCGTCCCCAGGACCGGCACTTCCTTGCCGGGGCCGACGAGGATCACCCGCACCCGCGACGCCGCGGCGACGATCTTTTCGCGGACCAGGGCACGGCCCCAACCCTTGATGAGGTTGAGATGCGGATCGACTTCGTCGGCGCCGTCCACGGTGACGGTCAGCGGCATGGCTTCTTCGAGAGAAACGACGGGAATGCCATTCCGCGTCGCCAGGTCGGCCGACGCCCGTGAGGTCGGCACGCCGCGGACGCGCAGGCCGGCTTTCACCCGCTCACCGAGGAGTTGGATGAACGCGGCGGCGGCGCGGCCGGACCCGAGGCCGATGGCGGCCCCGTCGGGTACGAACTCCAGGGCGCGTTCGTAGATCGTCATGGGACCACTCCGCCGAAAGAGAGAACGGGTCAGCGGCCCGACGGATCGGGAACGAGGGCGAGGGTTGGTTTATCGAGGGGGAGGAGGGGGGGCAACGGGAAAGGTGTGAAGATCGGATTCAGCCGGCGGGTGTATTATGGACGTTCAAGGGGATTCTCTTACATTCCTGCCTGACGGGGAAGCCTGATTCCATGAGACCCGACCTGACCCCCGCCGTCGAGCGCGCCCTGGACTACGCCCGCCGCCTCGGCCGCGCCTCCGGCGAAGTGCAGCCCGCCCACTGGCTGCACGGCCTCCTCGCCGAGGAGGAGGGCCACCCCGCCGCGCTGGCCGTGCAGGCCGGCCTCGATTGGGACGCCTACGCCCGCAGTCGCCCCGCTCCGCCCTCCGCCGACGCCGCCGACGCCTCGATTCCGTTTACGCGGGCCACACGCATCGCCCTGGCGGAGGCGACCGCGTGGGCAAAAATGCAGCTGTCCGGCGAAGCGACGGTGTCCGGCGACCTGCTGCTGATCGCCCTGTTCCGCGCCGACGACGCCCTGCGCGAACGCCTGGAGGCGATGGGCCTGCGCACGGATCGGCTAGAGGCCGCCGTTCTGCCGGAACCGGGGCCGCCGATCCCGGTGGAAGAGGAACCGGCGCCCGACCCGACGAGATTGATCGACGCATCCCGCATCCTCGACGCCTGCGCCAACCGCGCCCGTGAGGGTTTGCGAGTGGTGGAGGATTATTGTCGCTTTGTCCTCGACGACGCCTTCCTGTGCGGCGAGCTGAAGCGGCTGCGGCACGACCTGACGGCCGCGCTCGCCGTGCTGCCGACGCAACACCTGCTCGAAGCGCGCGAGACGCAACAGGACGTGGGCGCCGCCCTGTCCACGCCGGCGGAGCGGGAGCGTTCTTCGCTGGCCGCCGTGGCCCTGGCGAACTGGAAGCGGTTGCAGGAAGCGCTGCGCAGCCTGGAAGAGTTCGGTAAAACGGTCGATCCGGATCTCGGCCGGGCGCTGGAACGGCTGCGTTATCGCAGCTACACGTTGGAACGCGCGGCGGCCCTCGGTGCGGCGGCGCGGGCACGGCTGGAGGGAGTGCGGCTGTGCGTGCTGCTGACGGGGTTGCAGTGCGTCGGGCCGGTGGAATGGACGGTCAAGGAGGTGGCGGCCGGCGGCGCCGGCATGGTCCAGCTGCGCGAAAAGGACTTATCCGACCGCGAATTGCTGGAACGGGCGCGCGAAGTCCGCCGCTGGACGCGCGAGGCCGGCGTGTTGTTCATCATCAACGACCGGCCGGACGTCGCAAGGCTGGTGGAGGCGGACGGCGTTCACCTGGGACAGGACGATTTGCCGGTGAAGGAGGCGCGGCGCATTCTCGGGCCGGACGCCCTGATCGGCGTGAGCACGCACACCATCGGACAGGTGCGCCAGGCGGTGCGCGACGGGGCCGGCTATCTCGGCGTCGGGCCGACCTTCCCGTCGCGGACGAAGCAGTTCACGGAGTTTCCCGGTCTGGATTTCGTCCGCGCGGCGGCGGCCGAGACGACGCTGCCGACGTTCGTCATCGGCGGCGTCAACCTCGACACCGTGACGGCGGCCGCGGCGGCGGGGGCGCGGCGGGCGGCGGTGAGTCAAGCCGTATGTCAGGCGGCCGACCCGCGAGCCGTGGCCGAAGCGCTGGTGCGGGCGCTGTCGGGCGGACGACCGGGCGTATAATTCCGCTGCCCCGTATTCCAACCGAGGAACTCTCATGCAACCCAATCCGGTCAAGCAGGCGTTGAAGGCCGACCGACCGTCCGTCGGCACCTGGCTGTCGCTGGGCAGCATCACGGCGTCGCGCTTCCTGGCCCGCAGCGGCTTCGCCTGGCTGACCGTCGATATCGAACACAGCCTCGTCGATTGGGAGACGGCCACGCACATGTTCGCCTCCATCGCCGACGCCGGCTGCACCGCCCTGGCCCGCGTGCCGTCCGGCCGACACGACCACATCAAGCGCGTGCTGGACAACGGCGCCCACGGCATCGTCGTGCCGATGGTCAACAGCCGGGAGGAGGCCGAGGCGGCCGTCGCCGCCGCCAAGTATCCGCCGACCGGCAACCGCAGCGTCGGCGGCAGCGTCCACGCCATGAACTTCCGCACCGGCGCCGCCGACTACTTCGCCCACGCCAACGACGAGGTGCTGGTCGTGCTCCAGTGCGAACACATCCAGGCCGTCGAGAACGCCGACGCCATTTTCTCCACGCCCGGCATCGACGCCATCTTTGTCGGCCCCAACGACCTGGCCGCCTCCATGCGGAGCAAGGACAACAAGCCGCCGTCCGCCGAGGCCACCGCCGAGGCGATGAAACACATCCTGGCGACCTGCCGCAAACACGGCGTCGCGCCGGGGCTGCACTGCATGAACGTGGAGGAGGCGCGGCACCGGATCGAGGAGGGGTGGCAATTCGTGGCGGTGGTCAGCGAACTGAAGATGATGTTGGACGGGGCCGCCGACATCGCGCAGAAGCTGGGGCTGCGGGGGAAGATGGAGACGACGGCGAAATACTGAAGACAAGAATGGAACCACCGAGACACAGAGGCACAGAGAAGAAAATGCCTTTGCCTTCTCTGTGCCTCTGTGTCTCGGTGGTTCCATTCTTACTTCGCCGCCATCGGCAGCGCCCGCGCGGTCTGCTTCCCAGGCTGCGTTGCCTCGCCGGACGGCAGGCCGGGAGTTGCGGAACGGGAACTTCGCGCCTTGGTCGTCCGATACTTCCCGCACGTTTTGCGGCCCGGTCAGTCGTCGCGATACCCCTCTGGGAACTGCTTTACCTTCTTACCCGTGATGCGATGAAGCGAGACGGCGGCGTTCGTAACCACACGTTGGTCATCGTCCGTCAGCAACCGCTCCATCAGGTCGGATGCGTCGGCGACCTTCATACGGCCCAGGGCGACGATGGCGTTACAGCGAAGGCCCACCTCCTTTTTCGCGTCTCCCGCAATCGCCATGAGGGGCCGGGCCGTCTTCGCGTCGCCGATTTCGCCGAGGACAAGGGCCGCCCATGAAGCGACATCAGGGCTGGCGTCGTCCAGGGCGGCGACCACTTCCGGCGGCGCCTTCTTGAGCTTGAGGAACCGGAAGGCGACGACCCCATTCGCCCGCTCTTCGCCGTCTTTGCTCTTGAGCCGCTCGAAGAAGGGCTTGAGCAGTTCATCGTCGTGCGTGATCTGGTAAAGCGCCTGCACGCGCGCGTCGGCCAGGCCCTCGTTGTCTTTCGCGACGGGAGACAGGGCGCGGAGCATGGCCGCGGCTTCGTCGGCGATCTTCGGGCGCCGCGCGGCGATTTCGGCGACGGCGAACGTGGCGGCGCGGCGGGCACTGGAGCGGCCCATGATGCAGCCGATTTCCACGTCGGTCGTGCGGTCGTTCGCGGCGCATTCGGCCAGTGCGGCAAGGCACTTCTCCGAGCCTAAATGGCCCAGCGCCGTGGCCGCCCCACCGCGGAGGCCGGCGTCCGGTTCATTGCCCAGCAAGGCGGTAAGGAAGGCGTCGAGATCGGCACCGGGGATCTGCGTTGCCAGCTCAAGGGCCTGCCCCCGGAGATCGACCGCCTTCTCCTCCTTCATCACGCGCGCGATGATCGCGAGCTTGGCCGCATCGCTCGTCTCGGCGGCGACGGCTTTTTTCAGTTGATCCAGAACCCGCGCCTGGCGGTCGTGTTCTTCGGGGGAGATGTTCACCGGCCCGGCCAGGGCTACGGAGGCCAGCAGCAGGGATACGACGGCGCGGAAACGCGGCATACGGAAGTCTCCTTGTGATCGGGCGCCACCCTAAAGACGATCAAGGGCTGCCGGCCGATTTGGCAAGCAGAGAAAAGACTGCCATGTAAGAATCGGGGCGGCCGATTGGGACGAAACGTCCGCGGGGAAAGAGAGGGGAGATCGTAAATTGTCAATCTTCGGTGTCCGCTTTTTCTTCCCATTTGCCCCCTTGTGGCCGTGGACTACCTGGGCGCCGGCCCGCAGACTAGACCAACCCCTCGTGGCTCCCATATGTCCAGAAAATCCTTCCAGTCCATGCTGCCATTCCTGGTCAGCCAATTGTAGTTGGTCAGGAAGACCCGGCCGGCCCTGTCCAGCCCGCGAACCACCGTCCAGTGGTCGCAACCATACCATTCCGGCCAAACGGTCACGATCACGGGCGTCCCGGCGGCGGCGAGCCGATGGAGACTCCGCGGGCCGAGCCTTTCGCGGTAGACGGCCGCGACGCCGAACCGCTTCAGGCAGCGTATGAGATGCCGCTGGTCGCAGCCGGACGCGGGCGACGGCGCCACGACGCGCAGGACATCATCGGCTCCCGTCTTCGGGGCGAAGTGTCGGACGACCGCCAGGGCGGCGAGGAAGCCGCACGAGTGGGTGTCGAGCTGGTGGTAGCGGGGGATGCCGAGCCCGCCGGCGCCGGCGGGCCGCATTCTCCTCACGTAGAAGCACGAGGACGCGTACCGACCGCCGACCCGGCGTCTCAGGCGGTGGACGTAAGGCATGGGGTGCCGCCCTCCAGAAAAGGGGTCGGCAGGCGATTTAATCGAATCCCGACCCCTTTTACTCCCGATGGCCCGCCGCCGTTCGCTGCAGCCTATGGTCGATCGACGGCTACGATAATGGATACGACACATGAAAAAGTAAATCGGCTGCGTCTTGCACCTGCGCTGTAGTCTCCACCAAAAAACGTGCCGGATAGTTCTTGCCAAACGAACCTCTCGTCGGCTTGCGCGCCCGAACCTCCAAGCTCGGATAGCTTGGCGCGCAATCTGTGCCGCCCAAAAACCAGACTTCCAAACGTCCCGTGCGCAAGCGATGAGTCACGTAGGCAAAACGTCGCTGCCTACCGGGCTTGTGATAGCAGCACCATCGCTGGACCATCGTACGCGCCAATCCCTCAATCCTCTGAGCGAGTGCGTCGTGCAACTGGTCGCAAAGCGACTGCGAGTCGTGCGAGCTGTCGGAGTGGTCTGACATTTTGGTGCTCCAGTCGGCTAACTTTCTCCTCGCTCCCGAACTCCCGTTCGGGAACGCCGTCCGCGAAACGGGAGTTTCGCGGTTAGGTTCCTGGACCGGACGCGAAACGGGAGTTTCGCGGAATACGCTCCCGAACGGGAGTTCGGGAGCGAGGGGGCAGCGAAGGTTCGGTGCAAACCCTCGCTCGCGCTTCTGGCTGGTGAAGCCGCATCGTTTCACTTCGCCGCCTTCGGCAGCTCCGCCTTCTCCGCCATCTTGCGGATGTCCTGTGTCACCTTGTACCATACGGCGGCGACTCGTTCGGCCGGGGCATCCCGAACATCCCCTACTTCTTCCGCCGCGGCTTGCCGCGGGGAGAGCCAGGACGGCCGGCGCGCAGCCGGTCCAGGTACTGCTGAATTTCCTCCTCGGAGAGACCCGCCAGGCGCTGTTCGGGCGACAAAGTCCGCAGCACTTCCTCCTGCTCCTCCGGAGGCAGCGATCGGAGCACTTCCCGTCGGTGTTCGGGGGGCAGACGTTCGAGCGCCTCGCGCTGCTCCTCCGGCGTCAGCCGCGCGAAGTGCGACTTGATGTACCAGCGGTCGAAATCCTCCATCGTGAACGGCATGGCAACGCCCTCCCCCCGGAACTGATCCAAGAGCTGGTCCAGAAGCCGACTCGTGCGCTCCGACCGCCGCCGGTAGGCGCCGCCAGCGAACCCCACCAGCTCCGGCGACGCGCTGAACAGGTGCAGCGGCGCGTTGCGCGGCTCGCGTGGCAGCTGCCTGGCCACGACGACGCGCACCGTATCCAGGCCCCAGCGGCAATCATACACCCCCGGCCGCAGCCTCTGCCACGGGAGCCGCGCCGCAAGGTTGTGCGGGAAGCGGGCGCAGACCGCGTACAACCGAAAGCGATCCTCCGCCAGCAGATCCGATGGCGAGGGGCTGACCAGCTTTCGGTACGCGACATAGTGGGCGACCAGCTCGCGGATCGCCCAGTCATCCAGCGCCTCGTGGTGCGACTTGAAGGTCAGCAGGTTGTGTTCGGCCAGGTCGTCCAGGCCGTCGGGCAGGGCGCCCGCGAACTTCCCGCGGCCACGGCGCACGATGACCACGTCGAGCAGCTGTTGCTGCTGGGACAGGTCGCGCTCGACCTCGACCACGAACGGCGAGCCGGTGAAGAAGTCGGTCAGCAGCAGGCCGAACAGGCGATGCCAGTCCCGCAGCGCCTCGCGCTCGCCGGCCATCAGGCGGCCCTCCGGGGAGTTCGCGCGTTTGTACCCGGCGTCGGCGCCCACGCTGAGCGTGGGTGCCAGGGATCGTCCTTCGCTTGCGCCTCAGGCTTGAGAAGTCCCTCGCTTACGCTTCGGGCTGGTACGACCCGCCGTTCACTTCGCCGCCATCGGCAGCTCGCCCCGTTCGGCCAGTTTGCGGATGTCCTGCGTCACCTTCATCGAGCAGAACTTCGGCCCGCACATCGAGCAAAACTTCGCCGACTTGAACACCTCCTGCGGCAGCGTTTCGTCGTGCATCGCCCGCGCCGTCTCCGGGTCCAACGACAGCTCGAACTGCCGGTTCCAATCGAACTCGAACCGCGCCTTGGACAATTCGTCGTCGCGCTTGCGGGCGTCCTTGCGGCCGCGGGCGATGTCGGCCGCGTGGGCCGCGATCTTGTAGGCGATCACGCCCTGCCGCACATCGTCCTTGTTCGGCAGACCGAGGTGCTCTTTCGGCGTGACGTAACAGAGCATCGCGGCGCCCGCCTCGCCGGCCAGGGCGGCGCCGATCGCCGAGGTGATGTGGTCGTAGCCGGGCGCCACGTCGGTCACCAGCGGGCCGAGCACGTAGAACGGCGCCTCGTGGCACAATTCGCGCTCTTTTTCCACGTTCATTCTCACGAGGTGCATCGGGATGTGGCCCGGCCCCTCGATCATCGTCTGGACGTTGTGCTCCCACGCCTTGAGCGTCAATTCGCCCAACGTCTTCAGCTCCGCGAACTGGGCCGCGTCGTTGGCGTCGGCCAGACAGCCCGGACGCAGGCCGTCGCCCAGGCTGTAGGTCACGTCATAGGCCTTTAGGATCTCCGACAACTCGTCGAAGTGCGTGTACCACGGATTTTGTTCGTGCCGCTGCAGCATCCACGCGCCCATCAGCGCGCCGCCGCGGCTGACGATGCCGGTCACGCGCTTCGTCGTCAGTGGCAGATACTCCAGAAGGACGCCGGCGTGGATCGTCATG
>Ga0182024_10007909_pt1 | contig 22734 bp, 22 predicted proteins | sample P32metaG_FD_120480 | JGI IMG/M metagenome (GOLD analysis project Ga0182024, IMG submission 120480) | Permafrost microbial communities from Stordalen Mire, Sweden - P3-2 metaG (Illumina Assembly) | ecosystem: Environmental > Terrestrial > Soil > Wetlands > Permafrost | place: Sweden: Stordalen... | reverse complement strand
GAATTCCAGCCAGCCGACTTGAGCCTTTGGGACAGCGCATTGGGTTTGTTTGCGTTGAACCCGGTTCGCTGCACCAATTGTTGGCGGCGGTACTACTGGTTTGCCAGGAAGGCTCGAAATCCCGCCGCTTGACGAAGCTGCATGGGCGGAGCACTTCGGCGTCTAGGACGAAATGTGAAGCGGTCAAGACCTCCGCGGTCCTCTAAGCCTCGCCCCAAAAGACTTTAGCTTCATCTCTCTCTCGAGCGTGCGGGCAACCGCCATCTCCGCCAGGATTTACCGCCCGGAGGTAGGCGTTAGCGGCATCCTTCGAAGGCAGGTTGGTCAGCGTCTTCTCCGGGACGTTGTAAACGAAGAGATCGCTTCCGTAAGCATACTGCCCCTCCTTGTGGCCATACATCGTGGTTTCGGCCGCGCCATCTGCAAAACGCATACTTGAAGAAACGACATCACCGCTGAGCGAGCGATCTCCCAACGTGAGCTGGAGCGCACCTGTAACATCCGCGTCTGCTTCAAAAATGATCCCCCGGTCCTGAGTACCTGCAGAACACGTCGAGCAGCAGCACGCTTCCCTGCGGCAGAGAGCGCACATTCGCGGCCACCGATCTCAGGATCGCTGTCTGCTGCGATGCTGCATCGGCCCAGAAGAAAGCAATTCCGCTCACAATGAGGCTTTGATCAAGCCCGCTAGAAATACCTTCGTCGAGCCATCAATGCTGATTCGCAGTCTGCTCAACGACTGTTCCCGTTGCTTTCGGCAAGGTAAAGTTGGCGCGGGCAAGTCAGTCGCTGACGCTTTGCACGATACCCTTGGCGCGCAGCCCGGCTTCGGCTCTTGCGAAGTAGTCCTCCACCGCGCCCTGGGTTTTGATCCAGTCGATGTAGTGCGCGATGCCTTGCTCAATTGTGGTCTCCGGCTCGTACCCGATGGTGCGGATGCGGCTGATATCGGAGATCAGGGAACGAATCTCTCCGGGGCGGAACTCACCCCTCGCAACTGGCGCAATCTTGACCCCGAGCTGGTCCGCGATGACGCCGGCCAGGTCGCGCACGCTGGTGGCGCGGCCGCTCCCCACATTCACGGGCAACCCATCCAGTTTGTCCGTGGTGGCCGCCAGCAGGTTGGCGCGTGCGATGTCTCCGACGAAGCAGAGATCGCGGGTCTGACCGCCGTCCTCGTACAGAATGGGAGGTTGCCCGTTGAGCAGGCGTGTGCAGAAGATGGCGATGACGCCGGTGTAGGGGTTGAACAGCGACTGCCGCGGGCCGTAGGTGCACGAGTAGCGCAGCGCGATCGTAGGAATGCCCGTCTGCTTGCCCCACAGCAGCACCAGGCGCTCCTGGTCCGCTTTGGTTATCGCGTAGACGGTCTCGCCTCCCATCGGCGTCGTCTCCGGCGTGGGAATCGACGTGGTCGGCCTTCCGCAGGCGGGGCAGTGCACGCTGAAGTCGCCGGCGCGCAGTTGCTCCGCCGGGCGCAGCAGCGGGACGACGTGACCATGCTCTGTGCACTCGGCCGCGCCTTCGCTGTAGACCGCCTGCGAGCTGGCCACCAGCACCTTGCGGATGGGCAACTGATGGTCACGGATGATCTCCAGCATCTGCGCCGTGCCAAAGCTGTTGACGAGAACGTACTTTGCCATCTCCGGCATGTAGCCGCCGTATGCGGCCTCGTGAAAGACGACATCGATGCCGGTCAGAGCGGAGCGCATCGTCTCGTAATCCTGCACATTGCCCAGGCGGAACTCCGCGGCAGGATTGATCCACTCGGGCTTGCCGTTCTTATGAGTCTGCGGCTCAAGGTTGTCGAGTATGCGCACCGTCCAGCCCTCCCTCAGGAGCAAATCGGCAAGGTGGGAGCCGATCAGGCCGGCGCCCCCGGTGACGAGCGCGCGCTTTCGATGAGCAGTCAACGTGGGTTCTCCTCGAACTAGTCTGCAGCCTGGCCTGCGCGAAGTCTATGAACCGGGTTCCTCGGATGCAGGGGTCGCAGCCGAACGCAGGAGCACTGCGGCAATTCGGATCGCCGTCTTGAAAGATCCGAGCAGATTGCCCGCGACCTTGCTGACGCCGCCCTTTCTACACTGGTAGTCGACGGCGATCTCCTGGATGCGAAGCCGCCGCTTGGCCGCCTTCACCTGCATCTCCAGGTTCCAGCCGTAGGTCATCTCCGTCATATTCAACTGCTCCATCGAGGACCGGCGAATTGCGCGGAAAGGTCCCATATCCGTGTAGTGAACGTGGTGCCGGATTCGAAGCAGCAGTCCTACGAGACGGCCGGCAAAGATCTGGGTCGGCAGCAGCGAGCCGGGTTCATGACGTCCGCGCGTGCGCGATCCGATGACGAAGTCCGCTTCGCCGGCCGCGATGGGAGCGACCAGGCGGGGAAGGTCGGAGATGACATCGCTGCCATCGCCGTCCATAAAGACGAGAATAGTGCTGCTCGCGAGTGCGGCTTCCGATCCGGCTTTGCAGGCCGCGCCGTAGCCGCGCGGCGACGTGATCACGCGGGCACCGGCGGCAGCAGCGACTTCTGCCGTGCCATCGGTCGAGCCGTTATCCACGACGATGCATTCGGCGATGTCGCCCCACGGCATCGAAGCAACAACGTCGCCGATGGATTCGCGCTCATTGAGCACGGGAATGATGACGGAGATACCTGGGCGGATCACCGATTCATCGTCTCCTGGGTTCTGGGTACGAACTTGAATCGGCGCAGAAGGACGTCGAGCAGGAAGGCAACCGCGACGCCGGCGTACAGAATCTTGTTGAGCAGGAACTCGAGCGGCCCGCTGCCCACCGCAATCGCTGTCGTGCACAGGTAGAAGAGGCCGAGGACATACGCGAAGACGGTGAGATCGGGCACGATCGTGAGAAAAGGAACCAGCCAGGCAAGGTACCAGGGATAATGCGGTGAGAACAGCAGCATCAGCGCCAGCGCCAGAGAGAATGCGGGGACCAGGAAGCCGGCGTCGGCGGGAAGGCCAAAGAGGCGGGTCTGCACTCTGCCCGGCCGGGGCCATGCAGGATTGCAGCAGGTGTGCCAGCACCACGCTGTCAGTGCCGCGAAGACAAGGGCGGCGAATGCGACATACATCCCGGTCGAGACGCCCTGCAGGCCGGGCGCGTGCTGCGCGAGCTCCAGCAGGAAGTAGCGGGCGCCAGTCTCGATCCCTTCTTCCTGGGCATAGCCGCCGAGAAATCCGAAGACATGAATGCCGGCGCTGGAGTAGCAGGCATAGCCGAAGACGATGACTGCGGCGAGAGTCGCGGGCATTCTGTATTCGCCGCGGCGGAAGAGCGCGGGCAGAAGGACCAGCGGGTAGAACTTCGTCATCACGGCCAGGCCGAGGAAGAGGCCGGTGAGGATGGCCTGCTCGCGGTAGCGGGCCAGCAGCGCGAGCGCGACGAAGGCTATTACCGCTGAGTCGACATGACCGGAGCTGCCGATCTCCCACACCAGCAGCGGGCACCAGGCGTAGAGCAGCGCCTGCTCGCGGCGCAGGTCCAGCGCGCGCAGCAACATTACGATCGCATACAGGGTGAGGCCCTCAAACGCGATCATTGCGCCCCTCATGAAGGTCATGGTCGGCCGGACGAAGGTGATGAGGTAGAAGAGGAACTCCGCGGCGGGCGGGTAGATGGTGCGGGCGTAATCGCGGCGGTTGATGTGGTTGAATAGGTCCTGATTCGGCGCACGCAGGGCGGTCAGCGCAGGATCGCCCGGCGCGTAACGATACGGCGAGATGTGTGCGTGTTGCACCACCCCGTCCCACGCATAGCGGTAGACATCGGACGAGAGGTGCGGTGCAGGGAGCAGCGTGACCAGGCGAAAGGCTACTGCGAATGCCAGAATGATGCCGAAGGTGAAGCGGTTGACCGGCATGGTCAGGATGACGGCCACCGCCAGCAGGTAGAGAATCGCCGACCAGCCGGAGACTCCGGAGAGGCCGATGGTGAAGTGGTCGAATTCGCTGATGAGCTGCCGCGTCAACAGCAGCAGTCCCGCGCCGATGAGGACCAGCGCGGCGTTGGTCTGCCAGGGGGCGGCCCAGCGCCGCTGGGCTGCCACCGTCATCGGCTGCCCTCCGGCCAACTCGCGCAGAAACTCGCGACTCGACGGTGCGGGATATCCGGGTGCCTTCGCAAAAGGCGGAGTCACGCCCTCCAGCAGCTCCTCTTGCAGTAGCTTCAGCGTCTCGCCGTCATCCACGTCGTACCAGATGGGCAGTTCCACGAGTTCAATCTTTGCGCGGGCGATTGCGGAAACTGTCTCCTCATAGACTGTAGACGTGCTCCAGTGGATCTCCGCGAACGGCTCAGGATGAGGTTTCTTGAGGCCGATCAGGTAATAGCCGCCGTCGTTCGAGCCGCCCAGAACGATGCGGTCGCCGGGCCGGCCCAGCTCTGCGACCGCCTGGCGGTAGGCGCCCGTCGGCACGGTCGGCGAGTCGGAGTCGATCAGGCACACCGCACCGAATCCGCAGGCGAGAATGTCGTCGGCGGCGGCCAGCAGCCTGTCCCCGAAGCCGTCGCCACGTTGCGCAATCAGCACGAAGCCTTGAGGCAGCAGGTCGTCGAACAGGCCTTCGTCGCCCACTGGTGTGTAGCAGACCAGGCCGCTTGCGTCGCTGGTTGCGGCAACTTCTGCGATGCTGCGCGTGGTATCGCGAAGAAAGCAGACGTTCAGCGCTGCCGCCTGCTCGCTGGTCAGCGGCGGCGAAAGACGCGTCTTCACCTGGCCGGGGCGCGGAGCCTTGGCCATCACCGCAAGCGCGCACTTCGATCCTAACGCCGAATTGCGCTGCGATGGGTCGAGAAGAGTGTAGGAGATTCCTGCGGGGCCGCCGACCGTCATAGCCCCGCGTACCAGTCGTATCCGAGTTTGGTCCAATAGTCGTCGGGCTTCCGGTTGGTATAGCTGATCAGTCCGATGCGCTTGATCTGCTTGTAGCCGTACTTGGTGGGCATGTGAAGGCGCAGCGGCGCACCGTGATACTGCGTCAGCGGCACGCCCATCATCTCCGTCACCAGCAGCGTCTGGGGATGACGGCAGACGTTCATGTCGTAGCCCGTGTAGTAGTCGCCGTCTGGAGTCTCCATGTAGACATACTTCGGCTCGTTGCCGTTCACCAGCGTGGGCGGGTAAGCCTCAAGAAAGTCCGCCATGCGCACTCCTGCCCAATGCACGATCTGGCTCCAGCCTTCAATGCACTTGAACTGCGTCACCAGCTCATAGCGCGGCAGCGTCAGGATGTCTTCCATGGTTAGCAGCAGGCCAGGCGTCCCGGGCATCAGCGTGCTATAACTCTCGCCGGCCTCTTCCTTGCCGCGAGGCATGCGCGCGTCGCGGTCCTCCTCTGCCTTGGCCTGATTCAGCATCGGCTCCGGCGCCATCTTCTCCGAAGTCCACGCGTTGGGATCGACCTTGGTATCGTGCCCCTGGTCCTCGTGGCTCGCCTCATCCACGTACTTGTAATCCCATGCAGTCACGTCATTGGTGTACCGCGGATGCATCGCAGCGTCGCGCGCGCCGACCAGTTGCAACCGCCAGCCCTCCGGCGCCAGCATCTTCTTCAGCCCGTAGACGCCGTTCACGCGAAGGTCTCGCGCATCTTTCAACGGGTAGGTGGGAGTCAGCGCACGATCCTGAAACACAGCGCGCGCTATCGCCGCGTTGGCCTGGAACGCATGGCGCAGCGGGCCCGGCTGCATCTCGATTGCGGGAGCTCCATCGACCCAGCGGTAGAATCCGTAGCCTGCAGCCACTCCCGCCGCGGCAACCACGAACGCGCGTCGGGTATGCCTTCGCGACTCCGCCAACACTGCCTCGTCTGCCGCGGCCTGCAATTCGTCCACCGACTTCGCCGCAGCAGTCGGTATCACCTCGCCGCCCCCCTGCGGCTGGCTCTCGGACGACGCGCCGGCGGCGACGGAACTCGCCTCGCCCGCCGCCGATGTCATGGTTGAAGCATCGTCCGTTGCCGCCGCCTCAGCGGCAGCCTGTGCCGCGCCGTGCGCTGCAAGATCATGCTCGCCGCCGCTCACGTCCGATACAGGCGCCGCCTCCGGGGCCGCCGATTGCGGGTTCGGCGCCGATTCTGGGCTCGGCTGCGCTAGCATGTTCTGCTTTGGCATGTGATCCTGTTCGCTCATCGCCAGCCCCGCCGCTCCGCCTCAAGTGAGGGAGCTTCGACACTCTGAATCTCCCGCCCGCTCACCATCGCGCGGAAGTTGTTCCACCCCGCGAGCACGACCTGCGCCACGTGAACGACAAAGAAGCCGAGGAAGCTTACTGTGATCCAGAAGTGCAGCCAGCGCGCCATCTCATAGCCGCCCAGAAGGCTGGTCAGCCAGTGCATCTGCGTCGGCTTGTAGATGGCAACGCCGGTGATTAACATGCCCGCGCCCATCAGGATAACGGACGTGTACGCGATGCGCTGCGCGCCGTTGTACTTCTTCTGCTCCGGCAGGCCCTTGCGCAGATGCAGATCGACCAGAGTCACCTGAATCGCGTCATGCAGGCTGCGCCGCTCCGGCACCAGCAAGCGCCATTCGCCTGAGAATGCGAGATACAGCACATAGGCAAGCCCATTCAGCGCAAAGATCCACATGAAGAAGAAGTGGTAGCCCAGGCCTTCGGTCACATGGTACGGAACGTGCATCGTCCGATACACCCAGTCGGGGAACAGACGAAGCAGCGTGAGCTTGCCGATTCCGATGCGATACACCGCATGGGGATGCTGGTAGGCGTTGTCCGAGTCGTTCCAATAGATCAGGACGCCGCTCCAGATCATGGTGAAGAGCACGGGAAAGTTGACCCAGTGCATCCAGCGGATGGCGAGCGGATGCTTGCGCTCGAGCCGAATCCGCCCCCTCGCGGCGCTGGGAACGGCAGTCGTTTCGGCTCTTCCCACGCTCATGCTTCTCTCTCGGCGCACCCCGGAGATTCTTCCTCATGCAGCGGAAGGTGGCGCGACACAAGTCTATCGTTCAAAAGGCGTAATCCCGTTGCAGAATAGCAGCGGGCCCGACCGTCTACAGGCGTAAGACAATCAAAAGCCAGCCAAACTATACCTAAGTATAGTAGACGCGACCCGCCACGGATGGGACACTGTGGCTCTCACGGATCACTACCAGCTTCTGCATACGCAACTGACCAGCAATCGCAACGGGCATTCCTGACGGTTGTCGGCAGGAAGCAACCGAACCTCATCACTTTTTGCAAGCAAAATGGGCCCTGCAGTGGCTCCCAAGCGGAGCGTTCAGGATCAGGAGGGCGTGTTTCCCGATGATTTCCAAGGGAGTTCTTTTCGAGTTACTGCTGACAGGCTTCTTCGCGCTGGCATGTCTTCGCGCCCAGGTATCGCACGCGGATGGCCGGACCGTTCGCTTCAGCGAGTTGTTCCGATTCAGGGGAAGGATCGAGAGGCTGCGGCGCTCTCGCATGCAGTGGATTTCGATCCTGGCGCTGCTCATCCTGGCACGGCTGCAGTGGTCGCTCTCGTTTTTTGTCGAGGTCATCTGCGCCCTGATGTTTGTTGCTTTCGTCGCTCTACCCACCGCGAAGTCAACGCACGCGATGGCGTCAAGACGATGACCGAGGTCCTCCAGGTTGGCGATTTCCTGCGAAACGTGCGATCCGTTCTGCGATTTGGTGAATGGTCCCGTGGGCCGCTGAAGCTGTTGCGAATTGAGATGAAGAAGGCAGACGTTTGGTGCGATTGGATGACTCGCCCGGTGGACGTATGGGATATCGAACTGCCACAGCAGGCTTCCGAACAGAATTTCACGATGCAGACTCTCGACGATGCGCTCAAGGTCCGGACGATGTTGTTTGACACATTCTCAGGCATAAGGACGGCGGAGCTCAGGGCCTTTCGAGTCTCCCCCGGCGGAGAGCCGGAACTTGTATTGGCGGGAACTGCTCTTCGCGATGACAGACAGCCGGCAAAGAATATCTCGCTGGCCATGCAGGCTAAGCTCTTGGGTTTTCGCTTTACGGTTGCCGATGGATCCCTGACCCGTCTGGCTCCCGACCGCTATTCCTCGCTGGAGTCTGGTTTTGGCCCCTCACTCAAAACAACCTGAAGGAGATTTCATCTATGGCAGCGAATAAGCAACAGGGCAGTTCAATCACTCTCTTCTTGCTCGGCTTTACTGCAGCCGGTGCGGGATATGCCGGATTCGGCGGTGGAATTTCCAAAGCGATCCTTGCGGTGGGCCTGCTGTTGCTAGCGTTTGCTTTTTGGAGATTTTTCTCCATCAAGCCGCTGGAAGGCAAGGTAGCCCTCAAATCGCAACCGGCGGTCGTCAAACTGGCCGGGCTCGCGATCAACATCGCAGGATGGCTGATTGTCGTCTTCTCGGTTCACATAACGAAGAGCGTAGGTGGGCGCATGGCCGGAGCGATCCTGGGGATACTAGTCTCCCTGCTCAGCCTGGTTGTTGTGCTGCCCAGCGCCTGCAACAAAAACGCCATCTGGAAGTAGCCCAACTTTTCTACCCATCAGCACAACATCCAACGCGAACCTGGAGCCAACTTAAATGAAGATGACGCGACGAATTGCAGTGATGTGCGCACTGGGACTCTGTCTATCAGCTGGACGGATCGCCCACGCTGCTTCAACCCCCGCAGATGCAGAGCTGCAGACCGGGCTGACCAAGGCGCCGACCACGGCTGATCTCCAGAAAGGCGATCCCGGCGGATCGATTACGGGCACGATCAACGACGTGCCGATTGGGGACACGAAGGCCGGCATCACTTCGGTGGACGTCGCCAATCAGGTCGGCCAGAACAAGGTAGCCGTCAACTTTGTGTGGACACTGGTCACGGGCTTTCTGGTCATGTTCATGCAAGCCGGCTTCGCGATGGTTGAAGCGGGTCTCTGCCGCGTGAAGAACGCCAACCACACCTACATGATGAACTTCATGGTGTATGCGTGCGGACTATTCGCGTACTGGGTCATAGGATTCTGTATACAAATGGGCGGCGCTGCAGGGAACGGGAACCTGGGTGGTTTGCAATCTCTGGTGGGCGAGCACACCCTCTCGTTCTTCGGGCAAAGCTGGGGCATCTTCGGGCAGAGCGGCATGTTCCTCGCCGGGCACACCTATGACGTCGGCGTCATGGTCATCTTCCTGTTCGAGATGGTCTTCATGGATACCGCGCTGACCATCGTGACCGGAGCCTGCGCCGAGCGTTGGAAGTTCGCGACGTTCTTCGTCTCCTCCGTATTGATGGGAGCCTTCACCTATCCCCTGTACGGCAACTGGGCCTGGGGCGGCGGCTGGCTTTCGCAGCTCGGCGTCAATGCGGGTCTGGGCAAGGGTTACTGCGATTTCGCCGGATCGGGCGTAGTACATGCTGTCGGTGGGTTGTCGGCGCTGGCTTGCTCCTTGATCCTTGGGCCGCGCATCGGAAAGTTCAATAAGGATGGATCGAGCAATGCCATCATCGGCCACGATATATCGGCCGTACTGATTGGCTGCTTCATCCTGGCCTTCGGCTGGTTCGGCTTCAACCCGGGCAGCACGCTGGGGGCGTCGGCGGCAGGTTGCCTGCGCATCGGTTCCATCGCGGTCAACACGATGCTTGCCGGATGCACCGGGACCTTTGGCGCCGTCCTCTATATGTGGTCGCTTAAAGGTAAGCCCGATGCTTCGATGAGCGGCAACGGCCTTCTGGCCGGCCTGGTCGCGATCACGGCGCCGAGCGGCTTCGTCAGCACGGCTGGAGCGGCGATCATCGGATTGGTAGCCGGCGTTCTGGTCTGCCTCAGCGTCACCTTCATTGAGAACGTGATGAAGGTCGACGATCCAGTCGGCGCGATCTCTGTGCACGGGACCTGTGGACTCTGGGGAGTAATTTCAGTAGGGCTGCTCGCCGACGGCACCAGCAACTATGGCGGCTCCTGGAACGGCGTGACCGGATCGGTAACCGGGCTCTTCTACGGTGACTCCAGCCAGTTGGTCGCACAGTTGATAGGCTGCGCCACGCTGATCGGAATCGTCTTCTCCCTCACCTTCGTCATCAATTGGGTGCTCGAAATCCTGATGGGTCAGCGCGTCTCGATCGAGACCGAGGTAGCCGGTCTTGATATTCCTGAGATGGGGCAGCTGGGCTATCCGGAGTTCGTCTTCAAGCCGGAGCCGGAGATCCTGCTTGCTGCCAATGAGGCCGCTCTTGCCTAGTAGTTTGCTGTTCAACAACACTCTGAACCCGGCAAGGCACCGCTCGCAGGGTGCCTTGCCGGGCTTTATTCCAGCAGACATCACCCTATGTTTCAGCACCAAGAAGGAGCGCACGCAGTGAGCGATCCAAAGGCAATCCGTTTGCTTCCCATGTCGGAGCTCGTCACCTCCGATGCAGATCTGTCCAGCATGGTTCTTGCGGCGGCGATTCCTCGGCAGGCGCAAATTCAACTGCAGAGGATGTTCCGCGATCCGTACTTGCTGGAGAAAGAGGACCGGGCGCTCCTGATCCAGCAGCTGCAGCTGGCCGTGGAAGCTGCACCGGACACAGCCGAGCTGCGCGTGCTGCTGGGCATGGTGGAGTGTGTCGACTTCAAGATTCAGGATGGGTTGGAGACATTGCGCGAAGCCGTGAAAAGAGATCCGGACAGCTTTCTCGCGCGGCTCAAGTTTGGCGAGCTGCTGATGCGTCTGCGCATCTGCGACCAGGCGGTAGAGCAGACGCGCGAGGCGGCACTGCTGGCAGCGAACCCTGTTCAGTCGGAGTTGGCGCGCCGCCAGGCGGCGACTCTGCGCACGTTGCTCCAGCAGGGTATCGAGCGCGATGTTTCTCTCAGCCCACGCAGAGTGATTGCCCGCATGTGGCGCCAGGTCCGCGGAAAGGACAACCCTGGAATCGCCCTGATCGGGCCTGGATAACATGCCCCAGACGCTCCAATTGGCATTGCTGATTGCATTGCTTTTGCCAGCCGGAAAAGTGGTGGCCTCGCTTTGTACCCGCTTCGGGATCCCTGCGATCCTGGGTGAGTTGCTGGTTGGAGTGGCCGCCGGTCCAGGCGCCCTGAATCTTCTCCATTGGCGCCTGTTTCAGGGAGGTGAGGGGAGCAGCGCATTTCTGCTGCTGGCCCAGGTGGGCGGTTTTGTTCTCATGTTCATCGCGGGGCTCGAGACGGATATCGAGCGCATGCGCGAGGCGAGCGTCACGGCCTTCCTGGTCGCACTCTCCGGCGTCATCTGGCCCTTTTTCCTCGGAGCCGGTGCCGCCCACGCGCTCGGGCTTCCCTGGAACAGCGCGATGTTCCTCGGTGGAGCTCTCACTGCAACCAGCGTTTCCATCTCTGCCCGAACGTTGATGGACGCAGGCAAGATGGCGTCTCCCGAGGCATCGGTCATCCTCGGCGCCGCAGTCATCGATGACGTGATGGGGCTGTTTGTCCTCGCCTTCCTCGCTGCCTCCTCCACCACTGGCAGCGCCAATTCGTTTGGTGTCGCTGCCTGGGGATCGTCCTGGCTGCAAGGACACGTGGCCTTCGCTGCCCGGCACGCTTTGTTGACGCAGATGTCCCTGATCGCGGTCTGCGTCGCGGTGTACTTCGTGATCGCCTATGGCGCCGCCCAGAAGTGGCTTGACCCGTTCATCCTGCAGTTGCGCCGCTTGACTGCAAACGAGTCCGTTACCAGCTGTGTGCTGGCTCTGGTGCTGGTCTACGCAATCTTCGCGGAGTGGCTGGGCAGCGTCGCCGGCATCACCGGCGCTTACCTGCTGGGCTATGTGTTTGCGGGGTCCGAGTACAAGGGCGACATCGAGAGGACGTTCTATGCCCTCGGCCATGGCCTGTTCATCCCGCTGTTCTTCGTTTCCATCGGCCTCTCCAGCGATTTTCGCGCCCTTGGCGGCCACTGGCTGCTGCTGGGGGTCATATTCTTTATCGCCGTGATCAGCAAGGTAATCGGGTGCGGGCTGGCTGCACTGGCGCGCGGAATGGGCACCGTGCCCAGCTTTCGCGTGGGCTGCGGGATGGTCTCCCGAGGCGAAGTCGGCCTGATCGTGACGGCCATGGGCGCCGCCACCGGAATCTTCAAGGCCCCCGAAGTCGCGGTGATGGTGGCGGTTGTCCTGTTCACCACCCTGCTCACTCCATTGACTCTGCGCGCCGCCTTCCAAATGAAGTGTCCTGAAGACGAAGAAGACGATGATTTCGCACTCTCCGCGAATGGAGAAGGCTCGGCGGTGTGATGGGCGCCGGCGGCAGGAGCGAATCCGTTCGTATAACTCGGCTGGGCTATATCGCGAGACAGGAATGGACGTTTGGTATAGGCTCTTGTCTGCCACAGCTTGCCGGCCTATTTGATCGTTATTCCAATGCCGCGGGCTTTTCTATGCCGAGGGAGAAACCGAGCGCAAGAACGTTATGATTGACATCCACGCCGGGACCCAACTCGACCACTATCGCATCGACAGCTTCGTCTCCAGCGGCAGGACCACCTCGCTCTATCGCGCGGAGGATTTGGACACTGGCACGCCTGTCGCCATCAAGATTCCCCATGTGAATATGGAGGTGGATTCCGTCTTCGTGGAGCGCTTCCACCGCGAGGAAGAGATTGGCTTGACCTTAGACCATCCAGGAGTGATGAAGGTCCTCCCAAACCCGCATCGCACAGAGCTGTACATGGTGCTGGAATGGCTGGACGGCAGAATCCTGCGAGAGGTAATCTCCACCGACGGCAAGTTGGCGCCCAAGCGCGCCGTGCGAATTGCGCTGGGCATCTGCGAGGCGCTTGACTATATCCACTCGCATGGAATAGTGCACCGCGATCTGAGGCCCGAGCATGTGATGGTGCTGGCCGAGGACCATATCAAGCTGATGGACTTCGGGCTGGCGGGGCAGGTAGGCGCGCGGCGCGTCACTTTCACCAATCTCGCCGAGATCATCAGCAACGGGAACTACCTTTCGCCGGAGCAGATCGCAGGCAACCGGGGAGATGCACGCAGCGACCTCTACGCTCTTGGCGTCATTCTTTATGAGTTGCTCACCGGGAAGCTGCCCTATGGCAACAGTTCTTCCCTGGAGCAGTTCAATTCTCGCGCGCTGCGCGATCCGGTGCCCATGCGGAGCCTGGATCCGACCATCTCACCCGAACTGGAAGAGACAGTTCGCCGCGCTCTGGAGCGCGATCCAGCCCACCGATACGCCACCGCGCGCGAGTTTGCGCACGACCTCGCTCACCCTGAGACAGTGACGATTGATAAGAATCGCGGGAGGGAAAGCGCGAAGCCACTCCGCCCTGCCAAATCAAAAACCAGCAGGGTGAGCATAGTGATCTATGCTCTCCTGGCGGCGATACCAGCTCTGATCTTCCTCGCGATCCTGATCACCAGTCGTCATAAGTAGACCGGCTGACACCACCTCATCGGGGCAACAATCCGGGCTCGGCCGATTCAGGAGACCCCTCGCCCAGGCGGCGAATCAGATCGCGCTTTCGCGCGAAGGGAAATACGGATCGGTGTGCCCGCCATACCATGAAGTAAGGCGATCCAGCGCTTGGCGCATCCCCGTTTTCAGGTTCCTTCCTCTTCTTCAAATGCTCTTCACCGGGTGTGGTTCGTAGCAGCAGCCTTATGGTTGCGGTCTGTACTTCCGGGACGCTGAGGAAGATCAAACTCTCGAGCGCGACGGCTTCGCCAGGAAACGGAGGGTTTGCGCGGTCCCGCTGCACCTCTCTCGCCCAATTGACGGGGCGGCTTGAATTCCACAGGCAGTCGCACGAGAGGTTCGAGGTTACGGCGTCCAGCTCGATGCGCTCAATCTCCAAGACACTGTCGCCGGTTCGGCGCGGGTGCATCCGGATAAGGAACCTCCCGAGCATTCGGGGGAGTTGCGAAAAAAGCCCCATAGTTCCATCCAGGAATTCGCGTTCAACTTGTATGTGCATTCCGCGGCTACAGGTTGGCCGCCCGTGACGAATTCAGCGCCGGCCAAGAGGACTTGTCAGGGCCTTGCGATCAGATATCCGACCCACCTTATCGCATAAAGATAAGGCGCGCGCTATGGCACGGCAACTATCCTTTGGTATAGGTTCCCCTCTTTGAAGAGACGTGCACTGCGCGCACGGCAACAGCGAGTTCCAGTGGGCTGGTATCGAGGCGCCCACTGTCGATCGAATCCTGTCCCGGCAGGGGTCCCATCTGGGACGAAGGCTCGATCGAGACGGGCGCGACCCCTTACCTTCATCCTTCGGCGGATAACAGCTCACCGCCCCATCGACGCCCACTGGGGTTGCCCCCCTATTTGGCGCATTTGCTCAACGACGAGGTCTGGAACACGCCGGAGAGCGCTCTGATCCCGCTCCTCCAGCGCCGTTTGCTCGAACACGTCTGATCGAGTGGCCGCGAACGCGCAGCGCGCTGAAAAGGTCGGCAATTCGCGGCGCAAGCGTCTGCAGCAAGATCGTTGCGGCAGGACTCCGCACCGGATATAATGATGAGGATGAATCTTCGGCGAGAGTGCGCGATCTGTTGTTGCCTGGCGGTGCCGGGCGACCTGTGTCGACTCTAGCCTTCATCCCCTCCCGCCCCCCCTTCTTATCTTCTGGTCCCAAAGGGTCGCAGTCCGCATCTGTTAAGCCGGACGCGACGGAGAAACCAACCTCAATGACCACGCTTGCCACGGCGAAATCCACCACGCAGGAGATCCACGCCGCGCGTCTGAACCACCTGCAGGCGCTGGAGGCGGAGAGCATCCAGATCCTGCGCGAGGCGGTGGCCGAGTTCGCCCGCCCCGTGATGCTCTACTCCATCGGCAAGGACTCGTCCGTGATGCTGCGCCTGGCGCAGAAGGCCTTCTATCCCGGCAAGATTCCGTTTCCGCTTCTGCACGTCGACACCAGCTACAAGTTTCCCGAGATGATCCGCTTTCGCGACGAGTTCACGCGCGAGATAGGCGCCGACCTGATCGTGCATCGCAACGAGTCGGCCATCGCTGCCGGCGCGAACCCATACACCCTGGGCACGCAGAACTGCTGCGGCCTGCTCAAGACGCGCAGCCTGCTCGACGCGCTCGAAGAGGGCGGCTTCGACGCGGCCTTCGGCGGAGCGCGCCGCGATGAGGAAAAAAGCCGTGCCAAGGAGCGTGTCTACTCCTTCCGCGATTCGGCAGGCCAGTGGGACCCCAAGAACCAGCGGCCGGAGCTGTGGAGCCTCTACAACTCGCGTCTGCGCAAGGGCGAGACCATTCGCGTCTTCCCGCTCTCCAACTGGACCGAACTCGACATCTGGCTCTATCTCTACGCGGAGAAGATTCCCATCGTGCCGCTCTACTACGCCAAAGAGCGGCCCATCACCATCCGCGGCGGCGCGCTCACCCTGGTGCACGAGGAGATGAAGCTCTTCCCCGGCGAGAAGGTCGAGCAGATCATGGTGCGCATGCGCTCACTCGGCTGCGCGCCCTGCACCGGAGCCATCCGCAGCGAGGCCGACACCCTGCCCAAGATCATCGAGGAGCTCATCACCTTCCGCAAGAGCGAGCGTGAGAACCGGGCGATCGATCATGATGAAGAAGGCTCCATGGAGACCAAGAAGCGGGAGGGCTATTTCTGATGACGATGAGCGCGAATGTCGCATCGCCCATCGCGGACAACACTCCGGCCCGGACTTTCGAGCAGTTTCTCGATGCCCACCTCGGCCAGGAGATGCTGCGCTTCACCACCGCCGGCAGCGTGGACGACGGCAAGTCGACCCTCATCGGCCGACTGCTGCACGATACCAAGAGCGTCTACGAGGACCAGCTTGCGGCGGTGAAGAAGAGCCGCGTGAATCGCGCGGCCAAGGGCCACGTCGACTTCTCGCTGCTGACGGATGGCCTGAAGGCCGAGCGCGAGCAGGGCATCACCATCGATGTCGCGTATCGCTACTTCTCCACCGCGCGGCGCAAGTTCATCATCGCGGACACACCTGGCCACGAGCAGTACACGCGCAACATGGCCACCGGGGCCTCCACCGCGGACGTCGCCATCATCCTGATCGACGCCAAGGCCTTCGCCAAGGCCGGCAGCCTGCTGCCCCAGTCGCGCCGCCACACCTACATCGCGTCGCTGCTGGGAATTCCGCACGTGGTCGCCGCGGTCAACAAGATGGACCTCGTCGATTATTCCGAGGAAGACTACGCCGCTATCCGCCGCGACTTCGAGGCGCTCTGCGCGCAGCTTGGCCTGCCGGACGTCACCGTGATTCCCGTCAGCGCGCTCGAGGGCGACAACGTCGTCACCCCGAGCACCGCGATGCCCTGGTACACCGGTCCCACGTTGCTCGAGTATCTCGAAACCGTGCCACTGGCGCGGGCTGAGACGACTGGCCCCATGCGCTTCCCGGTGCAGCTGGTGCTACGGCCGGATGCGAATTTCCGCGGCTTTGCCGGCCAGGTGGCGCGCGGCACGCTGCGTGCCGGTGACCGCGTGATGGCGCTGCCTTCGCGCCGCGAGACCACGGTGAGCCGCATCGTGACCTACGACGGCGACCTCGCCGCCGCGTGTTATCCGCAGAGCGTCACCGTCGAACTCGAAGACGAGATTGACCTCAGCCGCGGCGAGATGCTGGTGCCTGCCAATGCTGCAACGGACACGTTGCCCAGCGTGAGCAACCGCTTCCGCGCGATGGTGGTCTGGATGAACGAGGAGCCGCTGGCCGTCGGCCGCAGCTACCTCGCCAAGCACACCACGCGCACGGTGCGTGCCACGGTGCGCGCCATCCGTTACCGCGTCGACGTCAACACGCTCGACCATCTCGCCTCGCCCGCGCTGGCGATGAACGAGATCGCGGAGGTAGAGTTCGAGACCAGCCTGCCGCTTTTCTTCGACAGTTACCGCGCCTGCCGCTGGACCGGCTCGCTGATCCTCATCGACGCGCTCTCCAACGCGACCGTTGGGGCGGCGATGATTGTCGCGCCCGTCGCTGCCGCAGAGGGTCGCGATGCCACGCTCAACCAATCCGGGCGCCCCTCACTCATCCTGCTTCCCGGCAAGCCAGAGCTCGCAGCCCGTGTGCGCGACACGCTCACCGCGCGCGGCGAACGCGCGCTTGTCATCGACGACCCGCTGATCCCCGACCCTGCCATTGCTGCCGTGGTCCGCGCGCTTGACCTTGCCGGCGTTATCGCAGTCTCCTCGCGCGCGCTGCTGCAGGCGACGATCGTTGAACTGGACGAATTCGTCTCCGGTGCGGTGCAGGTGGAAGAAGGCGCGGACGAGGACTCAATCCTGAAAGGCTTTGCCACCCCATGAATGCGACCGCTACAGACTACGAATCCCTCACCGCCGAAGCGCTGACCGCGCAGATCGTGCGCGAGGCAGCCGGCGCGCCTGTCTGCTTCACCTCGAGCTTCCAGACCGAGGACATGGTCGCGCTGCATATACTGCGCAGGTATCTGCCGGACGTGCCTGTCATCTTTCTGGAGACCGGCTACCATTTCAAGGAACTGCTCGCCTACCGCGATCGCATGGCCGCTGAATGGAATCTGAACCTCATCAACGCGATGCCGCTCACCACGCTTGCCGAGCATGAGGCGCAGTACGGGCTGCTGCACATCGTGCAGCCGACGGAGTGCTGCAGAATTCGCAAGGTCGAGCCGCTGATGCGTCATCTCGAGCCCTTCAACTGGTGGTTCACCGGCCTGCGGCGCGAGCAGTCGCCCACGCGCGCCAACCTGCGCAAGGTGGAGGACCATCGCACGCCCACCGGCAAGCAGATGAAGAAGGTGAGCGTGCTGGCCGACTGGACCATGGCGCAGGTGAACGAGTATGCCGAGGCGCATTCGATCCCGCTGCTTGAGCTCTACGCGCGCGGCTACACCTCGATCGGCTGCGAGCCCTGCACTGCGATTCCCGAGGCCGGAGCGGACGCGCGCAGCGGCCGCTGGGGCGGCAAAAAGCTGGAGTGCGGCATCCATACCTTCTCGGAGAAGGTGTAGACTCGCGGCGAGAAACCTGGATCCCGTGCCAGCTTGCTGGCTGGGGTGGGAGGCAACGCGAATGGCAGAGCGAAGACGGACCGTGCGGCAGTGGCGGCAGGGCGGGGCCAGTGTGCTGATCACGCTGATCCATGCTGAAGGCTCGTCCTACCGCCGCCCGGGCGCGCACCTGCTGGTGGGCCCTGACGGCCAGTGCGCCGGCTCCATCAGCGGCGGCTGCCTCGAGGCCGAGGTCGTGCGCAAGGCGGAGTGGATTGTCCGAGCGGGCGCGGTGGTGGAGCGCTACTCCACTCTCTTCGACGACACTGCGGAGATTCCCTACGGCTTGGGCTGCGGCGGCGTTGTGGATCTGCTGCTGGAGCCGGTGGAGACGGCCGAGTGCCGCGCGCTGCTTGCTGCGATTGAGGCATCGCTGAGCGGAGTCGAGGCGCGGGTGGCGACATGGCTGCCGGGGCAGGGAAGGCGGCTTGCGCGGGCGATCTTTGCGGCGGATGGAAGTGTGATTTTCGCAAGCGAGGGGCTGAGCGCTGCGGAGGTTGAGGCAGTGCGGGCGGCGTGCGCGGCCGAGGACGTGAGTGCAGGGATTCTGGCGCATGCGGAGCGGGTTCCGGCAACGGAGCGCCTTTATGTGGAGCGGCTTACTCCGCCGCAGCGGCTCTTTGTGCTGGGCGCGGGCGGGGACGCGAAGCCGGTGGTGACCATGGCGGCGCTGCTCCGCTGGCGGGTGACGGTCGCCGACGGGCGCGCGCAGATGGCACGAGCGGAGCGCTTTCCCGAGGCGGAGCGAGTTGTGGCCGCGTCGTCGATCGCAGACCTGGGCGTACGGGCGGCGGATGCCGTGGTACTGATGACGCACAGCTATGAGCAGGACCGCGCGCTGCTGACCGGGTTGCTGGGCGAGAGCGAGGTGCCAGGCTACATCGGCCTGCTGGGCGCATCGCACAGGAGCAGTTTGTTGCTTGCGGAAGCCGCGTCGGCGCTGGGCGTCAGCGTCGCCGAGTGCTGCGACCGCGTCTGGGCGCCGGTTGGCCTCGACCTGGGCGGCGACGGTGCGGAGGCGATCGCGCTCGCGATTATTGCAGAAGTCCAGGCTTGGCGCGAGGGCAGGCTCGCCGCGCTGCGCCGGCTTACGGCGGAGAAGGTGGCCGAGCACATCGCGGAAGGCGGAGCTTCCAGATATCTGCAGACGCAGTGCGCGCTGGGCCAATGACGACGGCTGCGATCATTCTTGCCGCGGGCGCGTCGACCAGGCTGGGCGAACCGAAGCAGCTTGCGATGCTGGACGGCGAGACGCTGCTGCGGCGCGCGGTGCAGGTGGCGCGGCAGGCGGGCTGCTCGCCGGTGATCGTGGTGCTGGGTGCCTCCTTCCACGAAGTCCTCGCGTACAGCCTGCTGGGCGATGCAATTCCTGTCATCAACGAGCGCTGGCAGGAGGGTATGGCCACGTCGATTCAATCGGGGCTCAAGGCTGTTTCCACCGGGCTCAAGGCTGTCCAAACTGGCATCGCGGCGGTGGGCGCTGAGGTCTGCGGCGTGGTGCTGATGACCTGCGACCAGCCGGCGGTGACGGCGGAGCATCTGCGCGCGCTGATGGCGACGGGCGAGGTGACGGCATCGGAGTACGCAGGGCGGCGCGGCGTTCCGGCGTACTTTCCGGCGGCGGTGTTCGCGCAACTGATGCAGCTGAGCGGCGATGCCGGGGCGCGGGGGCTGCTGCGCGGCGCGCGGGCGGTGGAGCTGGCGGCCGGCGAGCTGGACATCGACACGCCGGAGGCGCTGTCCGAGGCGCGGCGGCGGTTTGGAGGCGTGACCCTCCCCCCTATGTGACCTCACAAGTTGCTGGAAAGGAACGGCTTGCAAATGTATGTCGCGGTTTTGGTGCAATTCAGCGCTCGGTATGCCGGTGCGAATGAGGCCCAACCTCCTTAACTACGAAAGCCCGGCGTGAGCCGGGCTTTTTGATTTCGATCCTGAGTTAATTATAACAGACCGGGAAAAACTGGAATGCCAGGTATTTTGCGGGGTAAATAGCTGGATTAAAATGGGATACGAGAAGAGGGGGCTTGACAGGGCTGGCGGTGCGGGAATTGTCAGGTCGTTTCGGCTGCGCCTCCACTCTGGCGGATGGGGCTGGATAGAGACAACTACAGGGTCCTTTCTCCCGCTACGCGGGATCAGGATGACGGCGAGGAAGAGATGCGATCCCCACCCATGTCGCGGCTTCCGCCGCGTCATGAATGGGGCACCCAAACCGCCTGTGGCGGCGCTTATGTGACGAGTTGGCGGAGGAATTCTTCGAGGAGGTTGGCGGCGACGGCGGCGCGGTATTTGGCGGTGGAGCGGATGTCGTCGATAGGCTTGGCCTCGGTGGCCAGGGCGGCGCGGGCGTTGACGATGAGCGTGGGGAGGGCGGCGGCGGAGAGCGGCTGGTGGAGGAGTGCCTGCTCGGCGGCGGCGCAGCGGGTGGGGACCTCGCGGAGGGAGGCTGCGCCCAATCTGATGTCGACGATCTTGCGCGCGGAGGGATCGGCGGCGGTCGGTGAGGGTTCGAGGAGCGCGAGGCCGGCGAGGGCGACCTTGGAGATGGCCTGGGCGTTGCGTGTGCCCACCTTGCGGATGTAGCTGCTGTACGCGGCGAAGCGGCGCGGGAGGGTGATGCTGAACAGAAGCTCGTCGGGCGCGAGGAGGGTCTTCTTATAACTGAGGTGGAAGTCGGTGTAGGGGATGGTCCGCGCGCCGCGAGTGGAGACGAGCGTGACGGTAGCGTCGTAGACCAGCAGCGCGGGCGGCGAGTCGGCGGCGGGGGAGGCGTTGACGATGTTTCCGCCTATGGTCGCGCGGTTCTGATTGGCGACCGAGCCGAGCCATGATCCGGCCTGGGCGAGGAGGGGGAAGTCCGACGCGATGACCGGATGCCCGCGCAGGTCGGTGAAGGTGACGCCGGCGCCGAGGGTGACGGACCCGGGCAGCACGTCGATGAAGCGGAGCTCGCGGAGGTGGTGGAGCGAGAGCAGGTTCTTCTGCGGGAGGCGGCCGGCGGAGAGTGCGACCATCAGCTCGGTGCCGCCGGCGATGGGCGTGTAGCGGCCGGGGTTCTCGGCTAGCGCGGCGAGGGCCGCGGGGAGGGTAGCGGGCGCGATGAGATCGTATTGGGTGACGTTGGAGCGCATAGGGGCAGGGAACAGGGATCAGGGAACAGGGATCAGGTCCGCCGCTTTCCCGACGGCTGCGAAGATGCGCATGTAGCCGGTGCAGCGGCAGAGGTTTCCGGCGAGGCCCTCCTGAATCTGGGCGAGCGAGGGGTGCGGGTGTTTGGCCAGCAGGTGATGCGTGGCGAGGATCATGCCGGGGGTGCAGATGCCGCACTGCGCGCCGCCGTGCTCGAGAAAACACTGCTGGATGGGGTGGAGTTTGCCGGCTTCATTTGGCGCGAGGCCTTCGATGGTGGTGATCCGTGCGCCCTCGGCCTGGAGCACGGGGACGAGGCAGGAGTTGGTGAGTTCGCCGCCATTTCCGCGATCGATCAATACAGAGCACGACCCGCATTCGCCCTCGCCGCAGCCCTCCTTGGCGCCGGTGAGGTGCAGATCCTCGCGCAGGACGTCGAGCAGACGCTTGAGGGGCGGGACGGTGACGGTGTGCGAGGCGCCGTTGACGGTGAGGGTAAGGGTGGTCACTATTGCATCCCCTGCGGATCGGGAGGGTCGAGGGTATAGAAGGTGGCGGACTCACTGGTGAAGTCGGCGAGGGTTGGCGGGGCGCTGAGTTTGCCCGTGCGGGCCGGGTTGAGTTGCCAGCTGTAGGTGGATTTGAAGGGGAAGGACGCGATGGGCGGGACCACAATCTGTCCGAAGGACTTTCCGCCTCCGAGATCAAAGACGTAGCTGGTGTTGTCGATGCGGCCCTTGAGTTTGAGGCCGGCGGCGGCGATGGTGTCCTTGCCGAGGACGATTCCGTCGCGGGTGGTGACGGTGCGGCCGGGCGCAACCATGAAGTTGACGCTGCCGGCCACGCAGGGACCGCCGGGGCGGACGAGTACCTGGATGGTCAGCGTTCCCTGCTTCCAGACGTGTGCCGGGCCCTCCTGTGAAGACTCGGCGCCGTAGGTGGCGCGGAGCTTTTGGCAGGTGTCGCCGGGTTTTATGTCGGGGATATTTTGCGCGGCGGCTGTTCCGGCAATGGCGGCTGTTCCGGCAACGAGGAAGAGGGCGGCAGTGGCGAGGGCTCTCATACGGGGACCTCGGAGGGTTCGACGCGCGTGTCGAGGTCGATTGCAGCGTTCAACTCTTCGGAGCCGGATGCCGGCGTGCGGGTCATGCGTTCGAAGATGTCTTCGGGTAAGAGCGGAACCTCGGTGAATGAAATCCCCGTCGCGTGCTCGATGGCGTTGAGGATGGCGGGTGCGGGGCCGTCCATGGGCAGCTCGCCGATGCCCTTGGCACCGCCGGGGCCGTGGATGGACGGCACCTCCTCAAAGTGAACGTGGATGGGCGGGAGGTCGGCGGAGGTGGGCATGATGTAGTTGGTCATCTGGTTGTTGCGCATCAGGCCGTCCTTGTACTCGCACTTTTCGTAGAGGGCGTAGCCGATGCCCTGGGCGACGCCGCCCTCGATCTGGCCCTTGGCGAGGATGGGATGGATGACCTTGCCGACTTCCTGGAGCGCGTGGAATTCCTTGACCTCGGCGATGTAGGAGAGGGTGTCGACGGTGACTTCGGCGACGTAAACGGCCCAGGCGTAGGCGGGGTAGGCTTCCCCCTTGTAGGCTTCGTCGTCCCAGAAGATATTTGGCGGCGAT
>Ga0182024_10007908_pt1 | contig 22735 bp, 16 predicted proteins | sample P32metaG_FD_120480 | JGI IMG/M metagenome (GOLD analysis project Ga0182024, IMG submission 120480) | Permafrost microbial communities from Stordalen Mire, Sweden - P3-2 metaG (Illumina Assembly) | ecosystem: Environmental > Terrestrial > Soil > Wetlands > Permafrost | place: Sweden: Stordalen... | reverse complement strand
CCTGCCGGCACCCAGCCAGAACCAGCACCACGAGCAATCCCAGCGGCGAAAGTTTCCGGAGGTTCAGCATGGCCCTAGCTGGGGACCTCCGAAATCGAAGTGGGCCCAAGCCCCTCCAGAAAACGGCGAGTCTGCGTGCTGTCGTACTGCGGATCGGAAGAGAACACGATCAAAAAGAACTTGTCCTGCGTCGCGCGATCGAAGCGCGGCACGTTGAACACGGGGTGGTACGGCATGGGAAGTCCGTTCAAGGCCAGCATGCCAAACACCGCGGCCAGCACGGAAAACAGAATCGTCAACTCAAAAGTCACAACCATGAACGATGGCCATGAATGATAAGGCCTGCCGCCGACATTAATGGGATAGCTGACTGCGGAAATCCACCACTGCATTAAATAGCCGCTGGCACAGCCGAAAAGTCCGCCGATAAGCACAATCAGCGCCACATTGTTGTGGTGAAACCCAATCGCCTCCGCCAGTTCTTCAATCGGGAAAGGGCTATAGGCGTCGATTTTTTTGTATCCGGCTTCATGCGTGCGCCGGGCCGCCGCCACAATGTCGGTGGCCGAATCAAACTCCGCCATCAGGCCGTAAATGGGATCGCGCTTCATTTGTGTTTCACCTCCGCCTCGGGCAGCAGAGTGCGTATTTCAAAGATCGAAATCATGGGCAGGAGACGCACGAATAGGAACATGGCAGCGCTAAACATGCCCAGCGTCCCGATGAAGATTGCCCAGTCCCAGCGCGTGGGGTAGTACATTCCCCAGGACGAATTCAGGAAGTCGCGATGCAAGCTGACCACTACGATAATGAAACGTTCCAGCCACATTCCCATCAGAACATCCATCGAAATGAGGAACAGCCAGGCTGGATGAGTGCGGAATTTTCGAATCCACAAAATCTGCGGCAAAACGATATTGAAGAACAGCAAGGCTAAATAGTATTTGGCATACGGCCCGTGCAAGCGGTTCCATGCCAGAAAGCTTTCGTTCGGATTGCCGCCGTACCAGTTCATGAACCCTTCCATCGCGTAACCGTACGCGACGATCAAACCGGTAGCGAGCATGACCATTGCCGAATTTTCCAGGTGACGCTCGGTGATGAAGCCGCCCACGTTGTAGTACTTGCGAATCGGAATGGCCAGCACCAGCACCATGGCAAAACCTGAATAGATGGCTCCGGCCACGAAATAGGGCGGGAAAATCGTGGTGTGCCACCCAGCCACAATGCCGATCGCGAAATCGAAGCTCACAACGGTATGCACTGAGAGCACGAGTGGAGTTGCGAGTCCCGCGAGCAGCAGATAGGCGGTTTCGTAGCGGGCCCAATGTCGGGCCGAACCACGCCAGCCCATCGCTAGCAATCCAAAGATGACGCGAATGAGCCTATTGTCGGAGCGATCACGCAACGTCGCCAGATCTGGGATCAGTCCTACGAACCAGAACAGCAGTGACGTGGTCGCGTACGTGGAAACCGCAAACACGTCCCACACCAGCGGGCTACGGAATTGCGGCCACACACCCATCGAACTGGGATAAGGGAATAGCCAATATCCAAGCCACGGACGCCCCATATGGAGCAACGGAAACATGCCCGCGCAAGCCACAGCGAACAACGTCATGGCTTCGGCAAAACGGTTGATCGAATTGCGCCACGACTGCCGCAGCAACATCAAAATCGCCGAGATCAACGTGCCGGCATGACCAATACCGATCCACCAGACGAAGTTAACAATGGCGAATCCCCAGCCAATTGGGATGTTGATGCCCCAAATACCGACACCTTTGACAAAAAGGTAGGTCATCCCGAACAAGAGCCCTTGCATGGCCATGAAAGCGACGAAAAAGCCGCCGACCCAGCCGAGCGTGATCGGTCGTTTGAGCACGATCGAGCTGATCTCGTCGGTGACGCTGGCAAAGGAATGGCCGGGCGCAATGACTGGAGCCTTCTTGGGATCCTCTACCAATTGGGTATGCTCTGCCATGCTCGACTCTGCTCCGCTTAAGCTTCCAGCTCGGGGTTAGGGTTGCGAATCTCGGCCAGGTACGTGGTGCGGGGCCGGGTGTTCAGGTCTGCCAACAGTCCATAATTCCGCGAATTCTTTTTCAGTTGCGAAACCCGGCTGTTGGGATCGTTAAGGTTTCCGAAAATGATGGCATTGGCTGGGCACGACTGCTGGCAGGCCGTCTGCAAATCACCGTCTTTGATCGGTGCTCCAGCAATCTCCGAGTCGATGCGATGCTCATTGATGCGCTGCACACAGTAAGTGCATTTTTCCATGACGCCGCGGCTGCGGATGGTAACGTCCGGATTACGCATCATCTTGAGCTGCGGTGTATCCCAATCCTGGAACAGCAGAAAATTAAAGCGCCGAACTTTGTATGGACAGTTGTTGGAGCAATACCGCGTCCCGACGCAGCGGTTGTAGACCATGTCATTCAAGCCTTCGGTGCTGTGCGTGGTCGCTCCCACCGGGCAGACCAGTTCGCAGGGCGCATTCTCGCATTGCATGCAGGGGACCGGCTGGAAGTACGCTTTAGGATTGTCGCGGTCGCCCTGATAGTAGGCGTCCACGCGGATCCAGTGCATGTGCCGGCCTTTGTTCACCTGCTCTTTACCCACAACCGCAATATTGTTTTCCGATTGACAGGCGAGGATGCAGTTATTGCATCCGACGCAGGCGTTCAGATCAATCGCCATGCCCCAGGCGTTCGGCTCTTTCTTGTAGTCGTAACCCGGATATAGGGTCAGTTCCGCAGGCGGCGTGTCTTCCTTCGCGAAGTCGGGCTCTTTGCGATATTCCTCCAGGCTTCGTGTCCGTACCAGCGGCCGGTCGCCGCCGTCCGGGGTCTCCATGGTCTGATAGCCCTGCGTCGACGCCAGCAAGTAAGTTCCGCCCGTCTTGGTGACTGCCAATCCCGTGGTGAACCACTGCGTAGCGCTGGTCCGCAACGGGTACATATCGAAACCAGCGCCAGTGCCTGCACGGCCTGCGCGCTTGCGACCGTATCCCAGAAACACGGTTACCGAATTGTCGGGATGCCCGGCCTGAATCCAAACTGGAGCGTCGATGGATTTGCCATTCAGCTGCAAACGAACCAAATCCTTGGATTGCAATCCCATGCGCTCAGCCATTTTCGGGCTGACGAGTACAGGATTGTCCCAGGTCATCTTGGTCATCGGCTTGGGCAGTTCCTGGAGCCAGCCGTTGTTGGCGAAGCTCCCGTCGTAGACGGAAGGGTCACGCCTGAAATTGATTTCGATGGTGTTTATGTCTTCGCTGGGTGCGCCCTGGCCAGTGGCGTTAATGAAGCCCGCTATGACCTGTTTTGGCGCGAACGCGGTTCCTTCAATTAATCCATCATGCAGCGACTTCCGCCAGAATGTATCGAAGTCGGCGCCGCTATGTTTCGAGCGCCAGTATTCCTGCACCACTGGATGCCCCATGACCTGCGTCTGTCCCGTCAGCAGCGCTACGACTTCAGGGGCGCTCTTGCCATCGTAGAGTGGCGCAATCAAAGGCTGCACAATGCTGACCGTGCCGTCATACGCGCGCGTGTCGCCCCAGGCTTCAAGGTAATGCGCTTCGTTGACGTGCCAGTGGCAAAGCTCGGCGGTTTCGTCCTGATAAAGGCCGAGGTGCACCCGGAAGGGAATATTGCTGTTCATGAGCGCATCGGCAAAGCCCAGATCGGCAGGCGCATCGTAAACCGGATTGCCGCCGAGGATGAACAGCATCTCCACTTTGCCCGCTCGCATATCCGCAACCAGGTCTATGATCGAATCCGCCTGATTTACGGGGTTCGCATTCACCGGCTCGGTATAGATGACCGTCTTCCCAACATTTCCCAAAGATTGATTGATGGCATGAACCAGTGCGTGAACTATGGGCGGCTGATGGTCGCCAGCGATCACCACGCTCGAACCCTTGTGGCTTTGCAGATCGCTCACGAGTGCAGTGAGATATTTTTGCTGCTCCGCGCTCAAGTTGCTGCCCCCAGCGCCGACACCCAACTTCGAGGCCAGGGCCGGCGCGAACAGGGCCGGCGTGAACCGTTCGATCTCGACCGCTCTCATGGGCAAACGATGGTCCGCCTTGCCGCCCGTCGAACTGGGCGTACTCTCGACTACATACAACCGGCTCATGGTGCCGTTGTCTGGATTGCGCCGCTCGGCGAAGTCGCGCGCATAACGGGCGAAGCCGGGGAAACCCGCATAGAGAAAATCTGCATCCAGCGACACGATGACATCCGCATTCTCCAACTTGTATTGCGTCTCGACTGGCTGGCCGAACGCCATTTTGGCGCCTTCGAGCACGTTGTCGCGATTCACCGGCTCGTAAACATGCCATTTGGTTTGTGAATAGCGACCAAGGACGGCGTGCAACTGGTCCGCCAGCGTGGGCGAAGAAATGGTCTTGGTCAGAATGCGAATCCCTGCACCATTGGTCGCGTTCTGCGACTTAAGCGGTACTTCGAGAGCTTCCAGAAATGCGCCCCACGTACTCAGCTCGCCGAGATGCACCACGTTCTGTGAGCGGTCCGGGTCATACATCTCAAGAATGGAAGCCTGCGCGAAGATGTCAGTGCCACCCAAACTCGCGGGATGTTGCTCGTTGCCTTCGATTTTCGTGGGACGATAAAGATGGCTTTCCACCAGCACTGGCGAAGCGTAGCCGCCAAGCGTAAAGGCAGTGGCAAAAAACAACGGGCGGCCGGGAACCACTTCTTCCGGCTGTTTTACATAAGGAACAATGGGCTCGAGCGGCTGCTTGGTGCAGGCAGTCATGCCGGCCAGCGCCATCGACGCGCCCATGAGCTTCAAAAATCCGCGCCGCGAGACTGCATCCAGCCACTCCGATGCACCCTTGGGGAATTCCCGGTGCATCATCTCCTGGAATTCGGTGCTCCCCGCCAATTCCTCAAGGCTGCGCCAGAACTCAGGCCCCTTGGTTTCAGCGATGCGGGCGCGGACCATTTCCAGGTCAAGCTTGTCCTTCTTGCCGGGACAGACTGCTTCGTGGTGCGGCTTGCCGTTCTCTTCTTCCATTCTCATCGCCAACGATTTCTTTCCTACCGCTGTTGCTGACTAAGTCTTCTCACTTAAGTTTATCGATGACACGTGGAACAACTCGTAATGTCCGCCTCGGTCCGCAAATTGTATTTCGTTTTCAGATCAATTCCGAGCGAGAGCTGGTCCGTATACTCTTTCCCATCCACCGTCACCGGTTTGCCACCCGATGGCTGCTCGTAACGCATATTGAAGACCTGGTCCCGCGGACGCAGATACTTCTCCGGCGCGCGATGGCAATCCAGGCACCATTCCATTTGCAGGGACGCGTAGTTGTACATCAGGGGCATGCGATCCACAGGCCCGTGGCAGGTGTTGCAGCCTACGCCTTTGTTGATATGAATGCTGTGATTGAAATAAACGAAATCCGGAAGATCGTTCACCCGGGTCCAAACCAGCGATTTGCCCGTTCGGTAACTTTCACGCACCGGCTCAAGCAGCGGCGCTCCCACCCACATTTGCGAGTGGCAGTTCATGCAGGTCTTGGTCGGAGGAATACCGGCAAAATGGGAGGTCTCGACCGAGGTATGACAATAACGGCAGTCAATGCCCAGTCCCGCGACATGGTGCTGGTGGCTGAAGGGGACCGGCTGGGGCCGGGCCACGCCGGCATAGGTCACATACGGTGAGCGCTGGAACTCCAGCACCGCCCAAAGCAGCAATCCCGCCACGATCGCTGCTCCCACGATCGAGGCCTTGGCAATTGTGTTCGAACTGCGATGAAAAATCTGCATCGACTCAGATGTTCCCGTGCAGCGGAAACCGCCTCGGTCCCCGGTTCATGCAGCGTTTCGGTATAAGTCGTTTATTAAGCGATATAAGAAAGTTGCAATCGTGATTCAGAAAACTGGTGATTATAGCAGTTCATGCCGTTTTGGAAACCATTCTTTTCTGGTTTTTGCAAAACCTTGCGCGACGAGAATCACCATAAGTATTTTAAAGATGCCTGGAATCTTTATTCAGCCGCACGAAAAATTGCGGACTTATATTCTGTCCGCCACCATGATGTTGAAACTACCGTAAATTCATGACCAGGAGCTTTGGCTCGGTCATCTCTTCGATGGCGTAGCGCAGTCCTTCGCGGCCCATGCCGGACTCCTTGATTCCCCCATACGGCATGTTATCGATGCGGAACGTTGGAACGTCTCCCGCGATCACGCCTCCGACTTCCAGTTCTTCATAGGCATTGAACAGCAACTTGACATCGCGAGTGAAGACTCCGGTCTGCAAACCATAGGGCGAGTTGTTGATCTGCCGCACCGCGTCTTCAAAGGTGTCATAGGACTCGATGGTGACCACCGGGGCGAAGATTTCCTGGCAATTCACCTTCATCTCCTGAACCGTGCCCGTGAGCACGGTTGGCTCGAGCATGGGCCCTTTGCGTTGCCCACCGCAAAGCAACCGCGCGCCTCCGCGAACCGCTTCCTGTATCCAGTCACTGGCTCGAATGGCGTCACTCTCCCGAATCAGAGGCCCCAGATCGCAGGATTCATCGAGCGGATCGCCTATTTTCAGCTTCTTCACTCCAGCCAGGAGCAGGTCGATGAACTTGCCGGAAACCGACCGCTCGACCAAAATTCGCTGCACCGAGATGCACGTCTGCCCCGCGTAGTTGAAGCCTCCAGCCACACATCGCTCTGACGCATACGCCAAATCAGCATCGCTGTGGACAATGACGCCAGCATTCCCGCCCAATTCCAGCACCACTTTTTTCTTGCCCGCATTTTTCTTGATCTGCCAACCCACCGGGGCGCTTCCGGTAAAGCTGATCATCTTCAGTCGGTCATCGGTGACCAACAAACCGGCATCTTCATTCGAAAGCGGCAGCACATTCAGGGCGCCATCCGGCCAGCCGGCGGCCTGTACCGTTTCAGCAAGCAGGAGCGCAGTGAGCGGCGTCTGGGGAGCCGGCTTGATCACGATAGTGCAGCCCGCCGCAATCGCTGGGGCCACTTTGTGGGCCACCAGATTCAGAGGGAAATTAAAAGGCGTGATTCCGGCAATCGGGCCGAGCGGGAAACGGCGCACAATTCCCCAGCGGCCAGCAGTGAATTCCTGCCAGTCCAGCGGCAGGTATTCTCCATAAATACGCGTGCTTTCTTCCGCCGCCACGTTGAAGGTAAAGATGGCCCGGTCCACTTCCGTACGCGACGCTTTGAGGGGCTTGCCGGCTTCCTGCGCCATGGTGCGGGCAAATTCTTCTTTGCGCTCCGTGATGCCTTCCACTACCCGTCGCAGTACGCGTTGGCGCTCGAATGCGGGCAGCCTTCTGGTCGTCCCAAAAGCCTTCACCGCGGCAGCGATTGCCCCTTCCGCGTGCGCCCTTGTTCCCTGGAACACACGACCAACCACACTGCCATCGTAGGGAGCGCGCACTTCAACCATGTCGCCCTCTTCGATCCACTTGCCATCGACTAGAAATCCTTGCGTGCTGACGGGAGTCGCGGTCATTTGGGCCAGGGCGGTATCTTAAGTCCTCAATCGAAAGCTTCCTCGAAGATTATAGACTTTGACCGGGTGAGAATTTCCACGTCGGATGATAGTTGGACGATAATGACTCTGCGCCAAGGAGCCAGACTCAAATTGCAATCTTCTATTTTGGAATTGTCGGGACTATTGCGATCGCGAGAAATTTCTCCCGTCGATCTCACGAAAGATTGCCTGGCTCGCATCGAAAAACTCAATCCCGTACTCAATGCCTTCATTACCGTTACCGCCGATTCGGCTCTCGCACAAGCGCGTCAGGCGGAGGCCGAGATCCAACGCGGAGAATGGCGTGGCCCGCTGCACGGGATTCCGCTGGCGCTCAAAGATCTCATCGATACCGCCGGCATTCTCACTACGGCGGGCAGCGCTCTGTTCAAAAGCCGTGTTCCTTCCGAAGATGCTGCCGTTGCCCGTCGCCTGAAGGACGCCGGGGCCGTTCTGTTGGGGAAGCAGAACCTGCATGAGTTTGCGTATGGCGGCAGTTCAGTCGTCAGCCACTATGGTCCGGTGCGGAATCCTTGGAATCCAGCGCACATTTCCGGGGGTTCTTCCGGAGGCTCAGCTGCCTCAGTGGCCGTGGGTCTCGGTTACGCAGCGATCGGTACTGACACGGCAGGGTCCATTCGCGAACCTGCGGCGTTTTGCGGTGTTGTCGGTCTAAAGCCAACCTATGCACGCGTCAGCGCCAGCGGCGTAATTCCACTGTCGATGTCCCTTGATCACGTCGGGCCAATCACGCGGACTGTGGCTGACGCTGCCATCTTGTTACAGGCCATTGCCGATCCTGCCGCGAAGGATCCTGCTGGGAATGCGGTGAACATTCCCGACTTTTCGTCGCTGCTTGGTGAAAAACGAAACTCCCTAAGGGTGGGTGTCCCACGTTCGTTTTTCTACGAAGACCTTGATCCGGAGGTCGCCTCAGCCGTCGAGCAAGCGTTGTCGGCCATCAAGGCGCTCGTCGATGAGATGCTAGAGATCTCGTTGACCGTCGATACCGATCGAACACTCCAGCAGGCGGAGTCATACGCCGTCCATGCTGAGTTCGTCGCCCACAATCCCGAGCTTTACCAGCCCGAGACACTTCGACGCATTCGAGGAGGTGAGCGCATCAGCCACTCCGAGATCCTCGATTGTCGGCGCAAACTCGAACAGTCGCGTCGCGAAATTCAGCGCGTGTTCGACGGGGTTGATGTTCTCGCGACCCCGACCACGCCAATCCCCGCGCCCGTATTAGCGGATCTAGAGGAACATTCCGATCTCCTGCGTCCACGGGAGCTGCTGATGCTGCGCAATACACGCCCGTTCAATGTTTGGGGAATCCCTGCAATCTCTATCCCTTGCGGCTTCACTAGCGCAGGACTTCCGATCGGCCTGCAAATTAGCGGCCCGCACTGGCAAGAAGCCACGGTCCTTCAGCTGGCCTATGCCTATGAGCAAGCTACTGACTGGCACAAACGGCGACGGGATATTTGCGCGGATGCGGGGAAGCAGCACTCCTGACACATCTCCCAAATCCGCGATTTCCTCGACCGACTCAGTTCCCCTGCGCCTTTTCCATGAAGCTTGCCTGGTCGCTCTTCATCTTTTTCAAACTCTCGATCGGCAAGTAGGCCATATGCCCCGCTTCGTACGTGGCAAATGAAATGTTGTCCCGGTACTTCCCCGCCAGATCAAGATGGTTCATGGTGTAGTTCGCAGCATAGTAGGGGGTGGCGAGATCGTAATAACCTTCCATGACCAACACCTTCAGATAAGGATTCTTAACAATGGCCTCTCGCAATGCCGCCGCAGTGTTTGGAAAACCGCCTTCATTCGAACCCCAATTCCAACCGTTCTGAAACTCTTCGTCCCCGCGTAATACCTCGTAGGGCATATCGGTTTTGTAACCCAGCTCGGTTCGCACATAGTTATTGAAAACCGAGGTGTACGGTGGAACAATTCCGGCCTCGGTGGGATCATAGAAAGGCGTGTCCAGCAAGCCTTCAGGATCAGGGCCAGTGAAGCGGCCATCGAGCCGGCCCACCCGAAGCTTCTGATCGAGCAAAAGATTGTGGGTGAACTTCACCACATCGATGCGCAGATTGGCATCGTCGATCACCTGGGTACTCAACCCGGTGTAGCGAGCCATTTGCTCCGCCACTTTTTTGCGCTCTTCGGAAGTCAGCGCATCTCCCTTGGACAGCGCCTCGGTATATTCTGTCGCCGCCCATTGCTCTGATTCCTGCCGCGCCTTGGCCAAGTCCGAGCTCAAATCCGGCGGCAGCTTGTGGTGGTAAGCAGCAATCATAGTGAAGGACGGAACCAAGAGTGGGTAAGGCAAATCGTTGGCCTTGGTGTCGTCCAGCGTTTGAAAACTCAGGGCAGTGGAAAGTAGAGTGATGCCGTTGAAGGAAATGCCGTGGTCCGCCAGATAACCAGCCACCCCCGCCGCGCGAGTGGTTCCATAGCTCTCCCCGAATAGGAACAGTGGTGAGCTCCAGCGTTCGTAGCGGGTGAGGTACAAGCGGATAAATTCACTGAAGGCTTCGATATCGCCTTTCACTCCCCAGAATTTCTTGGATTGTTCGAGGTTCGATGCGCGACTGAACCCGGTGCCCATCGCATCCACAAATACCAGGTCGCTCTTGTCGAGCAGGGTGTGGGGATTGTCAGCAACATGATAGGGAGCTGGTGGCAGGAAGCCGTCCGGCTGCATCACTGCGCGCTTCGGTCCAAGCGCCCCCATGTGCAACCAGATCGTGGCCGACCCGGGCCCGCCGTTGAAAGCAAAGGTCAGCGGACGCTTGCCCGCATCCTGCCCATCCAGCGCGTAAGCCACAAAGAACATCTCAGCTTCGATCTTGCCGTCGCCGCGCTTGATGGGAAGCCGGCCCGCCGTGGCCGTGTACTTCAGCAGCTTGCCGTCCACCGTGATCTGATGATGCGTAATCACGGGCGGCACTTCAGTGACATCGTATTCTTCTTTATCGCCCGTACCCGGTTTCGGCCCATCCGATTTCTGCTCATCGCCCGCCACCTTTGCCTCTCCCGACTTTTCGGCAGACTGAGCCGATTTCTTCTCTTTTTCTTGCGCTTTGGCCTGTTGCTCGTTCTTGGATTTTTTGTCTTCCGCCTGGTTTTCGGAAGAATCCGTCTGCTGGGCAGCGGCCCCCGCCATCAACGCACAAAAGACCGTCAGTATCATCACAACTTTGATCGAAACAGAACGCATCATTTATCTATCTCCAAATCTTTTGTAAGAAAATCGCGCATTCTACAGAGTAGACAACCGCGCGGCATTATATACCCGCGCACTTGACGGTGCTCTGCTCCGCCGCCACGCCTCGGATTGCTAATATGTTTCTGATGCCGGTCAAGGTCTCAAAGAAACGTCGCCTCGTCGTTCTCCAAGCTGATCCGCTTGCGCGGTTTCCATGGCTCATTCACGGCTTCAGCTCTCGCCTCGGGGGATTCTCCCTGAAATATGGCGGAAATGCTTTCAATCTGGCCTTTACCCCGCACGATTCACGAGTAGCCGTCGAACGCAACCGCGCAGCTTTCCTAAAGAAACTCGGTGTGATGCACGGGAAGCATCCCTGGCCTCTGGTCACACTCCGCCAGATTCACTCCGATCTCATCCATACCGTTTCGGAACCACCGCAAAATCAATTGATAGGCGATGGTCTGATCACTCGCATACCCGGGATTCTCCTTGGCATCCAGACCGCGGATTGTCTTCCTATCATTCTGGTAGATACCAGGCTTCATGCGGTGGGAGTGTTCCACGCGGGCTGGCGCGGCACGATCAAACGCATTGTGGAAAAAGGCGTAGGAGAAATGCGCCGCTGGTTCGGCACCCTGCCGCGGAACTTGAAGGCGGCCGTCGGCCCTGGCATTCACAATTGTTGTTATCAGGTTGGGCCCGAGGTGCGGGATCAGTTCGAATCACAGTTCGATTACGCCGCTGACCTTTTCCGCGAAACCAAGGAATCCGATCCGGTCCGCGAGAAGTATCCGCTGCTGTTCCTTACCGCACGGGCCCCCGGCCACAGCGAGTTACCCAAAAAGATTTTCCTCGATCTGGTCGAGGCCAACCGCCGCCAGCTCATCGCAGTCGGAGTTCCGGCCAGGAGTATTTCCAGCTCGCCGCTGTGTACAGCTTGCCGTCCTGACCTGCTGTTTTCCCACCGTGCCGAAAAAGGAATCACCGGGCGCATGATGGCCGTGGCCGGTATTCGTAAACTGTTGTAACGAGAACTGATACGCTCAAAAAGAACCGCAGCAACTTGACATCGGTCGGCCTGAAGCATAATCTGCCGCGGCTGCTTCCGGTGCAGTCTGCAACCGGTCGTAGCAGAGCTCAGGAGGACATCGATGATTTACGCAATCGTCGTAGGACTGATCGCCGGTTGGGCGACAGGCAAAATCATGAAAGGTTCCGGTTATGGCGTCCTGGTTGATATTGTTTTGGGCATCGTCGGCGGTATTCTCGGAAACTGGATCCTGGGATTGCTGGGTTTCGCCACCAGCGGCGGGCTGCTTGCCAGCATCCTGGTTGCGATCCTGGGAGCAGTGATCCTCGTCGTAATTGTGCGGGCTCTGAAGAAAGCCTGAACCGCCAAATCCTTTGTGTCAGCACACCGCTCACAATTCGGGTGGCGTGCTGTCCGCTAAATATCTACAAGCAAGACACTTCCGCTCTACTTAAACTTTAGGCATCAAGCCCGCGTGGGACATCTGGTGTACTTATCTGGCAGAATAGAACATTGAAATAATAAATCGCTCTAATCGGAACTTTCATGAAGAGTGTAAGTGTGGCCGCACCGCCCACCCGAAATATCCACTTGATCAAGTGGGTTGAGAAGACCGCGGAGCTAACCCAGCCAGACAACATCCACTGGGTGGATGGTTTTCAGTCCGAAAATGAAGAACTGTTGCGCCAGATGGTCCACAGCGGCACCCTGACCAAGCTGAACCAGAAGCTCTGGCCGGGCTGTTATCTGGCCCGCTCCGATGCCAGTGATGTTGCCCGCGTGGAAGACCGCACCTTCATCTGTTCGCTCTCCAAGGATAGCGCCGGCCCCACCAACAATTGGGAAAACCCCTACACCATGCGCCGCAAGCTGAAGGAGAAATTTGCCGGCGCCATGCGCGGACGCACCATGTACGTCTTGCCTTACAGCATGGGCCCGGTGGGATCGCCGATGTCGCAGATCGGCGTGGAACTGACCGACTCGCCTTACGTCGTCGCCAACATGCGGATCATGACCCGCATGGGTCTGGATGTTTTCAAGGAGATCGACAAAGACGAGAAGCGTGTAGTCCCTTGCATCCACAGCGTGGGAATGCCGCTCGCTCCCGGACAAAAAGACGTTCCCTGGCCTTGCAACCGGGAAAAATACATTGTGCATTTCCCCGAGAGCCGCGAAATCTGGTCGTACGGCTCGGGATACGGCGGCAATGCGCTCTTGGGCAAGAAGTGCTTCGCGCTGCGTATCGCCTCCAACATCGCCCGCGATGAAGGCTGGATGGCCGAGCATATGCTCATTCTCGGCGTCGAAAATCCGCAGGGTGAGAAGACCTATGTAGCGTCCGCCTTCCCTAGCTCGTGCGGAAAAACCAATTTTGCGATGATCGTCCCACCTGCGGGATTCGACGGCTGGAAAGTCTGGACAGTCGGCGATGACATCGCATGGATTAAGCCCGACGCCGAGGGTCGGCTGCGAGCAATTAATCCTGAAGCCGGATTCTTCGGAGTGGCCCCCGGCACTTCCGTCGCCACTAATCCCAACGCCATGGCCACGCTCGCCCGCAACACCATCTTCACCAATGTCGCACTGACACCCGACGGCGGCGTGTGGTGGGAGGGGATGACTCACGAACCCCCAGCCGAATGCATCGACTGGCAGGGCCAGCGCTGGACACCGGAAATCGGCGAGACCGGAAAGAAAGCCGCGCATCCCAATGCCCGCTTCACCGCACCGGCATCGCAATGTCCCACGATCGATGCCGCTTGGGAAGACCCCAACGGCGTGCCCATCAGCGCCATTATTTTTGGTGGCCGCCGGGCCAGCAACATTCCGCTGATTTACCAGGCCTTTAATTGGAGCGCCGGAGTCTATCTGGGCGCCACCATGGGTTCAGAGACGACCGCTGCGGCCGCCGGCGAAGTCGGAAAAGTCCGCCGTGACCCCATGGCCATGCTCCCTTTCTGCGGCTACCACATGGGGGACTACTTCCGCCACTGGATCAAAATGCAGCGCTCCCTCAGTCGCACCCCGCGCGTCTTCCACGTGAACTGGTTCCGGAAAGATGCAGATGGCAACTTCATCTGGCCGGGATACCGAGAGAACATGCGCGTGCTGAAGTGGATTGTCGACCGCGTCCGTGGCCGCGCTCAGGGCAAGGAAACCCCCATCGGATGGACCCCGCATTACGAAGACATTCACTGGAAGGGACTCGACTTCCCCAAAGAAAAGTTCGAGCAACTGCAAGCTGTCGATCGCGCCGCCTGGCGCAAAGAGGTGATCGGGCACGAGGAGCTGTTTATCCTGCTCCACGCGCACCTGCCTCCAGAGCTGATCTACGAGCGTGAACTGCTGATTTGCCGGCTGTAACCGGCTGTGGAGAAACCTTGATTTTGGGTGGGAGTGGCCCCTCAGCGGTTTTGGCTGGAGCAGTCGCTTCAGCGCTGCGTCAAAGGTTTTGCTTTTGGAACGGTCTTTTAAGACCTAAGCTGGGGCGGGAGCCGGCTCGTTCACGAGGGCATCCAGCTGCTTCAAAGTCTCTTCCACGGTCAGGGAATACATTTCCCGCCCCACGCCTTCTCCGGAGTCGAGGGCTGTCTTCAGGTAATGCCCGGCGATTTCGATCGCCAAGGGATCGGTAATCGATTTGCCACTACGTTTGTGGTACTCAACCCATGCCGGATGTGGCAGAGCCACCCATACCGCGCGGCCATCGACCAGGAACTTCACGTCCACGGCATCGGCATGGCGCGTGGCTACCGCCACTATCAGCGCCTGATAAATGCAATGAACTTTTTTTTTGCTCCAGCGATCAAGAGCGTGGAAGTCTTTGTACATGGATGAATAAAACTATACCGAACCACAGACCACCCGGCAAATGCGCTGCAAAATGGCACCCTCCAGTTTGTTCTTCTCCGTGCCTCAGTGCCTCCGTGGTGCATTATGATGTTGGCTGAAAGCTGACGGCTGAGAGCTGACAGCTTCTTTCCCCATGAAAAACCTCGGCATCCTTCTCTCCGGCCGCGGCTCCAACTTCGAAGCCATCGCGAAAAATATCGTCACTGGAAAGATCCCCAACGCGCGCATTGGTGTGGTCATTTCTAACAAACCAGATGCCGGCGGCCTCGAAACCGCCCGCCACCTCGGACTCACCGCGCTGGCCATCCCCTCCAATGGCAAGTCCCGCGAAGATCACGATCACAAAGTTGTCGCTGCTCTCAAACAACACAAAGTTGAACTCGTCTGCCTCGCCGGATACATGCGGTTGCTCTCGCCCTGGTTCGTACAGCAATTCCCACACCGCATCCTCAATATTCATCCTTCGCTGCTGCCCGCGTTCCCGGGCATCGAAGCCCAAAAACAAGCTTTTGCCTACGCAGTCAAAGTCTCCGGCTGCACCGTACATTTCGTGGACGAAGAACTCGACCACGGTGCCATCATCGTGCAGAAAACCGTCCCTGTGCTCGACACCGACGACCAAGATTCCCTGGCTACTCGTATCCTCGAACAAGAGCACATTGCTTACACAGAAGCGATCAATGTTGTGCTGGAAGGAAAGTTTGCAGTTGTCGGGCGAAGGTTTACTCGAAATGCAGCACGAAACACGTAGGGGCAGACGCCTCGTCTGCCCAGCCGAGCGCAGCGAGGCAGTCCTTGCACGATTCCTAACTCCAAAGCAAAAACTCGCTGCGCTCGTTCGCCCAGACGAGGCGTCCGCGCCTATCGGCCTGTGGAGACCGTCCGAGCGCCGCCCCAGCTGGCCTTGCCACTATAATCATTACCCTATGTCCACGTTCCTTCCTGTTGACGAACAACTCGCCTACATCAAGAAAGGCTCCGCAGAAATCGTGAAGGAGTCCGAACTACGTTCCAAGCTGGAGAAGTCTCTGGCCTCGGGGAAGCCTCTGCGCGTCAAGGCCGGATTCGATCCCACCGCGCCCGACTTGCATCTTGGCCACACCGTCCTGCTGCGCAAGCTGAAACACTTTCAGGACCTCGGCCATACCGTCATCTTTTTGATTGGCGATTTCACTGGCATGATCGGCGACCCCACCGGCCGTTCCGCAACTCGCCCGCCACTTAGCGCCGATGACATCATGCGCAATGCCAAGACTTACATGGCGCAGGTTTACAAGATTCTCAGTTCCGCGACCACCGAGGTACGCTTCAACAGCGAATGGTTCGACAAACTGAAGTCGGCTGACTGGATCAAGCTGGCCGCCAAGTTCACCATCTCACAGATGCTCGAGCGCGAAGACTTCCACAAGCGTTTCAAGGAAGAAAAACCGATCGCCGTACACGAATTGCTCTACCCGCTGGCCCAGGGATACGACTCCGTCTGCCTGAAAGCAGATGTCGAACTCGGCGGCACTGACCAGAAGTTCAATCTGCTGGTTGGCCGCGAAATGCAGCGCGCCTTTGGCCAGGAGTCGCAGGTCGTCCTGACCATGCCGATTCTCGAAGGTCTCGACGGCGTACAAAAAATGTCGAAGTCTTTGGGCAACGCCATCGGCATTCTGGAAGTGCCGCTGGAGATGTACGGCAAGATCATGTCGATTTCCGACGAGATGATGTGGCGCTACTACGAACTGCTGACCGATGTGCAGCTCCGGGAAATTCAGAAGATGAAGCTGGAAACGCATCCCATGCAGGCCAAGAAAGATTTGGCCCGAATCATCGTCACCGATTTCCACTCCGCCGACGCCGCGACCAAAGCGGGAGAAGACTGGGCCAAGCAGTTCCAGAAAGACCAAGTTCCGGAAAATGTGGAGGAGGTCAGTGTTGCGTTTGCCGAGATAGCGTGGCAGTGGGAGCCGGGCAAAATCGTCGGAGAAAAGGACTACCCAGTAAAGATTCGGCTCAATGCTCTTCTAGTTAAATGCGGCTTGGCGGAGTCCGGCTCGGAAGGCGCTCGAAAAATCAAAGAGGGTGCGGTCAGGGTTGGAGTTAACGGTATCGTCGCAGAAGCTACGACCATATTGCTGGACGGTTTACCAGAAAGACTCACGCTTAGAGTCGGTAAACGCGTGAAAATTGCCGTCATCCACCGATAAAGTCCCGACCAGAGTAAGCTCTGTAACCGGCAATGCCCACGTAGGGACGGCCGCCCGGCTGTCCAGCCGAGCAAGGCTCGGCTCGCTACGGCAGCAGCCCAAACACCGCCACGCCATTCGTCGTCCCGACGAACACCTTCCCATTCACGATCATGGGCGTGATGTACTTGTTCCCCGCACCAAATTGGTCGCGACCGCCACTGGCCTGGTTGCTGTTGTAAAGTTCGTTCAGGTTGCTGGCATTATACGCATGCAATACAGCGGAGCTGCTGTTCTCAGTGGCCCACACGATCCCATTACTGGCGCCGTTAGCCGAAACGCTGGGGGTCGCGCCCGGATATCCAAAACTATTGCTGGTATGCGCCGTCGCCGCATTGGACAACTTCGCATTAGTGATCGTGAACGCCAGGATCGGACTGCCCACCGAGCCGTAGTAAATCGTGTTGTTGAAGTATGCAGGCATTGCCCAAACGCCGCCCGGTAACGCTCCCGCAAGCTCCTGATAAACGCTGCTGTTGTTTGCACTGAATTTGCCCATCGAATCCCGGTTCACCAGATACAGATTCGTGTCCTTGCCGGCGCCAACCGCCAGATGCAGGGTGTGCCCGTTGCCATCGCTCAGATCGGGCAGCACGATCGTTCCGCCTGAGCCGAGGTCTGTGTCCGTGCTGTTTTCCTGCTGCTGATTGTCCATTTCGAAGTAATCCGCTACGGCCAGACCACTGGAAGTCGAGAGTTTCATAAATGCATTGCCATAATCACCGCTGTTCGGAAAACCGCTGGCATTGAGCGTTGAATCGAACTCGCCGTTGGCATCGAGAAAGAAAATATTTCCCGAGTTATCGGCTGCCAGCCCTGCTCCAGCCATCCAGATCGCGCCTTCGTTGCCGTTGGGGGTTATGTTCAGCACGCTCATTTGTGCCAACGTGGAGGCGCTATAGCCCATGATCCATCCCGTATAAGGCCGGTCGTCGCAATGGGAGGCCCATCCTGTGTAAATCACGCCGTTTAGCGGGAGCAGTCCGACGCGCTCTTTGTATTGCGCCGGGTCGAAGATCACGTTTGTGCCGTTGCTGTTATCTCCCGTTCCCGGATACGTCGCCTGAACCTCTGTCGGCCCCCCGAGGAGTTCCGTGCCCAGCGCAAGATCGAGCGCGTGCAAGCGCTGATGATAGTTGCCTGACCCATCCTTCGACATTGCGACTACGTAGATCGTGCCGTTGGGGCCGTGCCTGCGATCGACGACCGGCGTCGAGGTTACGCCGATCTCCGGACTCACTTGGCCACAGCCTCGATCATCGCTCGAACGTTCTCCCGTTTTCAGCATCGACGTGCGCCAGATCACCGTGCCCGTGTCCGCATCGAAGGCATAGACCGAGTCATGTTCCGTGGGGACGATGAGCAGATTGTGCGCGCCATTTGCGGGCACCGCCACGCTGGAAGCGTACAGCGGCTCGGCGTCGACCCTGCCATCCACTGAGTAGAAGCCAAGTTTGCCGAACGTCGCGGAATTGACATTGCTTGTAGTCAGAATTGTTTCGTTCAGATTTTGCCCGGTCCTCGCGATGTCGTTGTGATATGTCAACACGTCGGTGGTTGCTGCGGCGTCTACCGTGAGAATCGCATCGTTGCTGGTTGCGTTTCCCGCCAAATTCGTGACCACAACTCGAAATTGCGAGCTGCTATCCGACATGGCGGTCGGTGGCGTCGTGTAACTCGCCGAAGTTGCGCCGGTGATGGGAGTCGTGCCTTTCTGCCACTGATAGCTCAACGGAGCTGTGCCGGTCGCCACAACGGAGAACGTTGCTGTCTGGCCCACTGTCACCGATTGGTTCGAGGGCTGCTGCGTAATCGAAGGCTTCACTGCCGACGAATTGACGGTGAGCGTTGCTGAATTGCTGGTCGCGTTTCCTGCCGAATTGGTCACCACTAGGCGGAATGTGGCGCCGTTGTCGGACGTGGCAGTCGCCGGCGTCGAATAGGTGGCCGAGGTCGCTCCGGTGATTGGCGTTGTGCCCTTTTGCCACTGATAGCTCAACGGAGCCGTGCCGGTCGCCACGACTGAGAACGTCGCGGTCTGGCCCACTGTCACCATCTGGTTCGACGGTTGGGTAGTAATCGCAGGACGAGTCGCACTGGAAGGCGGATTCGCATCGATGCTACAACCCACGAGGGTTAAGCTAACTACAACAAATAAAATGACTTCTTTTGACATTCGTGGGCGCATGCAATCAACTCCTAATACTCCGTCGCTCACATCCATCATCCCAACTTTTTCCCTTTTTGGGCAGGGGTTGGTGCAGTTACGATAGGGAACTTTTGTAGATGCCAATTGGCCGCTTGTCGTACACCTAGATTCGCTTCTTTCGGTCACACCGAAGGTCGTAGCGACCGATCTGTGACCGCGCAGCCGACCATCGCTCGGCTTATGGTTAAATGCCCTGACCAAATGCGCGTCGCCGCCATCCTCGGATTGGGGTCGTCCACTGAGGCTCTTGAGCCTTTCCAAAAAGACGCGGGCGTGAGCTGGGGGATGGGTCTGCCCGCAAGCTCGGCCGAAGCCGACGCCATCCTCATCTTCGGAGGCGACGGCACCATCCATCGTCATCTGGCGCAATTGGTCAAGCTGCGACTACCGGTGTTGGTCGTGCCTTGCGGCAGCGGCAACGATTTCGCGCGCGCACTGACTTTACGCAGCATTCAAGATTCGTTGGCGGCATGGCAGAAATTTTCAACTGGCGGCAGGAATGTGTGGACGACTGATCTGGGCGTGATCACGTCTCTAGATTCGGCGACGACTCGAAACTTGAAACCAGAAACTGGAAACTCTTTTTACTTCTGCTGTGTGGGCGGCGTCGGTCTGGACGGCGAGATTGCCCGCCGCGCCAACCGTCTTCCACGCTGGCTACGCGGACACGGCGGATACGCACTCAGCTTGCCTTCCGCACTGCTCAAGTTCACGCCTCAGTCGATGAAAATCCTCGCGGCGGACGCAAAGGAGCCAGCGGTTTTTGTGGAGCGCAGCAATCAGCCGACAGTGGTAGTTGCCTTCGCCAATACGCCCGTCTACGGCGGTGGCATGAAAATCGCGCCCCGGGCCCAACTCGACGATGGCCAGCTTGATGTCTGTGTGGTGGGTAACGTCGCCAGGCTCAGATTGCTGCGGCTGTTCCCTTCCGTGTACTTCGGCCGCCACTTGGGGATTCCCGAAGTGAAATATTTTCAGGCAGAGCGCTTAAAGATAGAAACAGAAAAACCGCTAGATGTGTACGCGGATGGTGAATACGTCTGTAGCACGCCGATTGAGGTGAGCATCGCCCCGCAGGTGCTGACCGTGCTCGTACCCTGATTTTTGGTCGCCGCACTTACTTTTTTCCGTCGAAGCTGTAGACGATCCCAAACTGAACTCTTCCAGCACGCTCCATTTGAATGCGCCAGCGGGCGCAGTTAGAATCGCTGGCAATCTCGCGCTGCATATCAGGCAGGATTCGAGGCAACTACGTCGACCAACGAGAATCAGCGGGTGTCTCCAGCTACAGCCAACTTTTCGGGCAACTCCGCGGAACCAAAGGCCGGCGACCCAACCAAAGAGGATCGCCTTGATTCCTGGAAAGAGATCGCGACTTTCCTGAAGCGCGGTGTCCGCACCGTCCAGCGATGGGAGAAGGAAGAAGGATTTCCCGTCCATCGCCACCAACATGCCAAGCTGGGATCGATTTATGCGCTACGTTCGGAGGTGAGCGCCTGGCAGAGTGGGCGCGATCAGAACATCGGCAATCGAAAGAACGAACTTAGCGTTCTCGCGGACGAGGGCGGCACATTATCCCAGACAAAGCTGCTGGTTCTGCCATTCGAGAATCTCAGCCGCGATCCCCTGCAGGACTACTTCAGCGACGGTCTCACCGAAGAAATGATTGCCCAACTCGGCCGTTTTCGCCCCGCTGGCCTGGGAGTGATCGCTCGCACCACGGCGATGCATTACAAACTGCGGCCAAAACCAATTGATCAGATCGGCCGTGAGCTGAACGTTGCTTATGTGCTCGAAGGCAGTGTCCGGCGCGATTCCGGCCGGGTACGCATAACGACCAACCTGGTGCGGACCGCCGATCAAACCCCGGTTTGGTCAAGTTCGTACGACCGCGATCTGCGGGACGTGCTCTCACTGCAGAGCGAAGTCGCAGCCCAGATTGCCAGCGAAATCCACCTGGCATTTCCTTCCAGCGCAAAAGCGCGCCGGCTCAAGTCGCAATCAGTGGATCCCGTTGCCTATGAAAATTACTTGAAGGGCCGAGCATTGTTGAACGCGATGACAGTGGATTCCGTTCAGCGGAGCATCGAATTTTTCCAGCGCGCCATCCGGCGGGAGCCCAAATATGCACTGCCGTTTGCGGGCATGGCGGACGCTTACGGGCTGTTGTCGATCGTCCCTTTTGATGCGCTTCCTCCGCGCAAGTCCATGCCCAAAGCGGAGGCCGCGGCAAAGAAGGCGCTTTTGCTCGATGGCTCTTTGGCGGAAGCTCACTCCGCAATCGGTTTGGTACGGCATCACTATCACTGGGATTGGCAGGGCGCGGAAGTCGCTTACCGGAAAGCGCTCGAACTTAATCCGCATTATTCTCCGGCGCGCCTACGCTACGCTTGGTTGCTTCTGGCGTTGGGCCGGATTGAAGAGGCCATGGTGGAACTAAAGAAAGCCCGGACCGTGGCCCTCGAATTCGACCCTCACTTTCTGGTCGTGGTCCAGGCCACGCTGGCTGCGGCTTTCTATTTTTCACGGCAATACGACCGGGCCATTGCAGAAGCGATGGAGGCAGTCGCGATGGATCCAGGATCAGCACTGCCGAAATATGTGCTGGTGCGGGCGTTCGCGCGCAAAGGAGAGTTCCCGAAAATCATGGGAGCGGTTCCCCGGCCGAAGCCGACGGAAAGAGCAAACCTTCTCAGCACGATTGCGCTGGCCCATGCCCACGCAGTTGGGGGCCGCACGGCGGAAGCGAGAAAAGCGCTGCAGCAACTTAAGCTGATGGCCAGGCGTCGCTATGTACCAGCCACCTATTTCGGGATCCTCTATGCTGCCTTGGGCGATTCGGCACAATCTTTCCGCTATCTCGAGAAAGCCTACAAAGACCGCGCGGATGGGCTGACATTTCTCAACGTGGAGCCCCTGGTGGATAAACTTCGCGAAGACGTTCGTTTTCAGAAGTTGGTAAGAAAAATTGGATTGGTGGATTAAGCCTCATTCCCGCCACTTAAAAACTTGCGTCTTGCTTTGCGGCCTTTGCAGCCCTTCTTCGCGAGCTTTGCGGTAAAAAGTCTTGTAACCGCAAAGTACGCCAAGGATTCGCAAAGGGCACAATGAAAACCATCGGATAAACTCACGCCGTACCACGACCGAAAAACCTTGCAAAGAGACCTACTTTACTCCCCTTCCGGTGCTAAACTAGGCCCTCGTATGAGTGACGAAAAGCGTTCGCGCACCTGGCTCTGGATCCTGATTGGGGGAGGAGCTTTCTTCCTCTTCGTGCTGGCGGTCTTCACCCTGGTCTATCTCACACTCCGCTCCAGCGGGGAAAGCACAGGACTGCATGGCTTTGGCGACCGGATTGGCGTAGTCGATCTTGACGGCGTCATCCTAGAGCCCAGCATCGTGGTGCAGGAGCTGAAGAAGTTCGGCGATGACGATTCCATCAAAGCCATCATCATCCACGTGAATTCGCCGGGCGGCGGCGTGGCTGCGTCGGAAGAGATCTATCGTGAGGTCAAGCGGATACGCGACGAAAAGCACAAGCGCATTGTGGCCTCCATTCAAACTGTGGGCGCAAGCGGGGCCTACTATGTTTCCTCCGCCACCAACAAGATTTACGCCGACAGCGGCAGCGTGGTGGGATCGATCGGTGT
>Ga0182024_10007907_pt1 | contig 22735 bp, 13 predicted proteins | sample P32metaG_FD_120480 | JGI IMG/M metagenome (GOLD analysis project Ga0182024, IMG submission 120480) | Permafrost microbial communities from Stordalen Mire, Sweden - P3-2 metaG (Illumina Assembly) | ecosystem: Environmental > Terrestrial > Soil > Wetlands > Permafrost | place: Sweden: Stordalen... | reverse complement strand
TTCGAGAGCGAGCCACCGTACAAGGTTCAAGGCCCCCCGCCCACTAGGTCGATCCGTAGACAGGGATGACCGCGCCGGAGGTCAGGCCGTTCGCGGGCGACGAGAGCCAGAGTATCGTGCGGGCGAGCTCGCTGGGCTTGGGCCATCGGGAGGCATCGGCTTTGGGCATCGCGGCCCGATTGGCGGGCGTGTCGATGATCGAGGGGGCGACCGCGTTCACCCAAATGTTCTCCGACTTGACCTCTTCGGCGAGCGAGCGGGTCAGCGCAGCCACTCCAGCCTTGGCGACCGCATAGGCGACGGCTCCTCCGTTGGGTACGAGCGCAGCCTTCGAGCAGACGTTGACGATGCGGCCGGCGCCGCCACGTCGCATGTTTCGGACGGCCTCCCGACAGCAAAGGAAGGCGGTGGTCAGGTTCATGTCGAGCTGCTGGAGAAAGAACTGCATCGTTGTCTCCACGAATGGGGCGCCGGCGTACCCGCCCGCCAGATGGACAGACGCCCACAGCGGTGGAAGGCGAGCGTAGAGAGAGGTCACCTCTGCCTCGCTCGAAAGATCGACGCCAGGAAGGACTTCGACTCCGGGTCGGAGCTCGGTACGTGTGCTCCTCAGGGGCAGATAGCAAACGGCCCCTGCAGCGACGAAGGCATCGACCACCGCGCCGCCGAGCCCGCCGTTGCCGCCTGTGATGACGATCTGCTTTCCCTTCAGCTCGAGTGCCATGGATCCGTCTCCTATCTCCCGCCGAGCAGCGAAAGGCCGCACGAATTCTTGGCCGTCGCTGTGAATGCCGTCCCCGCCACGTTGCTCGAGTCGAATACCAGCATGCCTGACGCAGAGAGGTTCCCCGAGGTACGCGCGAACCCCGCAGCTTGTGCGAGCGCGGTCACGTCGAGTCCGAGTGCGGCGAGATCTCCTCCGCCCGTGCTGAGGGCGCCGAGCTGACCTGCCAGGTCAGTGGCAGCATGCTCGCTCTTGGGCAGAAGCTGTGCGCATGGAATGGGTGCGGCCTTCCAGGCGAGCGTGGCACGCAGGCTGTCCTTGAGCATGATCGGCCCGGTCAGGGTCGCGCGCACCGGACCCATGTTGAGCATGCCGGCCTGCAGGTCGAGAGGTCCGGACACGTTCCCGGCGATCGAACCCGCGATCTTTACGTCGAGCGGACCCGCCAGTGGAGGGGCATGGAGGCCGAAAAACGTTGCCGCGAAGGTCGCATCCATGCGGTCGTCGGATGTGCGCGCGTAGTGCAGCTTGAGCTCGGCCTGGTCGGGCACCTGATGGAGGTCTGCGAGGACCGTGGGCGGGATCCCCAAGCGATACAGCGGAGAGCGCGGCACGTTGATCTCCATTGAGGTCTTGCCGGTAGTCATCCGAGTAAGCATTGCGCTCGGACCATCGGGCACGGGTGGATCGAACGCGACGCGCGCGTTGAGGGCATCGGGATCCCGCGAGAGGTCCACCCTCCACGGCCCGATGGACCCTGCCTTGCTCGTCAAGGTGAGCTTGGAGGTCGTGAACTGAAAATCGTCGCCCACGCGAGTCGAGGTAGTGGGCACAAGCTCGCCCGTCACTTCGTCGGCGTCGATCCGGCCTTCTTCGCCAAAGGCATGGAACCACGAGACGTGGGCTGCGGGGACGACGACGCGAACCCCGGCGCCCGTATCCGTAGAGGTGTCCGCGCCTGCGCTATGGTTGGTATACCACAGGGCGACCAGCGCGAGAGTCTTGGCGACGGGCCCATCGAGCTTGAGCTCCGCATGATGCAGCGTGGCGCGGACGGGGCGGAGCCAGCTGAGTTCAATCTCGAGCTCGGAGACAGTGGCGTGTGCCCCGGGCACGTCGAGCACGTTGGCGGCGACGCCATGGAAGGTCACGCTGCTAAAGTCACCGGTGGCGCCGTCGATCGAGAGCGAAACCCCCCGAGCCTCGGCGTTCGCGATGGCGCGTCGTTTCGCATACCAAGGAGCGAAGAGAAGCGACGCTCCAAATGCGCAGAGGGTCAAGACGACGAACGTCCCGGCACGGATACCCCAACTTCGTGCGGAAGAAGCGGGCGCAAGAGGCGAGGGTGGCACGACGGCAGCCACCTCCGCCGGCTGCGTAGGTCGTACGCTGCTCTTGAGCGAAGTCGGAGAGGCACCGGGCAGCGGTGGCACCGCGTTGCCTGTATCGGCCCACAGGGCGTCCGCGATGAACTCGCTCGAGGGCACGATTGGCGTCGCGGGAAGCGCCCTTCGTACCGAGGTGCTCTCGATCTCTCGAATGATCTCTGCGCGCTTGGCGAGCGTTTCGCCGCATGCGCGTTCCACGCACGCGGCGATCTCGGACGGCAGTGCGAGCGGCACGACCTGTTCGATCGCCGTAGCCATCTCGCGCGCGGTCGCGAACCGGCGGCTGGGGTCGCGTTCGAGACCCTTGCGCACGATTGCGTCGAGCGGAGCCGGAACCCAGGGTGCGACCTCGCTCGGATTTCGGATGGGGATCGAGAGGATCCCATGCACGAGTGCCGCGTCGCTGTCCGCATGAAACAGAGGCTCGGCAGTCAGAGTTTCCCAGAGGACGACGGCGGCTGCCCACACGTCTGTCACCCGAGTCACGGTCGCACCCCGCAGCTGCTCCGGTGCCATGTACGGCAGCTTGCCTTTGATCTGATGGCCTCGCGTTTCTTGCATCTGCCCCATCGCCTTCGCCACGCCGAAGTCGACGAGGCGCGGCACGCCGTCCACTCCAACGAGGATGTTCTGGGAAGAGACGTCGCGGTGTACGATGCCGAGTGGTTCGCTGAACTCGTTTTTGGCTTCGTGTGCGGCGTGAAGACCGTGGAGGATGCCGACGAGGATGGCACAGGCCAAGCGAGGGTCGAGACGGTCGCTCGCCGCGTGCAGCGCCGCGGCCAGCCGGGCGAGCGTCTCGCCCTGCACATAGTCCATGACGAGCAGCAGATCCGGGCCTTCCCGGACGATGTCGAGCGTCGGCACCACGTTCGGGTGCTTGATGCGCGCAGCGAGACGCGCCTCGTCGAGGAACATCGCGACGAAATCGGGGTCCTTCGCAAATTGGGGGTAGAGCTTCTTGATGGCGACGGTGCGCGTGAATCCGCCGGTGCTCAGGAGCCGCCCGATGTGGACCGACGCCATCCCTCCCGAGGCGATCTCTGCGAAGAGTGTGTATTGACCCGCGCCGCCCGCGCGCGCTCCCGACGATTGAGCCACGCACGAAGCTTACGCGAAAGAGCGGCGTACCAACGCGCCAATGCGGTCGGAGTCCGCTACTCTACGCTCTCCGATGACTCCCGTAACGCTCTCCTTACAGGTGGAGCTCGTGTCGAGCCCGCAAGAACTCTGGCCGCTCCTCACCGATACGAATCGGCTCAACCAGGCGATGGGAATGCCGCCCATGACCTTCGAGCCGGCGGATCCAAGCTACCCCGGTCCGGTGCGCCTCATCGGCCTGGCCTCCATTTTCGGGATGAGGCACCGTTTCCAGGAGTTCCCGTTCGAGTGGACCTACGGAAAGGTGTTTCGCAGCTATCGCGTCGCCGAGAACGGCCCTCTTCGATCGGTCCTTCTTACCTACCGCCTCGCAACCATGGGCTCGGGCGATGCAGGAGGGACTCGGGCGGCCTTCCAACTCACGGTCGAGCCTCGGGCGTTTTGGGGTCGACCCATCGCGTGGTTCTTTGCGCGGTCGACGCTCGGCAAGCTTGCGGGGATCGCGAGAGGCCTCGACGCTCACGTCGCGAACGCGATGAAGAGCCCGTTCGACCTTTCGGCGTCCAGGCCGAACCCGGCCGTTCTGGCCAGCGCCATCCGAGAGTTGAAGAAGAGTGGTGTCGATGGCTGGCTCGCCGAAAGGCTTGGGGCCTGGGTCGGAGCTGCGCCTGACGCGGATCTCGTGCGGATCCGGCCATTCGAGCTTGCCGACGACTGGCAGGTGGATCGAATGAAAGCCCTGCGTGCGGTTCTCCATGCGGTGCCTGCCGGCCTGCTCGAGCTTCGCTGGGGGATCATCTGTCCGAGCTGCCTTACGGCAAGCGCCGAGGCGGAGAGTCTCGACAAGATCTCGGCAAAAGGGCACTGCCCGCTCTGCGACATCCAGTTCGAGATCGATCTCGACCAAGCTGTAGAGGCGACTTTTACTCCCCATCCTGGTGCGCGGGTCATCGCGCGCCAAATGTTCTGCTCGGGTGGCCCGGCGCGCACCCCTCACGTGCGGGCGCAAGCGAACATCGCGATCTCCGAGACGAGGGAGCTCGAGGTCCCCGAGCAAGAAGGTCGTTATCGAGTGTTCGCGAGAGGAGGAGCGATCGCGACACTCGAGCTTGAAAAGGAGGCGCCTGCGCGCGCGACGGCGACGTTCGAAAACGGCGTGTTCCGTCCCGAGAAAATTCTCGCCAGGCCGGGCGGCACCGTAGCGGTCACGAACCTCAGCGAGGACGCACGCCACGTCAAGCTCGAGAGGCTCGGCTATGCGAGCCAGGCCGCGACGGCCCATCTCGTTTCCACGGTCGACGAGTTTCGGTCCATATTTTCGAGTCAACTCCTCAAGCCGTCGACTCCCCTCAAGGTTGCGCGGGCGGCGATCCTCTTCAGCGATCTCGTGGGCTCGACCGCGCTCTACTCGACGATCGGGGATGCGGCGGCCTTTCGTCTCGTCGACGATCACTTCGACATGATGCGGGCGACCCTGGCCGGTCACGACGGCGCGCTCATCAAGACGATGGGTGACGCCGTGATGGCAAGTTTTCACGATCTCGACGCGTGCGTGGGTGCTGCGTTCGACGTGCTCGCTCGGGTCGATTTGTTCTGCACGATGCGCGAGCACGGGGCTCTCGTGGCCATCAAGCTCGGGATCAACGCCGGACCTTGTTACATCGTGACGGCGAACGGCACCCTCGACTACTTCGGACAAACCGTGAACGTTGCATCGCGCATCCAACACCTTGCCCATGCCCGCGAGCTCGTGATGCCTGCAGCCCTTTGGAGCCAGGTCTCGCCGGAAGTGCGAAAGACGGCTCATGAAGGAGAGCGCTTCGCGGCTCAGGTCAAAGGAGTGGTCGCGCCGCTGGAGCTCGTGCGCTTGAGCGTGCGACGATTTGACGCGCCGCTCGGATCTACGTCCACACCGATCCAATGCGGCGGCGCAACGTCGTCGCCTCGGCGGTAAGGGCAAAGCGGCATACGTCGCCAGCGAACGCGTGCTCGAGGATCGTCGAAAGGGAGTCCGGGCCGGGGCGCTCGGTCGCCCGATTCAAGCTTGGATCCTGGAGCCGGATCTCGTCGAGCGTCGCGAGAAGATCGCCCGTTACGACGTAAGCCGCTCGAAGCTCGCCACGCTTCAGGTTCGAGACGAACGCCTCGGCCGTCGGAAGGCGATCCAATGGAGAAGCCAGCCGTCCCGAAAGCTCGTCGAGCAATTTCCTCTGCTTGCGCGAAAGTGCTCTCGCGATGGAAGGCTCGTAGTCGACGACGGCCGAGGCGACGGATGGCTCGATGCCATCGAGTGCGAACTCCGGCGCGACGATACGGGCGCCCGCGACGAGGAACGCCAGGACCTGAGGCGCCGGCAGCTCTTCGAGCCAAGGAACCCCAAACGCGATGCGCGCAACGGATCGCGCCAACGTGACCATCTGAAGCGGTTCCGGGAGATCGACGAGGCCGCGAGGAACGACCACCCATGGCACGTCCTGGGAAATGACACGGACGCGGTTCGTCGTCGGCGCGAGGACGAGCTCGACGTCTGCGACATCGAGCGTTCGCGCGATGCGGTCGAGGAGTACGCGCGTGGGATGGCCGCTACGGGCGCTGACTCGGTCTCTATTCGAGATCCCGAGCTCCGCAAGGTCCGTTCGCAGCGCCTTCGCTTCGACGCCGGCGATGGCTTCCGCCACGTCGAGCAATACGTGCCGGCCCTCTGCGGGCAGCACGTGCGCCACGAGAGTCGAACGGTCGAGCTGCCCTTGATGCGGATCGAGCACTCCGAGCCGGCGGGCCCGTAGCCACGTATGCCGCCCTTCGTCGAGATCGCCGGTCAGCGCACGTATCTCGCCCACGACGAGTACTTCCTCCGAGCGCTGCTCCGCCGCCAACGTCTTCTCGAAAAGAAGAAGGGCTCCTCCAGGATCCGCGATCTGGAGAAACGGTCGCGAATCGGGAAGGATCATGCTCGTGAGCGTGCGCGAGGCCTCGTCAGGGACCCCGGCCTTCGAGAGGGCGCTCGCGAGCTCGAACCGTGTTTCGTAGAGCGTAGGGTCCATCTGGACCGCGCGCTGAAGATGCCCGATGCCGTCGCGAAGGCGGTTCAGCGATTCGATCTCGACCTGTCCCAGTGTGGCAAGCCACCGCGCATCGACATGCCCGAGCTGGGTCCCCCGTCCCACGAGTGTGTTGAGCGCACGCGCATATCGTAAGGGGTCGTGCCCGTTGCCACCGGGCTGCCGACAAATGGCGGAGAGCCGCGCGAACGCTCGTGTGTTGGCTGGAGTCTGGGCGACGGCTTCGATGAGGGCGCGCTCGGCGCCTTCGGAGTTGCCGGTTCTCGAGTGCAAGTCGGCGAGTTCCATTAGAAGGTCCGACTTCTGGATCGGATCGCGTTCGACTTCGGCCAGGCGCCCGAGGAGATCGCATACCTCCGCCGTGTCGGAGCCGGTTCCGTCGCCCGCCGTGGCCTGTTTTCCCGTAAGAAGCCGCAAAGTGCCGCGAAGCGCCCGCGGACTCGCGGGGTCGGTCTGGAGCGCAACGCGAAGCACTCTCTCGGTATCCGAGGGCCGCGAGAGGACCTTCTCGTAGATGCTGGCCAGCGCGAACAGGGCGGAAAGTCGAGGTGCTGGGTCGTGGCTCGTGGTGGCGACGGACTCGAGGGCCTGGACGGCTTCGGGCCATGCGCGATGCGCGATACAGAGTTCGGCGAGCGTCAGAAGCGAAGGCACATGGTGCGGCGCCGCCTGGTGGACGACTCGCATCGCGTCGATCGCGATCGTGAGATCCCGCATTTCGTCACGAGCGACCTTCGCGATCTCCGTTCCGAGAAGAACGATTACCTCGGGGGTATGGGCGCGACGGATCACGGCCCGAAACGTCTCGACGAGGCGAAGGCCGTTGTGTCGCTCGAGTTGGAGTTCTGTAAGTCGCTCCGCGGAGGCCATGGAATCGGGGTCCGCGTCGAGGGCGCGCTCCAGCAGCGCCGCCGCGCGCTCGGATCGGTCAATGGGGGCGCCGAGCGATGCGTCTCCGCCCGCCGAGAGCAGGAGGTCCGCAGCCTCGAACAGGTACCTCGACCGAACGCGGGGATCGACGGCCAGCTCTGCAAGTGCCAAGGCGGCGCGGACTGCTCCGGCGGCGTCGTTCAGACGCCCCGCGAGGCGCGCCACACCTGTGGTCGCGGTCACCGAGAGGGCGTCGGTATCCATTGCTTCGCGATACCGATCGAGCGCCTCGCGGAGCGCGAGAACGGCTTCTTGTTCAGGCGCATCGACCGCGACCTCTTCCAGCACGAGCGCGAGTCGAAGCTGGATGGCTACGCGCGCAGAGTCCTGCGCCGCGAATGCGCACAGGGCTCGGAGGGCTTCGACCGTTGCTCTGCGCGCGTGAAGATCCGCTCGCCGTACGTTCGGGAGCTCGCGGCGCACGATGGCTTCGAGCGCTCCTGGGTCGGTAGGGTCGAGGTCGAGGATGCGCCGATACGTCTCGGTGGGGTTCGTAATGGGAAGGCGCCACTCCTCGAGCGCGGCGAGGGCCCAGAGTGCGCCGGTTTGCGCGAGAGTGTCTCGGAACGCTCCGGCCTGTCGATCGAGTATTCGCGCGAGCGGAGCCCACGAGGCGGCCTGGCGAGTGATGGACTCAAGTAAGCGAAGGGCAGGCACGCACGCCGGATCGTCGGCAAGGATCGATTCGAGCACTTCCGTCGCGCGCGCAGGATCGCTGCCGGTGTCCACGAGCAACATCGCGAGATCGAGGTGTGCCTCCAACGAACGCTCAGGTGCGCCCGCGCGGCCAGCCGCTTTTTCGAGCAACGGCACGAGTTCCGCAAGCGTGCCATCTGACGCAATGGAGTTCGTTGCGCTCGGCGGCGGGCGCGAAGCGCTCGGGACACTGAACCTCGAGCTAGGCGGGGGGAGCGACTCTCGGCTAGTCGCCACCTTGATCGTCGTCGCGGCGCGTCGCGTCAAGACGCGCGTGAGGCGGTCGCCGATCATGTCGTCGTCCGGGCTCTCGCGCAGCGCTCGTGCATAGAAATCAGCGGCGCGGGCGTCGTCCCCGAGGCGAAGCTCGTCGATCTCTGCGGCGCGGACGAAGTAGTAGGCGCGCTCCTCCGGACTGGTCGCATCGGCGGCCAACGCCTCGAGGGCATCGCGAAGGGCGTTCGAGTCCCCCACCGATTCGAGCAAGCGTGCAATCGATTCCGGCGCCACAGGATGCCGGGGGTCGAGGGTTCGCGCAGCCTTCAAGGTGGCCAGGGCTTCCAGCGGCGCCTTCAGATGCGTCTCCTCGATTTGCGCGAGCGAGAGGAGCAGCGGCAGTTTTTCGGCTTTTGGAGTCTGCTCGATGCGTGCACGTATCGATTGCGCGGCAAGCTCCCAACGCCCAGCCTCCTCGTGAAGGCGTGTCGCCAACGCCCGGGCGGTGGTATGCGCGGGCTCCTGCTCGAGTACTTCCGTCGCAAGGTGCAGGGCGCGTGCGGGGTCCTGCCGGGCAAGAACCGTGGCTGCGCGTGTCCGAAGCGAAAGGACGTCTACGCCATCTTCGGCGAGCCGCGCCTCCTCGAGGAGCGACCGAGCTTGGCCTCGGTCATCTCCGACTCGCGCCGAAGTACGCGCCAATCCGAGTATGGCGCCTCTTCGATCGGGCTCGATTGCGAGGATCTCCTCGTATACGCGCGCTGCGTGCGTCGAGTCACCGATCAGGTCCTCCCACACTAGGGCCATCTTTTCGCGGTATGCGATCTTGCGAGCCTCGTCGTGAGCGGTTGCCACGGCTTGCGCATACAGCTCGAGGAGGGCACGCGCTTCGGCATCGGTCACTTCGGAGAACGTCGGCCGAAGAAGACGCGAAAGTGCATCGAGGACCTCGGGATCGCCCGGTGCGGCCGTCCACGCGGTACGCAAGTGGCGAATCGCCTCCGCAGGGCGGTGCAGCTTCTGCTCGGAGAGGAAGGCCGCGCGTACGAGGGCTCGAGCCCGCTTGGGGCCCTCTTCGATTCGCGCCGCCTCGGTGAGCCAAAGAGAGACGCGCTGCTCGTTCTTGCCTGCCGCAGCCAAAAGCCGATCGAGTGTCTCGAGCAACGTTATGTCGGTCCCTTCGAGGCCGAGCGCGCGTTGCACGTCGGAGATGGCAGAGTCTAGGTCGCCCACCTTTTCGGAGAGGGTCGCAAGAGCACGAAGCTCGTGCGGAAGGAACGGAGCCGCGACGAAGCGTAAGCGCGCGCGCCGTGCAAGCGCCGCGGCGACCCATTGTCCTTCACTTTCCCTCGATCGGATAAGATCATCCAGGACTCGCCGGTCGACACTCGGCGTCGTGGGTGCTCGGTTCGCGGCGCGCTCGAGGAGCGTTGCTGCGCGTTTGGCGTCTCCAAGCCGGGTTCGTGCGATCGTGGCGGCCTCGAGTTCGAGGCGTGCGCTACGAGCTGAGTCGACTTCGAGGGTTGCCTCCTCGTCCAGAAGAAGGACGAGCGCGGAGGCGTCACCGCGGGCGGAAACGTATCGCACGAACGCGCTTCGGACCGGACCGACTCGCGGGTCGAGCTTCAGCGCCTTCTCGAACGCGGTCCGCGAGGCATCGCCGCGCGCAAGCCTCTTCTCGAGAATATGAGCACGTTCGACTTGGAGCCACGCGGCGAGCCGTGGCTCCGTGTCGTAGGCGTCGGCCATGTGTCCGAGATGCGCCGCAAGCGCTTCGAATGTCTCGGCGGGAGCGTCCGGCCGGTTGGCAAGAATCGCGAGGTCGGCCTCGAGCCCTTTGAGCGCGGCGGCATGGCGGGGCGCATGAGAGAGCGCTCTCGACCAGGCCGCGCGAATGACTTCCGGACGCTCGCCGATTGCGTCGAGCAATCGCGCCTTCTCGACCATGAGTTCGACCCGACCCCCCTCGGAAGTCGCGGCGTCGAGTTCGTGGTCGAGGTGGGCGAGCATCTCCATGAGCGCTCCGCGGGCGTGCTTCTTGCGCCGAAGGAGCGCGTGTGCGGACGCGAGATCAGGGTCGATTTGCAGCGCGGACTCGGCAGAGCTCACACAGCGGTCGTCGTCCCCTAGGATCTCGTGGACGATCGCGAGCTCAACGTGCGCGCGCGAAAGGCCGATCCGATCGGCGCCGCTCTCGAGGGCGGCGATTCGTGCAGACAGCAAGTCGACGAGGGAGGCGTTCGGAACTGCGTCGCCACTCTTGTGCGGGGGAGGCGGCCGCGTCGACTCTGTGACGTTGCGCGGCAAGGGAGGGGGTCCCTTTCGCGGCACGGGAGGAGGCGCCTTCGACGCGTTTGGCGGGAGTGGGGGTGGAATGCTGGTCGGTTTGCGAAGGGGGAGTTCGCGCGGCGGGGGAAGTGCTGGGCCCTCGAGCTGGAGCTGTGTCGGGCCGATCTCGTAGGGGGTAGGGAGTCTCGGTGTTTCGATCCTCCTGGTTGCCCCCGAATCCTGCCCGGGGTGGCTCGGCGGCGCCCGCTCTGCGGCAGTTTTCAGTGTTCGTACCTGGTCGTCGATGTCCCAGCCCTCCTCGTTGAGCGCAAGGATCTTGCCGATCGCGCCCATGGAGGGATGCGGTTGGGCGGGTACGACTGCATCCTCGACCTCGAGTATGTCCGGCTGCGAGCCGTCAGAATCAATCGGAAGGACGGGCATCGGCTTGAAGTCGGCGCTGTCGTGCGCCATGGGACCTCCGACAGGCGTCATGATCGCACGAATCGCGACGAGAGCGTCGTCAGAAGGGACGTCCGTGCAGTCCCGCTTCGGCGAACGCGGGGAGATTGCCGCAACCGGCCGGCCCGAGGTCGTTCTCCTCTTCTGGATCGGCCGCGAGATCGAAGCAGTTCCATGCCCGGTCCGCCTGCGTTGCGATCAGCTTTCGAGTCCCCCGTATCGCGCCCCAGTTCTTGAAAGCGCAAGCCCAGAGCTCGCTACAATTGGTCATCAGAACTGCTTCGTCCGGCGCCGAACCTCCACGGAGGAGGCTATGGCCCGTCATGCGACCTCGAAAGATCGCGATCTCGGGTGAGTTCCAGAGACCCATGAGGTCCAGTAGGGTGGGCATGACGTCGAGCGTGGTCAGCGGCCGATCGGCGAGCGAGCGAAGGGTGGCCTCTTCCTCGGTCGTAAGGGCGCCCTGCGGGGCGTCTACCCAGGCGGGAATGCGGATCTCGGGCTCGAAGAGCGTCCCCGTGTGGCCCACAGCGCCTTTTTCTCGCATCTGCTCCCCGTGATCGGAGAGAAAGAAGATGACGGTGGGGCGGACCGTTGGCTGCGCGCGTACGGCCTCGATGAGCCGACCCATCGCGCGGTCTTGCCGGTAGATCGCGTCATGGTACCGGTTCAGGATCTCGACCTCGTAGCCGGGGCCGTTTGCTTCACTTTGAGGGAGGAATGGCGCGTCGTTTTCGTCGATGAGGTAGGGAAAGTGGGTGTTCGACAAATGAACCACGGCAAGGAAGGGTTCGGTGAGATCCTCCAAATGCTCGACCACGTGCGCCACCAGCTTCGCATCGTCGGCCCCGATCTCGAGCGTGGGATCTTGCTCGAGCTCCGTTGCGTTGACGTGGTGCTCGAACGGGACTCCGTCGAGCCAGGCGCCCGAATTTCCGAAGAGGAGGTTCTGCGAGGTCCAATATGCGGTGTCGAAGCCGGCGGCGTGGGCGTACTCCCAGATCAAAGGAGCCGAATGGAGAGCTGCTCGCGATTCGGTCGGCGAAAGGCCGCTCCACATGACGGACAGTGAGATGGCCGTCGTCGAGTCGACCGCGCGCATCTGTGTGAAAGGGATCCGGTCGGGTGCCGCTGCATTCGAGAACGGTGTCCGTATGCAGTTCTTGTCGTACGCGACGCAGCTGCTCATCGATCGAACCGACTCGGTGACCACGAAGAGGACGTTCCGCGGAACTGCGGGGCGCGGAGAAAGGCGGGGAACCGGCAGCGGAGTACGAGGGCCGGGGTGCACCCGCTCGACGCATTCGTCGTGGTCCCACAGAGCGCGGGCCAGGCGGCCCATACCGCTCACGTAAAGGACATCGAAGGCGACCTTCTGATCGCCGTGAGCCGGCATCGCGAAGGCGGTCAAGACGAAAAGCACGGCCGCGGTGTCGAGCGCGGCGGTCGCAAGCGCTTTTCGCGTCGACGCGAGATACCGGCCGATCGCGACCAGCGCCAGAACACCGAGCAGGGGGGGCGCGACCGCTTTGATCAGGCCGACCCGATCAAACCACAGCTCTTGCCCTACGCTGGGCATCAAGCTTGTGCCCACGAGCACGGAGTTGTCGTCGAGGAAGGCCTTGTAGCGATGGAAGGTATAGACCTGTCCTCCGAAAGCAAAGATGGCTCCGAGAGCGAGAAATCCGGTCGCCGCCCATCGCGCGAGACCGCGGCGTCCTACTGCCGCGAGAAGAAGCGCACCCCAAAGGCTTCCTCCAAGAAGGATCGTGCCCGCGTAGACGAGCTTCCACCCGAGGTCGAGGGTGGCGAGGCGCGCACCACGCAGAGTGAAATCGGCTGTGAGGACCGCAGAGGCGGGTACGAGAGCCAAGGCTAGCCCGGCCCATCGTCTGATTCTGGCGCGCGTCCGTCTCGAAGCGCGACTCGGTTCTCCCGCGTCCAAACGAGTGACAGCTTCGTGACGCGTCGATGCCGTCATGGTGTCTGCTCCCGATATCACGTCCGTTCACTTCAAGGTCGGCGAAGCCTTCTTGCATTTATGCGTATGTATGTATAACTATCTCGGTGGTCGAGGATTCGCCCGCTCACGCGAACCGGTGGGAGCTCTATCGGCTCCTATCCGAGCCCGTTCGCTTGCGGCTTTTGGCGCTGACCGCGGAGGAGGAACTCGCGGTGGGAGAGTTGGCGGAGCTCCTGGGCGAAAGCCAGCCCAACGTATCCCGGCATGCTGCCCCGCTCCGACAAGCTGGATTGATCGTCGTCCGCAAGCACGGCACGCGGACGCTGCTTCGCGCCAGCGACGATGCCTCGGTAGATGTCGTCGTGGCCGACGCGCTGGCAAGCGGACACGCGCTTTGCGAGGCGGAGGGAAGCCTTGCTCGCATCGCCGAAGTCGTCCGGACCCGAGATATGGCGGGACGCGAGTTTTTCGCGCGTCCCGGCGAGAGTCCGGTGCACCGCCTGCCGACCGAGCTCGCCACATACTTGAGGGTGCTCCGGCCGCTCATGGGCCATGGGTCATTCGCCTCTTTTGCGATCGATGCGGGTACAGGAGACGGTGGGCTCCTGGACGTTTTGGCGCCCGTGTTCGAGCGCGTCGTGGCGATCGACCGTTCGGCGCAGCAGATCGCCCGCGCGCGCGAACGCGTCGAGCTGCGTGGATATGACAACGTAACGTTCGTTCTTGGGGAACTCGACGAAGCCGACGTCGTGCAAGCTGCGGGCAAGGGGGCGGACGCGGTTTTCGCGATTCGCCTTCTTCATCACGCTCCTCGTCCGGCTGCGGTCATGGGGAAGCTGGCCGATCTTTGTCGCGTGGGAGGAGCGGTCGTGGTCGTCGACTATGCAGCCCACGACGACGAGTCGATGCGCGATCAGGCGGACCTTTGGCTCGGGTTCGAACCTGCCGAGCTCACGCGGTTCGCGCGTGCGGCAGGTCTGCATAAGGCCGAGGTGACCACCATCCCCGAAGGCATGGGCGGGCGCGGTCCGGATGGGCATCTTTCTTGGCAATTCATGGCGGCGTGGAAGCTCGAATCGAAGGACGGTACGAAAACCTCTCAGCGTGTCACCTCGAACGGAGGAAAGGCGAAACATCATGGCTGACAATTACAAGGTGAAGGACATCTCACTCGCCGAGTGGGGGAAGAAGGAAATCACGATCGCGGAGAGCGAAATGCCGGGCCTCATGGCTCTGCGCGCCGAGTACGGCGCGGCGCAACCTCTTCGAGGAGCGCGCATCGCGGGATGCCTCCACATGACCGTGCAAACCGCGGTGCTCATCGACACGCTGACTCACCTCGGCGCCGAAGTCACCTGGACGAGCTGCAACATCTACTCGACGCAGGATCACGCGGCCGCCGCAGTGGCCGCGAACGGGATTCCCGTGTTCGCTTGGAAGGGAGAGACGGAAGCCGAGTATTACGAGTGCATCGAGCGACAGCTCACGGCCTTCAAGGGGGGCAAGGGACCGAACCTTCTTCTCGACGACGGCGGCGACATTACCCAAGTCGTTCACGACAAGCACCCCGAGCTTCTTCGCGGCGCCGACCCTATCCGTGGTCTCTCCGAGGAGACGACGACGGGGGTGCACAGGCTCTACGAGATGCACAAGAAGGGAGAGCTCAAGGTCCCGGCCATCAACGTGAACGATTCGGTGACCAAGTCGAAGTTCGACAACCTCTACGGTTGCCGCGAATCGCTCGGCGACGGGATCAAGCGCGCGACGGGAGTGATGTTCGCCGGAAAGGTCGCCGTCGTGTGCGGGTACGGCGACGTGGGCAAAGGGTGCGCGCAGTCGCTTCGCGGGCTCGGAGCGCGCGTGATCATTACGGAGATCGACCCGATCATCGCGCTTCAGGCAGCGATGGAGGGCTACCAGGTCACGACGATGGAGAAGGTCGCGCCGCAAGGCGACATCTTCGTCACCGCGACGGGTTGCATGAACGTCATCCGTCCCGAGCACATGCGGGCGATGAAGGATCAGGCGATCCTCTGCAACATCGGCCACTTCGATTGCGAGATCGATGTGGCGTGGCTCGAGAAGAACCCCGAGATCAAAGAGGTGAACGTCAAGCCGCAGGTCGACCAGTTCTTCTTCCCCGACGGCAAATGCCTGACGCTCCTCGCGCGCGGGCGCCTCGTGAACCTCGGATGCGCCAATGGGCACCCCTCGTTCGTGATGAGCTCCTCGTTCTCGAACCAGACGCTCGCTCAGATCGCGCTCTGGACCGACACGAAGAGCTATCCGGTCGGCGTTCACGTCCTGCCGAAGAAGCTCGACGAGAAGGTGGCCGCGCTTCACCTCGGAAAGCTGGGCGTGGAGTTGACGAAGCTCGCGCCCGAGCAGGCGAAGTATCTCGGGATCAGCGTGGACGGGCCATTCAAGCCGGACCATTACCGATACTAGGCGCTTCCCTGGGAGCCCTTGGCAGTCGTCTTCTCGCCTTCATGTAGATCTCTGAAATGACCGACGACGCTGCGCCCCCCGCTCCCACTGGCCCGCCGGTAGAGCCTGCCATTCCCCCCGCGCGCGAGTCTCTCCTCTCGCGAGGTCTCGCGCGCGCGAGGGAGTCACCGGCGACGTTCTCCATCTGTGCGATCAACGTGATCGTGTTTCTCTTCGTGGAAACGCACGGTGGGTCGACCCGCGTGGTCAATCTGGTCCACTTCGGAGCACTCGAGCGGAGCCACGTATGGGCGGGGGAGTACTGGCGCTTCGTGACGCCGATGTTCCTCCACATCGGCTGGATGCACATCGCCGTGAACACGTACTGCTTGGTCGGGTGGTGCACGCTCGTCGAGCGCGTGCTTGGCCGATGGCGCTTCGTGATGACGTACCTGGCGACGGGGATGGGCGCCTGCGCCGTCAGCCTGTTGTGTCATGACGCGCCCGGTGCCGCCGGCGCTTCCGGTGCGGCGTTCGGGATCGTCGGGGTGACCATGGCGCTGCGCTGGCGAGTGCTTGGACGCTGGGACGCGTTCGTGGCCGACCTGTGGGTCCGCCGCACCGCCGGGATCATCGTGGTCTGGACGATCATCGGGTGGAACACGTTCGACAACTTTGCGCATGGAGGAGGACTCGTGACGGGGGCAATCATGGGCGCTCTCTTCGTCCGTGCGCGCTCGCTCTCGCCGCCGCGTCGGGTCGCCGAGTGGGTCGCGTTTGCGCTGCTCTTGGGCGGCGTGCTTGCGGCCGCCGCGCATCGCTGGCCGGGCGAGCGGTCGATCTGGCTGATGTACGAGACGCCGATCGGGCTTTCGACGTGAGGGCGACTCGACCGTACGGAGATGCTCGACCGGATGACGGAGCCCGCGTTCTGCCTCCGCAGAGCGAGGCGGTGGAAGGACGCTCTCGGACGAATGGAGCGCCACGCAGGTGGAAGAATGCGACACTCCACACGTGCGGACCCCCCGCTGAGGCGGGCGAAGCGGCACGTTCGCCGAAAGGACGACCCGATACTGCGCAGCATGCGCCCATTCGCGTGGAGGAGCCTCTTCGTGAGGGCGAGAGAGACCGTCCTCGACGGGACGCTCGACCTCGAACGCCCGGCGGGCAGGACCATCTTGGCTACGGTGCGCCGCGGGCCGCGGAAGGCTTGCGGATCCGACGAACGCATCGAGGCCCGCGTTCAAACCGACGCCGACCCCGTCACCCCCGTGCCGCGATATCCCGCTTCGCCGCGTCGACGAGGTCGAGCGCCCAGGCTTGGATTTGCGCCTCGTCGGGACCCTCGATCATGACGCGGAGCTTAGGCTCGGTGCCGCTCCATCGCACGAGCACGCGCCCGTCCTGCCCGAGGGCTCGCTTGACCCTCAGGGTGGCGGCGGAGAGCTTTCGCATCTCCTCGAGAGCGCGCCGCGCGGGCAGCGTCACGTTCTCGAGCACCTGGGGCACACGGTCCATCGCTCGACGCGCGAGCTCACTCAGAGGGAGCCCCGTTCGCACCATGATCGCGAGGACCTGGAGCGCCGCGACGATGCCGTCGCCTGTAGACGCATGGTCGATGAAGATCAGATGGCCGGACTGCTCTCCGCCGAGGTTGTAGTCGTGGCGGCGCATCGCTTCGACCACATATCGGTCGCCGACGGCGGTGCGCACGAGCTTGCCCCCCATCCGCTCGATGGCCCGCTCGAGGCCGAGGTTGCTCATTACCGTGGCTACCACCGTCTTCTTGCGGAGCTCGTTGTCTTTGAGCATCCGCTCTGCGCACATCGCCATGACGACATCTCCGTCGACGATCTGCCCACGTTCGTCGATCACGATGACCCGGTCGGCGTCGCCATCGAGAGCGATGCCCATCTGGGCGTGCCTGTGCACGACCTCGGCGCATGCGGTCCCGGGGTGCATCGCTCCCGAGTCCTTGTTGATGTTGATCCCGTTCGGCTTGATGCCGAGGCACGTCACCTCGGCACCTAGCTCCGTAAAGACGAGCGGCGCCACTCGGTAGGCCGCGCCGTGCGCCGCATCGACCACGATCTTGACGCCGTCGAGCGAGAGTTCTCGGGGGAAGGTCTTCTTCGCAAAAACGATGTAGCGCCCGCGTGCGTCGAGCAGGCGCATCGCGCGGCCAACTCCGGGCCCCGTCGGGCGCGCACCCATGAGCGACTCGTCGGCCATGAGCTTCTCGATTTCGGCCTCGGCCTCGTCGGGGAGCTTGAACCCGTCCCCTCCGAAAATCTTGATGCCATTGTCCGCGAAGGGGTTGTGGCTTGCGCTGATCACGATCCCGGCGTCCGCCCTCATGCTGACGGTGAGGTGGGCGACGGCGGGGGTGGGGAGCGGACCGCAGAGCAGCACGCGACCGCCCATCGAGCAGACCCCCGAGGCGATCGCGGTCTCGATCATGTAGCCGGACAGCCGCGTGTCCTTGCCGACCAGAACGCGGGGCGCGTGGGACTGGCCACGACCTGCTACGTGAGCGACCGCGCGTCCCAAGGCGAGCGCCAGCTCCGACGTCATGGGTGCATCGTTCGCGACGCCGCGGATACCGTCCGTACCGAAGAGGTGGCGTACGGCGTGTGGCGGCAAAGAGAGGCCCGAGGGCACGACGCTCGACGGAGCGGCGCCGTTGGTTCCGCTCGATTTGTGAGAACGCTTCACGTGAGAGCGGCCCTAGTCCCTAAAGTTCACGAATTGCAACTCGATGGGCAGGTCGAGGCCGCGAACGGCTGCCATCGCGGTCTGAAGGTCGTCTCTGTTCTTTCCCGCTACGCGCACCTGCACCTCCTGGATCGAAGCCTGGACCTTGAGTTTCGCGTCCTTGATCATGAGGACGATTTTCTTCGCGAGCTCGCTCTCGATCCCTTCTTTCACTTTGATGAGGACCTTCGAGCCCCCTTTCGAGGTCTTCTCCGCTTTCTGCGGATCGAGGTGCTTGAGGCTCACCTTTCGCTTGATGAGCTTCTCTTGAAGAACCGCGATCGCCGCGCGCACGCGGTCTTCGCTGGTGGAGCGAATGGTGATCCCGTCGGGCGTCCGCTCGAGCTCGGTATCGGTTCCTCTGAAGTCGAAGCGCTGGGAGATCTCTTTTGAGGCTTGGCTGAGGGCGTTGTCGACCTCGTTCCACTGCACTTTCGAAACGATGTCGAAGCTCGGCATCTCGGTCCTCCCCGTCCGGCGGCGTGAATGTCTTCGGACGGCCGCTCGGGGACGTGCAGTGTAACCGGCGTGGCCCGGTGCACAAAGGCTGGAGCGCGCGGCCCTGGACCGCGGCGGGTCCGCTCGAGCATCGTCACCCCGCCGTTCCGTGGTATGGGCCGCCGTCGTGGCCTCTCTCGCCGACGCGCTGTCCAGGATTTACGCGCGCGTTCCTCTCGGAATCCGTCTCGGACTCGATGGGATGCGTGGGGCTTGCCGGGCCGCGGGCAGCCCGGAGGCCGCGTTCGAGGTCGTGCATATCGCCGGAACGAACGGCAAGGGGTCGGTCTCGGCGATGGTCGAATCGATCGCGCGCGCACACGGCCTCCGGACCGGGCTCTTCACGTCGCCCCACTTGGCCCGGTTCGCGGAGCGCATCCGGATTGACGCAGCAGCTATGGATGACGCTGCCCTCGCGGCGCTACTTACCGAGGCTCTCGATCGCGCGCCGGAGCTCACGTTCTTCGAAACGGCGACGCTCGCCGCGTTCTTGGCTTTTCGCGAAGCGAAGGTCGACCTGGCGATCCTCGAGGTCGGGCTGGGCGGCAGGCTCGACGCCACGAACGTAGTGCCCACGCCGCGCGCGGCGGCGATTACGCGCATCGCGTTTGACCACGCGGATCGCCTCGGCACGACTCTCGACGCGATCGCACGCGAAAAGGCAGGAATCGCGAAGCCGGGCCTGGAGATTCTTCTCGGGCCTCTTCTGCCCGAGGCGCGCGCCGCGATCGACGGAGTCGCTCGCGCTGCGGGCGCCACCACGCGGTCTGTGCCTAACGACGAGGAGGCGATGCAGTTCGTCCGAACGGCGCGGATCGGCCTCCTTGGCGATCACCAGAAGGACAATGCTGCCATCGCGTACCTTCTCGGCGCCCGACTAGGGGCGACGGTGGCCGAGCGGGCAGAGGGGCTCGCGCGGGTCGAGTGGCCGGGACGTCTCGAGACCGTGCGAACTCCAGAAGGGAACGTGCTTCTGGACGCCGCCCACAACCCGGACGGCGTGGACTCGCTGGTCCGTTACGTCGAGGCGCTGGGAAAGCCAAGAGACCGCGTGGCGCTCGTCTACGGGGTGCTCGCGGACAAGCCGTGGATGGAGATGACCGACCGGGTTTCAGCAATCGCGGACCAACGCTTCTACGTGCGTCCCTCCGGGCGCGCGGCAGTGGACCCGGTGACTCTCGCTGCGCGACGCCCGGGACGGATCGAAGAGAGCGCCGGCGAAGCCTACGCGCACGCTCGCGCCGCCGTGGGGCCGGAGGGACTCGTCGTAGTGTGTGGGTCGATTCTGCTCGTCGGGGAAATGCGTTCCGCGCTGCTTGGGGTGCCGACCGACCCGCCCGTCGCGATGTGAGCGGGAGGGTGCATCTCGAGTCCGAGGAGCCTCTGCGGTCGCCGCTTCCAGCGACCGCCCGCGCCGCTCGAGTTACCGAAGCAACGCTCGCTTTATGTATTTCCCGCGCGTCTCCGGGTGTTCGTTTTCGTAGGCCTCCAGACTCTCGCGCGTAATTTCGACTTCGATCTCGCCGTCCTTCTGGACCTTCGATTGGCAGCCGAGCCTGGAGTTCTGGCGAACGTCGAACGCCTTGTCGAGAATGTCGGCTTCCTCGTCCTCTTGGTCGCCCAAAAGTTCGGCCCCCTTCGTCACGTAGACGTGGCACGTCGAGCACGCGCAGACTCCGCCGCAGGCGTACCCTTCCGGCGCGCCCGCCTTCTGCGCGGCCTCCAGAATGGACGACCCGACCGGCACGTCGGCTTGCCCGTAGTCTTTGAATCGAACGATGGCCACCGCTACTTCCCCGTCGCGCTCATGGCGCTCGATACGTCGTCGACGGCTCGCCCTTCGATGGCGCGGGCGATGGCTCGATTCATGCGCCGCGTCGCGAACTCCTTGCTGGCCGAATCGAGCGCCTCGACGAGACTGTGAATGCGCCCGGGATCGTCGCCGTGGATCGCGGTTTCGAGCGACGCGATCGCCGATGCGATCGACTCTTTTTCCCCGGGCGCGAGCAAAGCGTGGTCGAGCTCTAGCGCCTTTCGGGTCGCGCTCGCCAAGCGCCCCCCCTCGACGCGATTCTCCGCGAGCCGCCGTTTCTTGAGGTCGTCTTCCCCGTGGTCCAGCGCGTCGAGGAGCATCTTTTCGACGGCCTCGTCGTCGAGACCGTAGGAGGGCTTCACGTCCACGGTCTGCGTGACGCCGGTCGTGAGTTCCTTTGCGTGGACGCTGAGCAGGCCGTCGGCGTCGACGTGGAAGGTGACCTCGAGCTTCGCCATTCCGGCCGCCATCCGCGGGATGCCCTTCAGCGTAAAGTGGGCGAGGCTCCTGCAGTCGGCCGCGAGCTCTCGTTCTCCCTGGACGACGTGGATGACGAAGCCGGTCTGATTGTCCTCCTGTGTCGTGTAGGTCGCGCGCGCTCCCGTGGGGATGGTGGTATTTCGTGGGAGGATCTTGTCGACGACGCCGCCGCCGACCTCGATGCCGAGCGAAAGCGGCAGCACGTCGAGAAGCAGCACGTCTTCGCGCTCTCCGTGTCCCGCGAGCATGTCCGCCTGCACCGCGGCGCCGAGCGCGACTACCTGATCCGGATCGATGTCGGCGAGCGGCTCGCGGCCGAAGATGCCCGCTACGTACTTTCTCACCGCAGGCACGCGGGTCGAACCCCCTACCAGGATAACCCCATCGAGCGCCGCGCTCTTTTGCCCAGCGTCTTTGAGGGCCCTCCGGCAAGCGACTCCCGTGCGTTCGAGCAGCGGAAGAATGAGCGCCTCGAACTCCGCACGCGTCACGTGCACGGATTTGCCTTCGAAGACCTCGCAGTCGACCTCGTGGGCGTTCGTAAGGCCGTGCTTGATCGCGCGCGAAACGTCCAGCGCGTGGCGCACGAGGGTAGGGGTTTGAGCGGCTTTGTCTCCGAGCCCGATCCGCTCGAGGATCGTGTTTGCGAGCGCGCGATCCATGTCGTCGCCGCCGAGCGCGCTGTCTCCGCCGGTCGACTTCACCTGAAAGACGCCGTCCTCCAGAAGAAGGATGGTGACGTCGAACGTTCCGCCGCCCAGATCGTATACAGCGAACGTGCCGTTCGTCCGCTTTTCGAGCCCGTACGCGAGAGCGGCGGCGGTTGGCTCATTGATCAAGCGGAGCACGTCGAGTCCGGCGAGCCTCCCCGCATCCTTCGTAGCCTGCCTCTGGGCGTCGTCGAAATAGGCAGGGACGGTAATGACCGCGCCGCCGACCGTGTGGAGCTCATCCTCCGCGAGGCGTTTGAGGGCTCGAAGAATCTCGGCGCTCACCTCCACGGGAGTGATGGCTTTGCCATGCACACGGAACCGTACGACGTTCGATTCCCCCTCGCTTCGCGGGAGAAACTCGTAGGGGCCGAGCCTCTTCGTTTCGGGGTCCTCGGCGCCGCGCCCCAAGAATCGCTTCACGCTCACGATGGTCTCGCGCGGAGATTCCGCGGCATGGCTCTTCGCGGCTCGTCCGATCGTAACTTGCCCGTTCGCGTCGTAGGCCACGACGCTGGGGAGCAAGACCTCCTGATCGCAGTCGGCGATGGCAACGGGTCGTCCGTCGTTCACGTAGGCGACGAGCGAGTTCGTCGTCCCCAGATCGATGCCGATGGGGCGAGGGGGCGCCTTGGGGTCGAAGATATCGAGAAGCGCCATCACTCGCCGACCTTCGCCAGTGCCCAGTCCTCGAATTCGCTCACTTCGTCCAGGAAGCGACGATAGAAGCGAAGCTCACCGAGCAGAGGCACGAGTGCCACGAGTTTCTCGCGGTCTCGACTAGATTCTCCAAACCCGAGCGACAGCTGCCCTTCCACAAGCTTCGTGCGCGCCTCAATCTCCGAGGCGAGTCGGCGTGCCGCGCCGAGGTCGCGCTTTTCGCGCGCTTCAGCCAGCCCCTCGCGCTGCTCCATCATGTCCATGAGAAACTCGGTGCTCGGCTTGGGTTCGTGCGTCTCGCCGACGGGTATGCCCGCGAGAGTGAAGAGGGCTTCGGCGCGCTGAATCGGGTCTCTCAAGATTCGCCACGCCTCGTTCACCTCCACGGCCTTCGAGAGCGCGTAGCGCCGCTCTGTCGGTCCACCTCTCGCATGCCGGTCGGGGTGAAGGGTGCGGGAAAGCTCTCGGTGCGTCTTTTCGACGACCGCGAGGTCGATCTCGAACGTTCGCTCGATTCCGAGCGTGGCAAATGGATCCATTGGCCGGTGACTTCGTGTCGCGAGTCGCGACTCCTTCAGACGCT
>Ga0182024_10007906_pt1 | contig 22736 bp, 20 predicted proteins | sample P32metaG_FD_120480 | JGI IMG/M metagenome (GOLD analysis project Ga0182024, IMG submission 120480) | Permafrost microbial communities from Stordalen Mire, Sweden - P3-2 metaG (Illumina Assembly) | ecosystem: Environmental > Terrestrial > Soil > Wetlands > Permafrost | place: Sweden: Stordalen... | reverse complement strand
CCCTGCAGCCCTTGCCTCACGGTGGATGCCAGGATTGTTTCCTGACAAGTAAGCCTTCATTAAACAACCCGGGTGCTAAGACGAGACTGGAATGTGTGGCGCAGGGGAGAACTTTTTGAAGTTCTCATGCAGGAAAATTAAAAACCCCACCATTGCGGAAGGCGCAAGGATGGGGCACCCGGCACTAGGAATTTTTGGATCTCTTAGTTCGGCGAAGCGAGCGACGTAGCGCTCGTGCGGATCGAAATGGACCGTATACGCGTCCGCCGCGAAGTTCGTCGAGACCTTCGGCCAGGCGCGCGTTCGCGTCGGGGGAGAAAATGAGTTCGTCGATTTTGGCATTGTCGAGATGGAGCGTCCCCGGCCTCTTGGATGGCACCAGCGGAAGCTTTACTCTGCGCCCGGGCTTGCTGCGGTTCTCTTTCAGGACTTGTTCCACCCCGCGCAAAATTAATTTCTGGACGGTAATGACTTCGCCCTCGGCGCGCGCTTTGAGGCGGCGGTAGACGCTTTGCGGAATGTCCACGGTGACTCGCATTTTCTTATTCTGCCACATTTGGGTGGCGGGTTAGGTTTGCGGTAGCACAGCCACTCCTGGCTGTGTGCACTTTGCAAAAATCGCACGGGCAAGAGTGCCTGTGCTACCGGATGCTTCGCACCAAAGCGAACTTAATTTGTTTGATCAGTTTTTTTCCGCACAGGCAGCCTCACTGCGCGCCGGGGCTCAGCCTACTTCGCCGCTTTGCTTCCCGCGTCCGCGCCCTGAACCAGCTGAAATTGTTCTTCGGCCTTGGCGTAGGTGGAATGCACATGGTCGGTGATGGTGACGCGGAGCGTGTAGGTTCCGGGTAGGTCGGTGGCATCGAAGGTGACGTCCATGACCGGATTGAGGACGATCACGCTGGGGGATCTGGGGTCTGCGCCGATGTTTTCGGAAAATTTCCCGGCGGCCAGCAGTGTCTTTCCGGCCGGAGAAATGAAATGCACGTGAGTAGTCAAATTCATTTTCTCAGTTGCCGGATATGGATAGTCGGTCACTACAAAGGGCAGGTAATATTTTTTGCCGGTGGCCAGCTGGCGAATGCGTCCCGCGCCCTGCCTGTCCGCTGCGGGCATGAGCACCCATTTTTCGGTTTCCGCCTTGGATTCAGAGATCAGGATATTGGCTTTGAAATTGGCCGGCGTCAGGCCGCTCAGTTCGATGGACTCCGCGTCCGCTTGCGGCGGATTGGCGGCTTGCTGCTGCCTGCGCGCGCGCTCCTGGCGGGCAAGGTCGCCTAGCGAGGGAGTGCTGTCCTGCGCGAGAAGTGGCAAGGCCAGTGACAAGACCAGGGCAATCAAAATTCCTGCGCGGTGAGATGCCTTCAAGACGACCTCCTGCCGTACGTGCGCTGCGATGGGTGTTCCTATGATTCGATGATAAGCGCATCAGGACGGAGTCGCGCCGCGATTCGCTCCTCGATGGCTGAATGGTTACGGGTGGCACGGGAGAGAAACAAAAAGCCCCACCTTTCGCGCGGCGCGAAAGATGGCGCTTTTGAGATTTTGGACCTCGCGGGGACGAAACCCCACAGGTTGAAGCCTATGCTACGGGTTAGATTTGTCCCGTGCCGCCATCGACGTTGAGTTCGACGCCGGTGATGTAGGAAGCATCTTGCGAGGCCAGGAAGGCGACGGCGCCGGCAACTTCCTCGGGCTGTCCAAAGCGCTGCATGGGATTTTTGCTCACAAAACCCTGCGCTACTTCATCGATGATTTCCTGGGGCAGGCCGGTCCTGCCGAAGATGGGCGTTTCAATGGGGCCGGGGGCGACCGCATTCACGCGGATGCCGCGCCCAATGAGTTCCGCCGCTGCGGTTCTTGCCAGCGAACGCAGCGCCGCTTTGGTGGCCGAGTATACGCTTCCGCCAATAGTGCCCTTGATACTCGCCACGCTGGTATTCAGGATGATCGACGCGCCGTCATTCAGGAACGGCAATGATTTTTGAATGGTGAAATACGCGCCCTTGATGTTGATGTCAAACTGTTCGTCGAAGAGGCTTTCGGGTGTGTCGGCAAGTGGAGCGAATTTGGCGACGCCGGCGTTCACGAATAGCACGTCAATTTTGCCCAGCTTTTGCGAAACTTCCGAAAAAAGTTTGTCGATGTCCGCGAGCTTGGCAACATCCGACTGCACGGCCAGGACGGTCTTGCCAAGCGAAGTCACCGCTTCATCCAGTGTTTTTTTACTTCGCCCCGAAATGGCAACTCGTGCGCCTTCATCCTGCAGGCGCTTCGCCGTGGCCAGGCCAATGCCGCTGTTTCCGCCGGTTACCACCGCTACTTTTCCTTCAAGCCTTTTCATGTCTCGCTCCCTTGGCCCTTCGATTTGCCTTTTGGCGTGCCCTAGAACTGCTTTGGCGCCTCTCACCGGGCTGAAATGATTTCGATACTTAGATGACTTGCAGTCGGATCGGATGCGCGTATTTCGCGAGTTTCATTGAAGGGAATAGGACTCTCTCAGGCATTGGCGGCAACGGTTGGCGGCACTTGCGCGCAACTAAAACTGCCGTTACAGTGATTGTGGTGTCCTGAAGCGCAAGTACCCCCCGGCTGCGCCTTGCCACTTTGAAATGGCCTACGACCAAAACACTCCGTCCGGCGCGGCGCCCGCCAGGGCTCGTTCGAATGAATCGCCGGATATCGCCTCGCAGGACATTCCCCCGCAGGATATTCCTATGTTCGGCACGGACCCTTCATCTATGGATCCTTCCTCAACGGACCACTCCGCCATGGAGCCGCTAGAACCCTCTCAGCAGATCGCGCAAGAGGCTCCTCTGTCATCCCCTGCTGCGCAGCTTCGCGCTGGAATTTCCGACGATTTGCTGGTGCCCTGGGGCTGGCAGGAGGTGGCTCTGTTTGTGATTCTGCTGGTGATCGGCGGCGTGGTGGTTACCCGGGGAATGGCCGAGATTGCGGTGCGGTTCCTGGGAGTGGATCCAAACGACATGTTTGGAGTAACGATGAGCACGGCGAAGTCGGTGGTGGTGCTGCTGAGCCAGGCCATTCTCGACGCCGGGGCGATTCTGTATCTTTACCTGATGCTGCTGTCGAGAACGGATGCGCCGTTTTGGCAAACGATCGGGTGGCGCGAAATGAAACCCGGGACACGAAAAATTCGCGACTCGGCACTGCATTTTTTGGCGGGCGGCGCGGTGTTGGCCGTGGTGATTACCTTCGTGGGCGGTTTCCTGAACTCGAAAGGAACGCTGCCGATTGAAGAACTGTTGAAGGCGCGCGTGAGCATTGTGCTGTTTGGCGTGATGGGCGTGCTGGTGGCGCCCCTGGTGGAAGAAACGATTTTTCGAGGCTTTCTGTATCCAGTGATTGCGCGCCGCCTGGGCATTGCCGCCGGAATTGCCATCACGGGGACGCTTTTCGGGCTGATGCACGCGGCGCAGTTGGGTGGTGCCTGGGGACAGATCGCGCTGCTGATATTTGTGGGCGTGGTCCTCACATGGGTGCGCGCGCGCACGGGCACGGTGGCGGCCAGTTTTTTTGTGCATCTCGGCTACAACGGATTGCAGCTCGCCGGATATCTGGTTTACATGGTCAGCGGGTCGCATCATTAGCGAACAGTAGAACAGGCTTCAGCTTGTTTGTTTTTGAGATTTGCTGCGCGGGCAGAATTTGAAAATAGGCTGGCAGAAGTCAAAAGAAAACAGGCTGAAGCTTATTCCACCTATAGCGCTTCACTGGAACACAAAATTTCATTGGGGGACATTTCCAGCATTATGAAAGTCGCACAGCCCATTGAATGGACCAGCAAGGGTGTAGTCATGCTCGACCAGCGCCGCTTGCCGGGAGAAGTGATTCACCACACGTACACGGATTATCGCCAAGTGGCGGCGGCGATCAAGGATATGGTGATTCGCGGCGCGCCGGCGATTGGCGTAGCGGCAGCGATGGGTGTGGCGATAGGAGTGGAGCGTTCCAGCGCGCGCACGCCAGACGAGCTGCGCGCGGAGTTCCCGAAAATTTGCCGAACGATTACGGTCACGCGGCCGACGGCTGTGGACCTGTTCTGGGCCATCGAGCGCATGACGCGCCGATTCGAGCTGCTCTCGGCGGCGAACTCAACGCTCGATGCCACCCGACGCGCGATGGTGGAAGAGGCGTGCGCGATTCACGCCGAAAAGCGCGCCACGGACGAAGCCATGGGCCACTTCGGCGCTGCACTAATGCCCGCCTCAGGCACAATTATGACGCAATGCAATGCTGGCGCGCTAGCCACCGCGGGAATCGGCTCGGCACTGGGCGTGATTCGCGTGGCCATCGAAGAGGGCCACAAATTGAGCGTTTTTGTGCCCGAAACTCGGCCCTATCTGCAGGGCGCACGACTCACTGCCTGGGAACTGCACGAAGGCGGCGTGCCGCTCACGCTGATCACCGACAACATGGTGGGGCATTTCATGAAGGCCGGAAAAGTGGACGCGGTGGTGGTGGGCGCGGACCGCATCGCGGCCAATGGCGATACGGCCAACAAAATCGGGACGTATCAGATTGCTGTGCTGGCACGCGAACATGGTGTGCCGTTCTACGTCGCCGCTCCGGTTTCCACTTTCGATCTCACGATTTCATCCGGCGAGCAAATTCCCATCGAAGAGCGCCCCGCCGAAGAGGTGACTCACTTTCGCGGAGTGCGCATCGCTCCGGATGTTCATGCGGCGCACCCGGCTTTTGACGTCACGCCCGCGCGGCTCATCTCCGCCATCATCTGCGAACGCGGAGTGGCGCGCGCGCCGTACACGGAATCGCTGCAGCGCCTTGGAAATTTCATCGGCGTGGCCACATCCCCGCGCGCGGCGTCGTCTGTTTGAAATTCTGCCGCGGCTTCGGAACAATGAAATTCACCTTCGCTTTGAAATCGGCGTGAACCTTACCAAATCAGCTCTGGCCCCAATATCTCACAACGATTCGAACAATCGGATTAGAGGCGCTGCGTCCGTCAGTAGAGAGCGGGATTTGCAAATCATGTTTGGACAAGATTTTAGAATCTACCGCTCGTGAGAAATCCGGGCCAGATATGCCATGAAGGAGACCACCCAATGACAAGAACTGAAACCGACCTTACCGAGTTGCTGGGGCGCGTCCGTAGACTCGAAAGGCAGAACTGTCGCTGGAAAGTGGCAAGCTTTTTCCTTTTTTTGGTTGTTGCTTCTTTGCTGACAACTGGTCTGCTTGCGCAAGAAAGGGCTGAGCCGCCTCTCATGCGAGCCAAGGCTGTGGAGGCGCAAAGCTTTCTGCTCGATGACGCCGACGGAAACCGAAGGGGGCAGATGAGAATGAAAGCGGGTGGGCCAACCTTTGAAATTTACGACCAAAATGGGAATGTCGTCTGGTCAATTCCTTCCAGAACCAACCGGGTTCCGTCCCGCTGATTTCAACACAGAGGCGGGAAACAGCAAGTCTTCAGACAAACGCCTGCCCCATCTGGGCGTGCATGAGAACTCGCTATCGGTTTATGTAGCGCCCGCCCTCAGGCGGGCATCTGCTTGATTGTAAATTGCCCGCCTGAAGGCGGGCACTACAAAAGCCTCGCAAAACGGAGTTCTCATTCACCTTCTTAAGTGCGGAGAATGAGACGCGCGGCAAACTAACCAGGATTTAATGCGAAGCTCCCTTACATCGTGTAAAACTGGGGCGGGAGGGTGACCAACCACATGCAAAGGTTGCGGGATTGCTTTCCACTCAAGATTGCCTTCGGGATTGCATTCTTCTTCCTCCTGGCCGATTGCGCAAGCAGCCAGGCCCTCACTCCAGCCTGGGTCGAATTAGGGGAAAACGGACGTGCGCTCGCGCGCATTGTGGTAAATGGTCCGCAGGATTGCCCCGCGATCCAAATCGATAGTGTAAGCCGGGCCATGTCGCTACGGCCGAATATGCCGCAAGGCTTGCGGCCCGTGTGCGAATTCGCGATTCCTGCCAACGTCAAATCCGCTTCCGTAAATGCGCGTGCCCTGGTGCTGCCGAAAGGCAATGCGGCACGCGTTATCGTAATAGGCGACACGGGATGCAGGGTCCTGCGCGGGCAAGTTCAGAATTGCAACGATCCGGTTCATTGGCCCTTTCGCCAGGTTGCCGCCGCCGCAGCTGCCGAAAAATCGAATCTGGTCCTTCATGTTGGAGATTATCTGTATCGCGAGAGCCCCTGCCCGGAATCGTCGCAAGCCCAGTGCGGAGGCAGCCCCGCAGGCGATAATTGGGATGCATGGAACGCCGATTTTTTTGCGCCCGCTGTTGAGCTCTTGAGCGCGGCTCCTTGGGTATTCACCAGAGGGAATCACGAAGACTGCAATCGTGCCTGGCGCGGCTGGTTCTACTATCTGGATCCGCGCGCGTGGGACGGAAAATGTGAAGAGTATCCCGCGCCATACGTCGTCCAGCTGGGCGAATTTCAGCTGGCCGTCGTCGACTCCTCCGCCAACAAGGACATCCTGGTGGATGAAGCGCAAGTCACGACGTACGCAGCGCAACTGGCGTCTCTTCACGTGAAGAACGCCTGGCTGACCACCCATCATCCATTTTGGGGATTCTACACGAACCGCATCATTGGCTTGCCACTGCCCACATCAGCCACGCTGGAAGAGGCCTGGGACAAGGCCGCGCCCAAGGATTTCAGCCTGATCATTTCCGGCCACATCCATCTGTTCGAATATGTGAGCGTGGACAGCGGCCGCCCGCCGCAACTGGTCGCGGGCACCGGCGGCACCCAAATGGACGTTCCCATCGAAATTTCCATGAAAGGCACGACCATCCGAGGCGCAAGAGTAAGTGGTAGCCGAATCCGCGAGAAGTTCGGCTATATCGTGATGAGCAAGGAAGGAACGCATTGGAATCTTGAAATGAAAGACCAACACCAAAAAGTGTTGGTCAGCTGCACCGTGCCCGGCAGCAGCGAAAGTTGCCAGAGCGGGGGGACCGATTAGCCGCAATTCAGCTACGTTGACTGATCCCGGTCTTGCCACTGAATCTGAAGTAGCTCGCCTCTCCAGAGGCGAGGATTTTCCGCGCGACTGGCGGAACCCCCTCTCCTCTGAAGACGCAACCTCATAATCCGTGTTCCGCACTCACCCATTCCCCTCGATTTCCAGATCGCTATCAGCCGGATTCACGGTAAAGGCCAGCTAGCGAATTGGCTGTTTCTCGGGACTTGGGTGACGTGCAAGCCGCCAGTGCCTGAAGTTTCTGCGGCCTGGCAAGTGATTCTATTGGCGAACCAAATTGACCTCAAGGGTCTGGTTCGTGTGAAAATGCTGGATCAATTGGTTGGAGTCTGAGCCGCGCTGATTGAAGCTTCGGACACGATGACATATTCGTACGATTTACCATCAATCTTGAATTTGACTTTGTCTTTGTCGATGGTGAAATCGATCTTGGTGTTCACCGGGACCAAGGCTTTGTCACCGGGTTTCGATTGCCGGATGTGATATTCGAGGGAAGCGGTACGCACGACATAGTCCTGGCAGAGAAGATCGATGCTCTTCTTGCCTCCCTTTGAGCCGCAGTTCACGGAGTTCTCGGAAATTACGGTTCCTGTTTGGGGTGTGGTGGCGGCCGGCACGAGAGTCGCGCAGAAGACCCCAGCGGCAATCAGCAAAAGTCCCTTTTTCATGAAATTCATGGCAGCTCCTAGGAGTTCTTTTTGTTTGGTGTTGCAGAATGACCCGCATGTGATTTTTCCCCATGCTGAGTTCCCGCAGCCGGGGCAGAGTAATGCACACCTGCAGCCATACGGAATTCGATGAGGTAACAAGTGCGACACAATCGCCGCAACCCCGTGTATTTACGGAGACATAATCGGCCGCACCTGTGGAGAAAACTTCATTCTGGGTGAGGCAGAAATCGGCGGACCGGCCCGTATTGGCAAGCGACTCCAAATGACTTACATAAATGTGGCACTTATCTTCCACATATTGGCAACCCAACCCAGCTTTCAGTTAGAGTCAGGCATCCGACCGCACCTGGTCGGAAGGGAAAGACGGCGCAGAACTTTTGCTGGGTATAAAGTGCCAAGTCCCGGCAAGGCTGCCCGGAATGTCGGAGTCAATGGATTCCACCTTCCGAGAAGACCGCTCCTCAATAAGTTGGGAACTCGGTGGCAAGAATGCCAGGCTGGGCGAATACGCTTCGTGTGACCCATATGATGCCTTATACAGAACTCACCATGGAACGTGCGACTCTGGATGACTTGCCACTGTGCGCGGACGCTGCAAATTGCGGCGAAAAGATACTGAGCGTGTCGATTTCGCTGCTTGTCGTTCGACTAATGAATAGAGGTGAGGTTAGAGCCACCGAGCGACTGATCAGGTTTTGGAGTCGCGCAAAAGTGGGTCTGCTTCGGGATTGAGGCGGATGGCGACTTGTTCATCAGCACGCGTCCGTGGCCCTATGTTCGGTGCTTTATATGCCCTGTGTGACCGCGAAAGGCTTGAGATTCAGACAGGTACAAACTCGATTCTGAATCCGTACCTCAGGAGGGGCAAATGAAAAACAAGGCAGGTAAGATAATCGCACTGCGAACCCTCGCCCTGGTTGTCGTTCTGGGCGCTTCGTGGCAAGCGCATGCGCAAAAGGCCAAAATACTTTATCCGAGCATGGCACCGCTCGATCAGTATCTAATGGGGGATCGAAATGCCGAGATAGCCATGGCACGTAGCGCGGCCCCCGGGGCAATATCACGCGATGCCGAGGTTTGGGTGCTCGGAAGACACGGCTACGAAACCGCCGTCAAAGGCAAGAACGGTTTCGTGTGCGTCGTGGAACGGTCCTGGATGTCCCCATTCGACGCCCCGGAGTTTTGGAACCCCAAGATGAGAGGTCCGATCTGCTTCAATCCTCCGGCCGCACGAACCGTCCTGCCACTCACTTTCAAGAGAACAGAGTTGGTGTTGGCCGGGCTGTCTAAAGCTCAGATCATCGACGGTATCAAGGCATTCGACACGAAAGAGCTGCCGGCCTTGGAGCCTGGCGGGATGTGCTACATGATGTCGAAGCAAGGGTACCTTAACGACGCCGTCGGGCACTGGGTTCCCCATCTGATGTTTTACGTACCGCAAACAAACGGGTTGACTTGGGGAGCAGATCTGCCTGGCTCTCCGGTCATGCTGAGCCCACAATTTCAGGGTGCTCCGGAACCTGTTACCGTGTTCATGACCCCGGCGCTTAAATGGTCAGACGGCACGGCTGCACCCGCGGATGCGAACTGACATCCGGTCTCGAGGCGCACGCCTTATCGTTCCCAAGAATCAAGGCAAGATTTTCTACGCTCGCAAATTGTGCTGTATAGGTGGCTAATCCGGATATCTCACAACGATTTGAGCCACTTGGCGGAGGACCCCACGCATTCAATTGCAGAGAGCGGTTTTCGTGGCGCCGGCGTCCCGCCGGCGGTTTTGCGGCCTGGCATGAGTGAAAAATACACCGGCGGGACGCCGGCGCCACGAAAACCGGTCCGCAATAGTGCGTTTGGACGATTTCAAAATTGATGGTGTATCCGTTGAGAAATTCAGGCTAAACGATGCGTAAATCTGAGGCCGCCAGAGGCTAGTTTGGGGAGCTTTAGTAAGACGGAGTAAGAAGGGAGCGATCCAGGTCGATTCGCCCCCTTCCTTGATGTCCCGGCCTGTCGGAGGTAAGCCGGGGCACTCAGCCTTGCAATAGTGGGTTTAACACCGGCCTTGCGAAAAAGTTGCGTGTGCCGCTGAGATTTTTTGGATGCACGGACTTGCCGGATTTGCCGCAGGGGATTCGCCTTCCTTGACTGACCTTGCCGCTTTTTCCCCTCAAATCTTCGCGTTTTGTGCGAAGACCGCATACAATGACCCATTCCATGCCACGCCCATCCGATCCGCGCGCAGCCGTTACCGAAGCCGAAGTTCTGGCGCATCTCGCCAAGTCACGCAAGCCGCTGAGCCTGCGCGAAATTGCGGCGGCGCTCGACTTGCGCCACTCGGCGCGGCGGGCGCTGGTGAAGCTGGCGCGAAAAATGAAGCAGCGCGGAGAGATTCACGAGTATCCCAATGGGCGCGTCGGCCTGCCCAAAGAAAAGCAGGGCGCGCAATTTGCGCAGCCGCCTCAAAAGGGCGCGCCGCAGCGACAAGGTTCGGAGCAGCGCCGGCCGGCTCCGGGGGAACCTCGCCCGGCCGTTCGCGCGGAAGCCAATCAATTGACGGGACGGCTGGTCGCGCACCGCGATGGTTACGGCTTTGTGGTGCCGGATACGCCGCGCAAAGATTTGGAGGGCGACCTTTTCGTCGGGCGCGACGCGATGGGCGACGCCATGCATGGCGACCACGTGCTGGCCAGCATCGAGCGCCGCAAACGATTTGGCGAGGGACCGGGGCGCGCCGAAGGGCGGATCTTGCGCGTGATCGGCCGCGCGCACACTTCCGTTGTTGGGCTTTTCCGCTACGGATCGCACGGAAATACAGTCGCGCCCTACGAATCGCGGCTGCTGCAGGAAATTATCATTCCGCCCGGCGATGAATTGACGCCCGAGCTGCAAGCGAAGCTGGGCGCGCATCCGCCGAAGCGCGGCGTGCGGTTGCCGGAACTCGATGGCGCCGTCGTGAACGTGGAGATGACGCGCTTTCCGCGCGGCGGCGTGGCCCCGGCGGGACGCGTGATTGAAATTCTCGGGCGGCCCGGCGAATTCGGCGTGGATGTGGAGATACTGATTCGTAAACATCACCTGCCGCACGAATTTTCTGCGGAGGTGATGGCGGAAGCCGCGGCCGTGGCGCATCCAGTGAGCGACGCCGAGCGCGAAGGGCGGCGCGATTTCCGCGATCTGCCGATTGTCACCATCGACGGCGAAACGGCGCGCGATTTCGACGATGCCGTGTACGTGAAGCACCTGGAAAACGGCAACTGGCAATTGCAGGTGCACATCGCCGACGTTTCGCATTACGTGCGGCGCGGATCGGAACTGGACCGCGAGGCGCGCCTGCGCGGCACTTCCGTTTATTTTCCAAATCGCGCCGTGCCCATGCTGCCCGAAGAACTTTCCAACGGCATCTGCTCGCTCAAACCCAGGGAAGATCGCCTGGTGATGAGCGCGGTCATGGAGCTGGATCCATTTGGCGAAATTGTGGCATCGGAATTTGCGCGCGGCGTGATTCGCTCGGCTGAGCGCATGACGTATACCGCGGTGAACGCCGTGATTCAGAACGATGCGGCTGCCACGGCGAAATACGCGCACCTGGCCGATGAGTTTCGCGCGATGCGCGATCTGGCCATGATTCTCAACGCACGGCGCGGGCGCCTCGGCTCCATCGACTTCGATTTGCCCGAACCGGTGATCGAGTTCGACGCCAACGGGCAGATGACCGGCATCGTGCGCAGCGAGCGCAACATCGCGCACCGCCTGATCGAGGAATTCATGCTGACCGCCAATCAGGCCGTGGCGCGCTACCTCGAGTCGCGCGGCATCGGATCGCTGCATCGCGTGCATGAAAAGCCGGACCCCAAGAAAATTCTGGAGTTCGAAGCCATCGCGCAGACATTCGGATACTCGCTGGGCGTGGAAAATCTTTCCGAGCGGCGCATCGAAGTAAAGCACGGAAGCGCGCGCCCGCAGCAAAGATTCGATCGCGGCGCGCGCCACGGCCGTCGCGGAGGCGGACGCGAGAAACCCATGACCGTTTCGCTGCCGGGCGTGATGGACATCGACATTCGCCCCTCGCATTACCAGCGCCTGGCCGAGAAAATTGCAGGCAAGCCTGAGGAGCGCATCGTTTCCTTCCTGATGCTGCGCTCGCTGAAGCAGGCGCGCTATGCCGCCGACGCGCTCGGCCACTTCGCGCTGGCCTTCGATCAGTACACGCATTTCACTTCGCCCATTCGCCGCTATCCAGACCTGATCGTGCACCGCGTGCTGAAGTGGGCGCTCGATCATCCGGAGACGAAGCCCGCCGCTGTCGCCGGTCACGGCAAGGAAGAATCCGCCTTCGGCCCGTACCGCCGAGGCGAACTCGAAGCCATCGCCGTGGAAACCTCTGAGAGCGAGCGCCGCGCCGAAACCGCCGAACGCGAATTGATGGCCTGGAAAACCGCGCAGTTCATGGAGCAGCATCTCGGCGAAGAGTACGACGCGCTGATTATTTCCGTGCAGAAATTCGGCTTCTTCGTGGAGCTGACAGAACTTTTCGTCGAGGGCATGGTGCCCATCGACCGCATCCAGGAGCTCACGGGCGAGCACGTTTTTTTCCGCGAGCAGGACCACGCCATCGTGAGCGGCAGCGGCCCGCGCAGCGCAGCGCGAGGCGCGCAGGATGCAAGCCGCGACAAAAACCCCAAGAAAAAATCCGGCCGCGGCGCGCAACGCTCCGCAGGAGCCGGCCACGTCTGGAAACTCGGCGACCGAATCCGAGTTCGCGCCGAGCGCATTGACCCCATCCGCCGCCGAGTTGAGTTTTCGCCGTTGATGTGAATCATCCGTCAAAAAACATTCCCTTGTCTTTCTGAACCTGGTTTCATTATAATCAGACTAGTTCAGACTAGTTGTATTGGAGGCTCGATGGCATTCGTGGGAGCTTTTGAAGCGAAAACGCACTTATCCGAGCTGCTGGACCGTGTTGCGCGAGGGGAAAAAATAACGATTACCAGGCACGGCGTCCCTGCGGCATTGCTGGTACCGGTCGAGGAGAAAGAGGCCAAACTCGCGCACCGGGAAATCGTGGAAGGAATGCGAGCCCTCCGCAAGAGGGTCAAGCCCGACAAAATGAGCGTTCGTGAAATGGTCAAAGAGGGGCGGCGATTTTGAACGGGATCGTGGTCGATGCCTCGGTGGCTCTTGCCTGGTGCTTCCCCGATGAAGTCAGCGATTACGCTGATTCGGTACTGCTGGCGGTCGAAAACCAAACCGTCATCGTCCCCGCGATCTGGCCGTTGGAAATTACAAATGGCATGCTAGTTGGACAACGGTGCAAACGAATCCAACAGCCCGATGTGAGGCGTTTCGCCGAGCTACTTAAAGGATTGCATATCACCTTAGAGACTCAATCCGTGGCGGATTCATTAATTAACATTTTGCCGTTGGCGGAAGATTATGGCCTTTCGGCATACGATGCCGCGTATCTGGACGTCGCTGTCCGGCACGAAGTCACACTTGCCACACTCGACGCGGATTTACTGAGGGCTGCTATCGCCATGGGCATTACAAATTTCAAAATCTAACTTCCGATGCAATTTCCAACAACGGGAACAAACCTTGGCCAATCGCATCAAAAATTCGCGATTGGCCAAGGTTGAAAACGGTAAGGCGCAGCCTACTTCGTCTTTGGTTGAAACAAGGCCAGCGCCGCGCCCGTGGGATCGATGAGGATACTGAACGAGCCGACGCCTGGAATTTCGGTGACGTCTCTCATGATGTTGGCGCCGAGCGATTTTGCTTTTGCGGTTGAGGCGGCGACGTCATCGACGTGCACATAGGCAAGCCAGGCTGATGGCGCGCCCGGCACGGGATGCTTCATGATTCCTCCGCCGGTGCCCTCGCCGACTTTGATCATGGTGTAGCTGCCGACCGGCATTGGGACATCTTCCAAAGTCCAATTGAATAGCGATCCGTAAAATGCTTTCGCCTTATTCACATCTGTGGTGTTGAGTTCAACGTGCACGAAGGGGTTGGCCATATCCTTCTCCTTTAAAGTTGAATCGAGCAGATAAACATTACAGGAAACCGCTCGCGGGCGTCTGAGACATTTCGTCCAGATTTATGCTTGCATATCTCGACGATCCATTGCATTAATTTCTGGCAAATTTTAGTTGCCTGGAATTCTTTATGGCGTTCTCAATGCTGGGGCGGGGGCCATTTAGTGGCGAAGAAGAGAGGCGATGCTTGTCGATTAGGGCGGGAGGATTGCTGTCCTTAACCCGTCCACCACCGCGAGGGGTGGACGGGTTAAGGTTTCCAGTTTCTTCGAAATGCTAGTCCTTGTCGTATTTCAAGCAATCGTTCAGTTGGCGCAGCGCTACATCGATTGCCTTGATGGCTTCCACGCGGTGCCCGCCAAAATCATGGGCGGCGTGCTCCAGGTGGTCCTTGGCCCTGCGCAGGGATTCGATCGCTTCGCGGATCTCCGGGTGCGGTTCAGGCAGTGCCGCGGGAACGGCTGCCGGTTGCGGAGCTGCCGCGGGGATTGCCGCGGATGCAGCAGGTGATTTTGGCGATGCCGTGGTCGTTGTCACCGACGCGCACAGCGCCAGCGCAAGTATCACCAAGCCGGAAAGACTCAGGATTTTCAATTTCATTTTTCGCTCCATGACGATCAGGATTTTCTCGGCGGCTCCCGAAATAGCCGGAGACGCCATCATTCTAATCCCGGACGGCCAGTTTGAATATCAAGGAGAGAGGCATTGTCTCAAGCGCCAACACCGCTCTTTCGATATCCATCTTCTCTTTTCATTGTGAGGCGATTTCGATTATTGTAGGTGCTCTTAAAGGGAGGTGAACCGTGGCCGTTCGCATGTGTCCGCATTGCAAGACGGAGATTTCCGCGCCGATTTCCGTGGCGCGCTCGAACGATGTGGAGTGTCCGAAATGCGGCGCGCGGCTGGAAGTTGCTTCCGGGTCGCGCACGACTTCCACGCTTTGCGGGCTTGCCGCTGGAGCGATTGCCTGGAAGCTTTCCGCGGATTTGCCGGGCGACTTGGGCGGCGTGTTGCCGACGCTCTACGCGTTCCTCGCTTTCGGCATTGTTTCGCCGCTGGTGCTGATGTTCACCGCGAGTCTGCGAAATGCTCCCGCGCTTCCGGTTCCATTGCCCGTTCATGATTCGGGATCGGCAGCGGGCCATGGCGCGGGCGGGCATGGCGGAGGGCATCACTAGAAATTATCCTCTCGCTCCAGAGTTCGGCTCGCGGCCGGCTTTGACGGCGCCCCATTTTCAGGTATTCATCGGCAAAAGCACGCGATCGTACTAGACCTTAGTCCCTGTCCCACAGGGCCGCTATCCCCTGTACTTACAGCAGATACGAACCCTTAGTACTAATTTGGTTGACACCATCGTACTATTGTTCGCACACAGTTCAGCCGCCATACTACGTGTCATGGCACGGTATTCAAACCTTTTAGGCCGTCGGATCGTGGTGACCTACCGCGCCGGAGAGATCGTCCTCCCGGCTACTGGGAATATGGCTGCCGATTCGGGCAAGTCCATTTTTCTGGAAGAGAGCTACAAGCAGCAGGGCACTACGAAAACGTTCCGGTGGGAGATTCCCTATGCCTGCATCGTGGAGCTGAATGAGGTCCCGGAAATTCCACGGCCGTCCGCATCCATCAGCGAGCCACGTGAAATTTCCGAAGAGGCCGCACGCCGTCCTGCCGCACTCGAATTCAAGAATCGCCTCGCTTAGTTTTCTCGGCCTTCCCGCAAATTTCATCCGGTTTTCGCAAGAACTCCTGTAGACTTTTCCCTCTTACAGCTTTCCAGAAATTCATTCGCTCAGGAGGATTCGCGCCATGAAGCCGCCGGTTGGATTGATTGGATTGGGATTGATGGGCCACCCGATGGGGGCCAATTTATTGAAGGCTGGTCACGAACTCACGGTGTGGAACCGCACGGCTTCGCGCGGCGACGATCTGGTGGCGCAGGGCGCCATGCGCGCCGCCACGCCGCGCGATGTGGCCGCGGCATCGGAAGTAATCCTCACGATTGTCAGCGATCCCCCGGCGCTGGAATCCGTGTTGTGGGGAGAAAGCGGCGTGTTTTCGGGACTGCGCCGAGGCAGCGTAATGATTGAATCGAGCACCGTCAGTCCGGGCTTGGAAAAGCGCGCTTCTGCTGCGGCCGCGGCACTGGGCGCGGAATTTCTGGAAGCCCCCGTGACAGGCGGCACATGGGGCGCGGAAAAAGGCGAGCTGGTCTTCATGGTGGGCGGAGAAGCGAGCACGCTGAAGCGCGTCGAGCCGGTGCTGGCCGTGATGGGAAAAAAGTGGTTTCACCTCGGGCCGATTGGCGCGGGCCAAACCGTGAAGCTGGCCATGAATTTGCTCCTCGATCTGGAAGTGGAAGCGTTCGCAGAGGCGCTGGCGCTGGTCACGCGCGCGGGCGTGCCGGGGCAAAGCCTGCTGGAGGTGATGCAGTCCAGCATGGGCCGCTCTCCGGTGATCGATTTGAAGGGCGCCAACATGCTGAAGAACGAGTACAAGCCCAGTTTTCCATTGCGACTCATGCACAAGGACATTGGCCTGGCGCTCGATCTCGCCAATCAGCTGGGCGTGCCGCTGCCCGCCGCCGCAGCTGCGCGCGAAGTGCTAAGCGCCGTGAAGGGCGCTACAACGGAAGATGTGGATTTTTCGGCGCTGGCCACGTTTTGGAAGCATCCGCGATAAGACGATTTGATTTCGGCTCATGCGCTGTGTTGGAGGATATGTGAAAAGTAACATTTCCATCGTGACCTCGAAGGGCTTGGTAACTATTCCCTCGAAGCTGCGCCAGAAATTCGGGATTTTCAAAGGAACTCGCGTAGCCATGAGGGAGGAAGGATCCCGAATAATTTTGCAGCCATTGACCCGAGCGTACATCCGGCAGCTGCGCGGGTCACTCAAAGGCGGCCCATCGATGCTTAAATATTTGCGTGAGGGCCGCAAACAGGACCGCGAACTATAAAGTGACTGGCTCTGACTACGGCTTTGAGTTGGGCGGTAGGAAGCACATAGGCAGATCGCGCGAGGTGCGCAGGCCCGCGGGAGCGCTGAGAATTTCGGGGATGCAATTGACGACCACGGACGCGGTGGCGATGTCGCCGTGCGTGCCGCCCGGAATCGTGAGCGACAGGTTGGGATTGCCGGCGATTTCAACAGTGTCGCCTGGATCTGTCGCTCCAACGAACATTTGCAATTCCATGAAGATTTTTTCCTTGCTGCCCGCATAACCTCGCGCGACCTGATGTACTCCGGCAACCTGGCCCGCCGTCACTTCCAGGAACGGAGTCTTCACGAGTTCGCGTGCAACGACTGGCTCGATCGTTTCCGAAATATCATCCACGCCAAGCCCCAGCGCATCCGAAACCATGGCTACCGATTCCGGCAGGCCGTAATGTTTTATTACTCCGGCGGCAACCTGCGCGCGGAATTCCTCGACGCTCATTCCCGCGCCCACTTTTTTCTGCAGCGGCAGGCGCCTCTTCGACGCATCCACGATGCGCACCGCGCGCACGGAATCAATTTGCTGCGACGCGGCGCTCAGCGTGATCAGCAGTTTGTCCATCACATAGCCGGGATTGATGCCTGTCCCGACGAGCGCGACGCCCCACGTTTTGGCCTCGGCGTCGAGCTTCGCCGAAAGCTCCGGATGCTTGCGGAACGGATAGGCCAGCTCCTCGCACGTGGAGACCACGCAGGCTTCCGCGGCGAGACAAGCCATCAATTGATCCATCACGCTGGGCAGGTAGGAAGAAGTCGAATGGATGACCACATCGGGTGATTTGGCCAGCATGACGTCAGCGTCATCGCTGATCGGCACGCCCCAGGGCGCATCGGCCCCGCCAACCACATCGCCCAAATCTTGCCCCGCCTTGGCCGGATCCGAATCAATCGCGCCGATGATTTCGATGGAATTTTTTTCCCGCATCAGGCGCACAATGGCCGCACCGATGGGGCCGACACCGTATTGCACCGCGCGAATTTTCTTTTTCAAGATAGGCTCCGTCGCATTATTTCCCGGAAGTCAATCGCCGGCATCCTGGGCGGCAGTTCGTTCCCTTCCAAATTGGAGCGAACACGATAAAGCAATCTCGCGGCGTGTTCAATGGATTTGAGTAGCAAAGACTTCATTCTGTGGGTTTTCTGCCGCGAATTCGTGTAGCGCCCCGGCGAGCGAAACCCCACAGACTAAAGTCTGGGCTACTGGAGTCACTTCTTCAGCGCTGCCTGCCAGTTCAGCACCACGTTGATCGACGGAGCCGCCGAGCCACCTACATTCTCGAGCACCAGAAACCGCTGGCCGTCGGCCGTGGGCTGGTAGGCGAAGCGGCCACTCAGAGACAGAGGATCGATGTCAAACAAGGCCTGCGGAGTTCCTGCGTCAAAAGCAGTGCCGGCTTTTACAGGCACAGCCATGAGCTTCTGATCGGTGGAAATGTAAAACAGTTCCTTACCGTCACGCCGCCAGCGGGGCTGGACACCGCCCGCCGGCGAGATTTGCCATTTCGCTCCGCTGGCCGGAATCGCCTGAACGTACACCTGCGGCTGGCCGGATTCATTCGAGCCGTACGCCATCCATCGTCCATCCGGCGAGAACTGGGCGTCGCCCTCGTTAAAGGGACTTTGCAGGTAAGGCACGGGCTTGTGGTCCCCGTCCATAGGCAATAACCACAAATCGTCGCCGGTCGTGGCACCGGTAGCCTGGTACACAATCAATTTCCCATCTCGCGACCAGTCCAACGGACGATTGTTGATGCCCTCGCCGAGGAGTAGCTCTTCCTTCCCGGTGCCGTTGGCCGGCTTTCGGTAGATCATCCGGTTGTCGGATTCAAAGGCGATCATGTTTCCGTCCGGTGACCAGATTCCATCCGCCGATACTCCCGGACGAAACGTGCTGCGCGTCGGCACCCCTCGCTCCACGTCAAGCAGCCAGAGATCCGAAGCATCTCTTGCTAGATTAATGATGCTGAACAAAACCTTTTTTCCATCCGGTGAAAGCGCTGGTCCAGACATTTGAGCCGGCTGGCCGACGTTGCCGAGGCGCTTGCCGGTCCGGTCCATCCACACCAGTTCGCCGCCCTTGGAGCCGATTGAGCCGATGCCGGAGCCGATGCCGTATATGAGTACTCCATTGTTCGAAACCGAAAATGCCGCATTGCTGGTGTTTAAGGCGATGCCGACTCCCTCCATTACAGGAAATACTTCTCCAGTGACCTGAAGCCGCCGAGGGTCGAATGACGCACCCATCAACGTGTTCTCCCGGCGGAACAACAGAAGGCCGCTGCCGCCGGATGTGGCCGAAGCCACGTAGGAGGCGGAGGAGTCGTCAGCCAAAATGTGCACGGGGGACGCTCCGTCTAGAGAGCCAACATTGATCCCATTGGTTTCAGGTTTGCCAACATTCACGACATAAAGAAAATGCTTGTTGTCGGGTAGAAACACAGGATAACGCTGGAGCTCACTGGGAGTTCCAAGCTTCGTCACTACTGTGGGCACACCTCCTGCAGCAGACACTCGTTCGATGCCGCTTCCCAGACCTGGCGCGAGAACAATCACGCCTTCGCTGTTCCAGCTTCCGCCCCTTCCTTGGGGAGCATCGCAAATGGTCTGCGTGGGTCCGCCCGCTAGCGCCACTTTTTTCAATTTTCCGGGGACGAAAAATGCGATCGAGGAGCTATCGGGCGACCAAAATGGATAGGTCGCGTCTTCGGTTCCAGGCACGGCCTGCAGGGTTAGCGAATCGATCGGCCGGATCCAGAGTTTTCTGCGCCCGCTTTCGGCGGCGGTGAAGGCTAGAACTTTTCCGTCGGGCGACAGCGCGAAGATCGGGCTAGTTGTCTTTTCGGGCAGCGGGATTTGAAAGCGGACGATGCTTGGCTGCGGCGGCATTTCGCGGAAATGAACGAAGGACACCACAGCCAGCGCAACAACCAGCGCGCCGGAGAATGCAATCCAAACCAGAGGCAGGCGGCGATCTTGAATGGCAGGGGGTGCAGGCACAGCAGGCGCCGAAAGTGAAACGCCGGAGAGAGCATCCTCAACTTCAATGCGCACATCGGTGGCGTCTTGAAAGCGTTGGCGGCGGTCCTTGCGCAGGCAGCGCCGCAGCAGCAAGCGGATCGTTTGTGGAGTGCCTTCCGGCAGGCGATTCCAGTCCGGCTCGGCTCTTACCACGGCGGCAAGAATTTCTGTGGTGTCTTCGCCCTCGAATGCCTTGTGGCCGGAAAGCAATTCATACAGCACGCAGCCAAATGCCCAGATATCGGTAGCCTTGTTGACGTTCTTGCCCTTGGCCTGCTCGGGACTCATGTACGCAGCCGTCCCCAGGATCACTCCTTGCATCGTGGCTGCCGCAGTGATGGTTGGCGAATTGGAAGGATCGTCGTTTGCTGCATCGCCGGCGTAGGCCTTCGCCAGGCCGAAGTCCAACACTTTCACTTTGCCTTCCGGCGTCACTTTCACGTTGGCGGGTTTCAGGTCGCGGTGAATGATGTTTTTTTCGTGGGCCGCTTCGAGCGCTTCGGCAATCTGTGCGGCGATTTTCAGAGCTTCTTCGATGCCCAGCGGGCCAGCCTTGACGCGCTCGGCCAGCGTCTCACCGGGAACGAGTTCCATCACGAGACAACTCACGCCGCCGGACTGCTCCAGACCGTAGATCGTTGCAATGTTCGGATGATTCAGCGCCGCCAACATGCGCGCTTCACGTTGAAAACGCGACAGTCTTTCCGGATCGTCAACAAAATTCGCGGGAAGAACTTTGATGGCCACGTCGCGCCCGAGCTTGGTGTCATGCGCGCGATACACTTCGCCCATTCCGCCCGCGCCAATCGCGCCGGTAATTTCGTACGGCCCGAGTTTTGTGCCCGCGGCGAGCATTACTTGATCACCTTTGACGTCCAGTTCAGAAGGATGGACATCGGTTCAATGCCCGCCTGCTTCGGTTCCGTATTGATCAGAAATCGTTGCCCGTCCCTGCTTACGTCATAAAACGCTTGCTCCGAAGTAGCCGCGGCATCCCGCGGATTGGCCTGGAAAAGCGTAACAGGAGCTCCCGCGTCGAAGTTTGCTCCCTCCGACACCGGAGCCGCCATCATCTTGTTGTCCGAAGAAAGATAGAACACCTCCTTGCCATCACCCCGCCAGCGCGGCTGTTCGCCTCCTCCACTGGATACTTGCCACTTTCCTCGTGCCGCCGGAAACGAGGTTACATAAACCTCCCATTTCCCGCTTTCATTGGAGGTGTATGCCACCCACTTTTCGTCGGGAGAAAAGCTACCGTTCTTCAATGTGGAAGGCGTTTTCAGGAACGGAGTGCTCTTCAGTTCCGGATAGCTAAGCAACCACAAGTCCGGGCCCCGGGTGTAGAGGATATATTTCCCGTCTTTCGACCAGTCATCCGCATATTCATCCGCTTCCACGTGCGCGATGAGCTTTTCCTCCTGGGCGCCGTTGGTGTCCTTCAAGAACAAGTCGAACACGTTCCGCCGACTGGAGGAAAAGGCAAAGCGCGAAGAATCGGGACTCCAGACCGGCATGGTGTCGATCGACGGATCAAAAGTCATCCGCTTGGTCGTGTCACCCTGCAATTCGTTAATCCAGACATCGGTGTTCTGGCTCTCTGAGTCGGTCTTGTCGATAGCCACCGATTTTCCGTCCGGAGCAAGCGACACGTTGGCGTAGACGTCGGGCTTGCCGACGGCGCCAATCTGGTTCCCTTTTCGATCGAACCAAATTAATTGCGAAAAGGAGACTGCTTTACTACTCTGGGCCACCAGCAGCCCACTGTCGACCGCGGCATATCCCACCCGCGCCATTCGGGTGAAAGACTCGATGTCGCTCAGAATGGGTGTGGGTTCCCCCTTTAGTTCGAACTTGTCGGGATCGAAGTGCTGCGCGAACAGAGTGTTATCCCGGTAATACAACAAGTACCCAGGCGCGGCATAAGAGGCATTGGCCGATGCTTTCGTTACGAACCGTCTTTCATTCGAATCGAGCGAACCCACGTAGATCGCGTTGGCATCGGCGTTCAACCCGACATTGAACGCCATATACAAAAAATGCCTTCCATCGGGCAAGAACATGGGCCAGCGATGACCTTGCTCCCCGCGGCTGGCGTCCGGGGAGCTGACAAGTACGGGTGTTCCTCCCGAAACCGCGATGCGGTACAATCCGCCGCCCAATTTGCCGCTGGGAGTGAAAAGGATCACGCCGTCCTTGTTCCATGTTCCTCCCCGGCCTGTCGGAGCATCGCTTAGGATCTGCGCGGGACCGCCGTCCAAATCGAGTTTCTTAAGTTTCCCGTCCGCAAAGAACCCGAGAGATTTTCCGTCCGGCGACCAGAACGGAAAGCTTGCGCCCTCGGTATCCGCGAGAGGGCGGGCATCTTGGGATCCGAATTCGTAGATCCAGATCACACCCTTGCGCGCGGATTCCTTGTATCCCGTAGCCGCGACGGTATGCCCGTTTGGAGCCATTGCCATATCCCGCGCCGAAAACGACATAGGCCCACGGAAATACATCGTCGGGCCGGAAGTCCGGGAGCTCCGCCACCAAATCGCCCCGGCCGCGACGAGGATGACGGCAGCGCAGAGAATGAGCCATCGCAAAGCGATTGCTATCTTTCTTGCCGGCGCCGCGGCCCCGTTCTTGTCGTCTCTAGATTCCGAGACCCATTTTAGTTCGCGCGATAAATCGCGGGCTGTTTGCCACCTGTCATCGGGATCCTTTGCCAGGCACGTCGTCACAGCGCGATCGAGTCCGGGCGGCGTCATCGGCTGAAGCGACGACATGGAGGGCGGTTCGGCCTCCAAAATTTTGGCCATGACACTGGCGGAAGTTTTTCCCGCAAATGCTTTCTGGCCGGTGGCCATTTCGTAGACGACCGCGCCGCACGCGAAAATGTCGGTGCGCGCGTCCACCTCCTTGGCTTCGACTTGCTCCGGAGCCATGTATTGCAACGTACCTAGGATCGTCCCTTGCGCCGTTATGGGGTCGTCCACTGTGGGAAGCTGTGAAATGGAGGTTGCCGGGGCAGCCTCCTGCTTTAACT
>Ga0182024_10007905_pt1 | contig 22737 bp, 25 predicted proteins | sample P32metaG_FD_120480 | JGI IMG/M metagenome (GOLD analysis project Ga0182024, IMG submission 120480) | Permafrost microbial communities from Stordalen Mire, Sweden - P3-2 metaG (Illumina Assembly) | ecosystem: Environmental > Terrestrial > Soil > Wetlands > Permafrost | place: Sweden: Stordalen... | reverse complement strand
GGCCCGGGAACCGGGCGAAAGGCAAGAGGTCACTTCGCGGGGCGGGGGCCGACGGGTCAGTGGCGATGCGTTCGCGCCGGGGGACAGGGGGGAGCGAATGGCATGGCCGCTCGTGCCCGGCCAGGCAGGCAGGCCGGGGCGCTGGCCTGGGCTGGTCACTGCCCGGTCAGCGCGGCTATCCGCTGACGGCACAGGGCGAGGAACTCAGGCGACTCGATCGCGCCGCAACGCTCGTTCACGCGGATTTTCCTGGCACGTTCCCGCAGGGCCGCCAGTCCCTCGATCGACAAGGTGACGGCGATGCTGCCGCACAGAGCTTCGTCGCTCGCCAGGTCGCCGGCGTCGGCGGCCCAGTAGAGCGCGGCGACCATGTCGTCGAATGCCAGCGGGCACTCGATGCGGAGCACGAACGGCCTGTCCTCCGACTCGAACCACCGGGGGCCGCTGATGACCGGCAAGCCGGCAGCCGGCTCACCCCCGGGGCGGTCATCCTGGTTGCGCATCGGGTTCACCTCCGCACAACCGGGACGCGGGAGATCCCGGCGGCTGCGGCCGCCGGGAACCGCCGTGCCGCCGTAGCGTCCGGGGCGGCGCTGTCCTGGTCAAGGCTGCGCCTAGAACGAGTTGACGGCCTTGGACAGGGCACCGGCGATCTCGGAGAGCAGTCCCCCGCCCAGGCGCGCCAGGTGGGCGGCGCCGACCGGGTTCTTGATGAAGAACAGGACTAAAACGGCCAGGACGAGGTACCAGCCGAACCTGCTGGGCTGCCGGAACATCAGGCGCACCTCCGTACGATGGATGCTGACGGGCTACGGGTGTCACAGCTCCCAACGGTCCGCCATCGACCAGACGCATCGGAAGAATGCCGGGGGGTGACGTTCAGACGTCACCCCCGAGCACCCTTCACGGGCCTGCGCGGCCGGCCGGACACTGAGATCGGCGACCTCAGCGGAAAGGCGGAGTCCTGTGGATGACAGGCCAGTGTGGGCGCGGCGGATCACGATCGAGCGCGAAGCGCGCGGCTGGAACAAGCCCCAGTTCATCGAGGCGCTCCGCGCCCACGCATCGAAGGCGCTGCCCGGCAAGGACTCCCTGCTGCGCAGGGTCCACTCCTGGGAAAGCGGAGCCACCTGCCCCGACGACTTCTACAAGCCGCTGATCGCCAAGACGTTCGGCACGGTCACCGCGGCGATCTGGCCGGCCGCGGGCAGCAGGGACGCCGACGCAGAGCTGATCGCCGGCGCGGGCATGGACACCCTGGAGGTCCTCACCAGGCTCCGCGCGTCCTCCGTGGACTCGGCCACGCTGGATGGCCTGCGGATCACGGTCGACAGGCTGTGCAGCGAATACCCCCACCTCCCGGCCCAGCAGCTCCTCGTTGAAGGCCGTTCATGGCTGCGCCGGATCACCACGATGCTGGACCGCCAGCTCACCCTCGGCCAGCACACCGAACTACTCTCCCTCGCCGGGTGGCTCGCCGCGCTCGTCGGCTGCGTCGAGTACGACTCCACCAACCGCGCCGCCGCCGAGGCCACCCGCAAGGCCGCATGGAGCCTCGGCGAAGAATCCGGCAACACCGAGGTGATGGCCTGGGCACAGGAAATGCGGGCCTGGTTCGCGCTCACCCGCGGCGACTACCGCGGCGTCCTGGCCGCAGCCGCCACCGGCCACGACGTCGCCCCGAACGGGGCAGCAGCCGTCCAGCTGCACGCCCAGAAAGCCAAAGCCTGGGCCCGGATCGGCGACCGGCGCCAGGTCGAAGTCGCCCTCGACCAGGGCCGGACGCTGCTGGAGCACATGCCCTACCCCGAGAACCTTGACAATCACTTCGCTGTGGACCCCGCGAAGTGGGACTTCTACTCGATGGATTGCTACCGGATCCTGGGCGCCGGCCACGATACGGGCAGCACCGAGAATAAGCTGGCTGAGTCCTACGCCAGCGAAGTCATCCGGATCGGCACCGACGCCAGCGGCGCCGAGCTTTCGCCGATGCGGAACGCCGAAGCGCGGGTGACCCTCGGCGTCGTCGCCGCCCGCCAGGGCGAACTCGAACGCGCTCTCGACTACGGCCACCGCGCCCTGGCCGGGAACCGGCTCTCCGTGCCGAGCCTGCTCATGGTCTCCAGCGAACTAGGCTCCGTCATCCAGGAACGCTACGGTTCCGACCAAGATGCCGCCGACTACCTCGGCCAGCTCAGGCACCTGCGCGACACGGCTGTCTAACCACCCGTTCCAGCGTCGGCAGGCGGCGGGCAGTGACGAACGTCGTCAACGGCGCAAGTTAGGAATGCCGGCGGCTGGCCGCCGGGCGGGAAGGCGGGATCATGGGCGGCCTGGAGATTCCCGGGCATTTAGAGCTGCTGCTGACCGGCGAGCCGGTGCTGGATGTCTACGCGGCCGGCCCGTGGCGGGTTCCGGACGACCTGGTCGGCGAGATTTTCGGGCGGGCCAGGGAGCTCGCCGCGAGTGATGAGGCCAGGTCGGTCCGGGCGCGGCTGCCTGACGACTGGCTGCCGGACGCGACGGCGGTGGCGCCGGAGCTGCTGACGCTGGCCGGGTTCTTGTGCGGGACGGCGGCCGTGTGCGGCGGCACCTGCGCGTATCTCAATTGGGAGCTGGTGGGCGGGTTCCTGGCCGAGCCGGACAGCTTTCCCCGGGATCCGCTGCAGTGGCAAGCGCCGGGTAGCCGGTGGCGGCCGCCGGGAATGTGGCTGTTCGAGGGAAAGGCACCGCGGGAGACCGCGGTCGCGCTCGCGGTGCGATGCCTGGAGGTCCTGGAGGGCATCGCGCCATTCGAGGAACGCCGGCGCGCCCTGCTGGAGCTGTACCGGCAGCGGCAGGCCTACCCGGCTCTCGCGGCACAGGATGTGGCGGCTCCCCGGGCCGATCTTGAGGGCCTGTGGTCTGAGTCGGCCGGGCCGGACATACTGGCCGTCCTGCCGGAACTTGCCGGGCCGGAAGGTTATCTCGGCTGGGCGTGCGAAGGGCTTGCCGCGGCGCATGAGCGGCTGGCGTCGGCGGTGCCTGGTGTCCCGCCCGTGCTGGACACTACGGCCCACCTGGTGTTGCAGGCCGGGCTGGAGCACGCGCCGGCCGGGCTGGCGTCGGTGGCTGGCACGGATGATTATCTGGCCGTGCAGGAACGGATCGCGGCCGCCGGGGACTTCGACTCGCGGGCGTGGGCGAAGAGGACACGTGGCTGGCTGGCCCGCGGGCTGGCTGCCGGGCAGATCGACGCGTGCCGCGCCTGGCTGGACATGGCCGTGCGGTTCACCGGCATCCTGCAGGGACTGCCGGGTTACCCAGCGCGGCCGGATCCGTGTCATGTTCCGGTCGGCGGCTTCCAGTACGACGTGCGGGCGCTGGCCCGGCCGCGGCGGACCGCCAACCCGCTGGTCACCACCCTCGCCCTGATGCCCGGCAGCGGCGCGTGCGCGCGTTGGCGAACTGGCGCATGCTCGCCAGCGCCCGCTGGTCCGGAGTGCGGCCATGCTGGCGCTCGTACTCCTCGGCAAGCGTGAGCGTTGGTCTTGATGATCTGTGCGCGGCGGGAAGAGAACTGTACGATCGCCTTTTCGGCACCCCGGCGATCACCCGGCCCTTGGACACGGGGCGGTAGGCCCACTCGAACTCGAACCAGCGGGTCAGCCCGGTCTCCAGCGCGAACGCGGCCAACGCGGACCCGCCGCCCTTCTCCCGGTACAGGCCGCGGGAATCGACGGCCCGCCACTTGCCGTCGCGGACCGTCTTGACCTTGTTCAGCCAGAGCACGTGGACGTCCAGCTGCGAGTCGCCGTTGCAGCTGGTGTGCTGCGGAAAGATTGCCACCGGGATCTCGTGCGCATCCTCGAACCGGCCGACCTCCAGGCCGCCGAACCGGCGCCCGCGGTGACCGGTGCGCACGAACCTGGCCTCCCGCTGCATGCGCTCCATGTACAGCCGTACGGATTTCTCGGTTTCCGTCCAGATCCCCGCCGCCCGGACCTCCCACTGGCCGGCCGCTTCCGTGTCGCCGACCTGGTGAGCTCGAACGCTGACGCCAGCGCGCTCACGTGCGCCAGGGAGATTGTCTTGTCCACCGAGAACGTGGTGTCGAAGTACTGGACCCCAACCGGACCGTCGTACTCGGCGCGGGCCCCGACAGCAGCCGCATCCGCCCATCCGCCGTCGCCCCGGATGCGCAGCCAGTTTCGCCTAGTGTCCCGGTCTTGAGTCTCTCGGTCACCACGTGAGTCGTGTTGTGTCCCAGTTCGATGGCCGGGGCTATCGCCGGGCCGGTGGATGGGATCTGCTGGCGGCATGGGAGATAGCAGGCTGGAGCCGCTGGTGTTGTCGGAAGACGAGCGGCGCAGGTTAGAGAACTGGGTGAAGCGCCGTAGCACCGCGCAGGGCCTGGCGCTGCGGGCGCGGATCGTGCTGGCGTGCGCGCACGGCGGCAGCAACACGGCGGTCGCGGCGCGGCTGGGCGTCAACTTCAAGACGGTCAGCAAGTGGCGGGCGCGGTTCTTGCGGAAGCGGCTGGACGGGTTAACCGATGAGCCGCGGCCAGGGGTGCCGCGCACCATCACCGACGCCCAGGTGGAGGAGGTGGTGGTGCGCACTCTGGAGGAGGTCCCTGAAGGCGGCACGCACTGGTCGAAGCGGGAACTGGCCGCGCGGGCGGGCATCTCGCCGACCAGTGTGCACCGCATCTGGCGGGCGTTCGGGCTGCAGCCGTGGCGGACCGAGACCTTCAAGATCTCCCCGGACCCGCTGCTGATCGACAAGATCCGGGACGTCGTAGGCCTCTACCTGGCTCCTCCGGCGAACGCCGTTGTCTTCAGCGTGGACGAAAAGCCGCAGATCCAGGCCCTGGAACGCACCGCCCCGGTGCTGCCGATGCTGCCCGGGGTGCCCGAGCGGCGCAGCTTCGACTATGAGCGGCACGGCACGATCGACTTGTTCGCCGCGCTGAACATCGCCACCGGCAAGGTGATCGGCAAACTGTCCGCCCAGCACCGGGCGGTGGACTTCCGCGACTTCCTGGACCAGATCGACTGCCAGACCGACCCCGCCCTGGCGGTCCACGTGATCTGCGACAACCTCTCCACCCATAAAGCGCCGGTGATCCACCACTGGCTGCTGGCCCACCCCCGGTTCGCACTGCACTTCACCCCGACCTATTCGTCGTGGATCAACCAGGTTGAGCGGTGGCTCGCTGAATTGCAGAGACGGTGCCTGGAACGCGGCGTGTTCTGCTCCCTCGACGAGCTCACCACCGCACTCGAAGAGTGGATCAAGCTCTGGAACGAAAACGCCCGGCCCTTCCGGTGGACCAAGACCGCCGACCAGATCATCGACCGCATCTGCCGCTACTGCTCACGCGTCTCCGGACCGGGACACTAGTAGATGGCGGCTAGCTCAGCGTTCACCCGGGGTGGGCTGCCCAGGTAGGTCTGGCGCGACGGGTCACGCGGGTCCAGGAACTGGCCGTACAGCGGCTCGAGATCCCCCCGACGGACCACATCCCATCGTGGAAGCCGAGTTCGGCGGCACCGTTGCCAACCCAGATTCCCGCGGGCTCTCCGCCCTACCGCCGAGAGGTAGTAGCCCGCTGCGCGCTCGCCAGTTATGGTCAGGTCGGCGGCGGCACCGATCGTCTTAAACGGGTACGACGAATCATGCCGCCCGGGCGATACTGACCACGACCGCCACTGCCGCCTCGCTTCGATCCTGAGAGCTATTTTTGATCTTGGCCTGGCCCGACCTTGATCATCTTATTGCATAGGTGTGTAGTCTGAGGCCGGTGGGAGTGATGGTTGCAGAAGCGGCAGAAGCATGCAGACTGCAAGATCATTTAGAGGGCGTTACGGGGCAGCACCAACGAGTGCATTTGACAAGGGCGTCGGAATATCTGACACTGAATGTCGTGAAGACCGACACTCCCTCCATGGCGCCGCCGCCACCCCACCCTGTTGCGCCCGGAGTTGTGCGCAGCGCCGCTCTCATCCTCGGGCAGGCGGCCGCAAGGACGGTTGAGCAGTTGCAGGAGGACCTGACCCGTGTGCTGGGGGCGGCACAGCCGAAGCGCCTGCTCTCGGAGCTAGCGGCCGATGGGTCGCCGAAGATCCCCAGCCTCGTCGCCGTGTTCCTCCTCAGCCAGGTCGCCAAGGCGGTCGGCCGACCCAAGCTGGTGGACCTCTCACGGGTACGCCGCGAGGACATGAGGAGCATGGGTGGGGTCGCCCGCCTCGTCTATCGGACGATGCACCCGGTGTCGGCAGGATCACTGGCGTCATGAGCGAGCTGCTATCTCCGGTGCCCTCGGTAAGCGAGGCATGGCTGCTGTCGTTGGAACGAACTGCCGATGCCGGCGACGGGCAGGCGGTGCACGTGGTCTCGACCGTGACCGAGCCGGGCTTCGAGATCGGCGCTGTCCGCCGTGTCCTTGACGATGCGCTCGAAGCGGCAGGGGCCCAGCCGGTCGAGACGGTAGCGGAGACGATCTTCCCGGCTTCGCTGTATCCCGACCCTGGCATCGACTGGTCTCCGGCATTGCCACGCGCCGAACGGGAATCCCTCGATCGGGCTGCCGAGTCGTTGTACGAGGCCTACAGCGACATGCTCCCGCTCTTGCGCACAGTCAACGCCAACAACCGTGGCACGTACTTTTCTCGCATGATCACCTGGCCCGGCAAGGAGCCGGGCGGCGTGAACCAGCTCGCCGCAAGGATCGAACGATTGCGCGCTGAGCACACCGCTGGACGGCAAACCCACAACGCCCTCGACATTGATGCTGCGGCCGACGCCCTGGCCGACGGGGAAGATCTGCGAGGCATACAGGTCTATGCGGCCACGGACCGGCGCACCCGCAGCTTCCCGTGCCTCACGCATGTCGATCTCACCTTGTATAGGGGTCGGCTGCACGCCACGGCCGTCTACCGGCACCAGTACCTCATCGACAAGGCCTACGGCAACATGCTCGGACTGTCGTGGCTCCTGCAGTTCCTTTGCCAGCAAACCGGGTACGAGCTTGGCGAGTTGGTCGTCCACGCAACGTTGGCTGACGCACAGTCCCGCTCCCGCGCTCTCGTCCTCGCCCGCGCCGCCCGCGACGCTCTTGGAGTCGCCACGCTGACCCCTTCTGGACGGCATCCATGAGCGTCGGCTCGCCGCTCAACGCGCTGCAGTCCGCTTGGCATGCCAGCACCGGGCCCATCGGCCAGGCTGTCGGTGTCGGCATCGATCTGGTCGAGGTAGAGCCGCTGCGCGAACTCGTCGAAGCGGGCGGCTCAGCTTTCCTCGATGCCGCCTGGACGGCACGAGAGCAGCGAGAAACCAAGAGCCAGCCTGAGGGACTGGCTGGGAAGTGGGCTGCCAAGGAGGCGGTCATGAAAGCCCTCCAGCATGGCATCGGCGAATTGGAGCCTTTGGATGTCGAGATTGTCAGCACGCGGCTGGGGGCTCCTGCTGTCCAGCTCCGTCGCGCAGCCCAGGCGATCGCCAAGAGACGAGGGATCGCGACCTGGCACATCTCAGTAACCCACGAAGGCGGCTGGGCGGCAGCGATCGCCATCGCATCACAACGTCATGTGCAGCTGACCAACGTCGCGGTCACGGCACAAGAAGGGAGCCACAGTGGCTGACCCGAGGCAACCGAAGGGGCCAACATCCCAGACCGGTGGTGACCATGACGCCCGCGCCGGGCTCGGCAACGCCGAAGAGCAGGCGAAGATCGGTGCCCGCCTGAAGGAAGCCCGCGAGCACGTCGGGTTGCTCCAAGAAGACGCCGCTGCGGCTCTCGGCATCCCACGAGCGAGCGTATCGGCCCTCGAATCGGGCAAGCGTCGAGTCACCGGGCTCGAGGTGCGGCGCCTTGCCCGCATATACCACAAGCCCGTTGGCTGGCTGCTCGGCGAAGAGGACATTGAGCTGAGCGAGGCCGAACCCCTCTTCCGGGCCACGGAGTCACTCTCCGCCCGAGACCGGGATCAGGTGCTGCGCTTCGCCGAGTTCCTGGCCGCAGCCGGAAGGCCAGCCGGATCGCGGCCGGTCAGCGGCGAGCCGCATTCTCCGGCGGCACCACAGAGTCCCGGCATCGACGCGGAGACGTAAGTGCCACCCAGCGGGAGGTCGTGGCAGCGCTCGCTACAGGCCGCAGACTCGGCAGGTCGGCTACTCGATGAGCTCGGCGTCGACCCGACACGCCAGGTCGACGTGTTCTCGATGTGTGAGGACCTTGGCCTGTGGCTCACGTTCATGCCGATGGACGGCCTGCTCGGTGCCTTCGTTCCCGAAGGGGCAGGGGGCGTGCTCATCACCGACCAGCGGCCCATTACCGTCCAGCGCTACACAGCAGCCCACGAACTCGGGCACTGGCGACTCGAACATGGCCACGGCCTTGCCCTCGATGGCGAGGAGCACGTCTTCGGAGCCACTCCGCTCGAAAGGGAGCGCCTGGCGCAGGTATTCGCCGCGAGCCTGCTGATGCCCCCACCCTTGGTCCTTTCGTTGCTGGCGAGGATCGGCGTGGGTGACCACGAGCATGTGGGAGCCAAGGAGGCCTACTTCGTCGCCCGCGAAGCAGGAGTGAGTTATGAGGCAAGCGTGCGCCAGCTGAGCAACCTGCAAGTAATCACCCCCTCAGAAGCCACCGCCCTCTTGCAGGTGCGGCCGCTTACGGTCAAGAGCGAGCTCGCTGGCGGTCGGCGCCCGGTGCATGGGTATGCCGATGTCTGGCCCGTCGATGAGGCCTGGAACGACATGCTGCTCGCGCTTCGGGCTGATGATGAGGTGGTTATCTCCTTGCCTGAGAACCGCAGCACCGGCTACCGGTGGATGTTCGAAGACGACGTCATCGAAGTCAGCTCGACATCCGAACCGCCACCGCTGATGGATGGAACCGCCGCCACCAGTCCGGGCGATGTCGGCCCGTTCCTCAAAGCGGCACGTGCGGCCGAGCCCAGGCGAGCCCCTGGTGCTGCGCTGGAACGAGTGCGACACCTTCCTGGCGCATCAACCGGCAGTGCTACCGACGAGCGCGCGCTTCCGGGCGGCGTCACGGTTGTTGGGGATGACTACGTTCCGGGTCGCGGGCCGATGCTTCCGCCTCGCGAGGCGCGCCGCGTCCGTCTCGCCATCGCCGCGAGTGATCATGCGCAGTCGGGTATCAGTGAGGTCCGTAGCCGGCGGGAAGCGGTGGATCGCGGGCCAGTGGACCGTGAGACCGATCCGCTCGTCGCGGCCACCGGCCGCAGACTGCTGGGCTTCCGCTTCGTCGAGGCCGGGCCGAAGACGATTCGACTGCATCACCGCAGCCCCTACAGCTCGGCGCCACCGGTCGAGGCATATGTCATTCATGCCATAGTCGAGCCTCGCCGACACGGGTTCTCTATCGATCAGTTGGTCGAAGAGCCCCAGGACACCTGGGTGAGCGAAGTCAAAGAGCGGAAGCTCCGCGAGCCCGCAGGCGCTGTCAACGATCCCGAGCAGGCTGAGTGAGCGCAGACGTTCCCGATGACCTCCTACGCACACCGACTCGCGGCCAGCTTGGCCCGGCCACCAGTCGACCTCCGGTACCTGTTCAGCTCGCCAGTACGTCAGCAGGGCCTACGACCGCTCTGCGTCCCCTTCTCCATTGCCGGCGCCCACGAAGCGACCCGGTCCCGCATGCTCGCACCAGGCGCAGGGCTGCTTGCGGTCGAGCCGCTTTGGCAGCACTGCCTCCGCAACGGCCAGGCGAGCCAGAGCGGAACCACGCTCGCCGCGGCCGGGGCGGCGGCGCGGACTAAAGGGCAAACCGCCGAATCCTACTGGCCCTACAACGACACCCTCGGGATAGGCACAGAACCAGAACCAACCGACGCAACTAAGGCTACCTGGTACACGGCGGGCGCAATCGACACGCCACTGGCCCACGACGGCATCGAGTTCCTCATCGAAGAGGCCCTCGCCGCCGGGCTCCCGCTCGTGCTGGTCATCGAACTCACTCCGCAGTTCGAACGGCCAACGCCCCTCGGAGAGATCGCCGTTCCCCCGCTCACCGCGCCCGTCGGCGACTACCACGCCGTTCTGGCGGTCGGCGCGGCCACGAACAATGACGGGACGAGCAGGAGGCTTCTCATCCGTAACACGTGGGGACCTGGATGGGGAGCCGGTGGCTATGGCTGGCTCCCGCTCGACTACCTGATCTCTTTCGCCGTACAGGCAGCCGCTATCGATCCAACGTCATTGGCAGCAACTTAGCCAGTCATAGGGGGCAGCACCGTAGATGGAGCTCAGCGACTACCAGGAGCAAGCCGGCGAGACCGACATTCTGAAGGCCGATGACGACCTTTTGCCGTTGCTCGGCCTGGCGGGTGAGGTCGGCCAGCTAATCGCCGAGTACAAGAAACGGCAGCGCGACAAGACAGGCTACCGAGCGTTTCGTGACGAGGTCCATGAAGAACTCGGCGACATCCTCTGGTATGCGGCCGCGCTCGCCCGCCGCAACGGCTTCGACCTCGACGACATCGCCCGAGACAACCTCGGCAAGACTCGGGGCTTGTTCCGATCACCCGGGCAGCTCCCGCCCCATGACCTCTTCGACAGAGACGCCCCAGCGGAGCAACGACTGCCCACGCGCCTCACAGTCATGATCGTTGAGACCGAGGAGATCACTGACCGCGGAGAGACGCTCCATAGGGTGCGGATGTACCGCGGTACCCAGCCCGTCGGCGACCCGCTCGACGACAACAGCGATCACGACGATTCTTACCGCTACCATGACGTGTTCCACCTCGCGCACATGGCAGTGCTCGGCTGGTCGCCCGTAATGCGCGCGCTCCTACAACGCAAACGGTCAGTGGCACCCGCGGTCGATCGCGTCCAAGACGGCGGACGCGCTATCGCGATCGAAGAAGGCCTTACCGCCTATGTCTTCACGATGGCCGCGCGGCACAGCTTCTTCACCAGCTTCGCCCACGTGCCGCCAAACGTGCCGAAGACATGTGCCAAGATGACCGCGCATCTCGAAGTAGCCGCCCGATCAACGGCAGACTGGCACGCGGCTATCCTCGCCGGCTATGCAGCATTCCGACAGGTCACCGTCAATCGCGGCGGCGTGCTCACTGCCGACCTCGAACGACGCACCTTGACCTACAACGGCCCTGCCGTCACCGAAGCCATCTAGTCTTGCCGGACTAAGTTCGCTGGGGCGAAGCTTCTACGAGCCTCACCCGAACAACGAAACCTGACCCGCCGCTGCCTGCCCGCTCCAGGCGACGTGCCTGTCGGCGAGCGTGAGCTGCAACGAAACCGACCGGCTCCGCGACCAGTGGGAGGTTGGCCTCGTTGAGGCCCCACTTCGGCGGGAACCAAGCCGTTAGCGGTGCGGCATCTCGACGATAGGTCTGCTTGATCCTTGTTCGGCCGCTGATCCCAGCCACCTCGGGATGGGCCACCCTGGCGTACTTGTCGACCTCACAAAACAGGTTCTGGCAGTCGATGAGCTGCAGGGGCCTCCCCCGCAGCCCCAGGAACCGCAGCCCCAGGCGGGTGAACTGCTCGTCTTGGGTATCGGCCATAAAGCGGATTAGATCGGCTTCGATGCCTGCCGCGGCGGGGCCGAAGCACTTGCGGAGTCCGTCTTTCGCACCGGGACCAGCCATCACAAACTCCATTTCGCTGAAGCCTAGCTGGGCGGCATAGTTCAGGTCGATCAAGTACTGGTAAGCCAGGAACCCCCCTACTCCCGGGTAACCGGCAAGAACGCTGAACGCGGCAGCCATGCTCGGAGCGGTCGCCACCTTCGCGGGCGCGTTGTCGCGCATCATCAATTCAAGTAGCCGCAGATGATTGCGGTGCTTACGCGTCTCGCCGAGTGGCGGCGGCGGCACGATATAGGCGGCCGAGTATAGCTTTTGCCCGCTGACGAGGGCCTCGCTGAGGATCTTGTCGTAACGTGCAAAGTCATACTCAGGCCAGCTCACCTCGTCTAGCTGGGCGATTAGTAGCTGCCACGTCGAGGTCCGGTTGAAGAACTTGAACAGGATGGTGCGGAAGAACACCTCCTCCCATGACTGACCCCCCTCGTATGACACCTGGCTGATCAGGTACTGGCTGACCCGGTCCGCGGCTCTGTAGCAGTTGGTGAAACGGTGAGCCGTCAGAATCGGATCATGAGTCCAGGGTGAACGTTCCCCTGCCAGCCTGGACTCGTAAATCGCCTGCCGCTCGGCAGCGAACCGCCAGTACGTATCAAACACCGCTGACGGATGCAGGTCCCGCCCGGCGATCCGGACGGTCGGAGTCCCACGCCACGGCCTAGCAGGTGACTCAGCCATGTGAGCTAATATATATTAATTACATGCCGGCTGACCAGCAGATCGAGCTGGTGTCGCAGGCCGAGTCACGGAAGGTTCTGGTCGTCCTACCGGAGCCGGTCGACGAACACCTGGAACTGCTGCTGCGTGCTGCCCGGGCAGGCGGCGCTCAGGCCAGCAGGTCACAGCTACTAGCTGCACTCGTCGCGGCCGCGCCAACAGAGGCGCCCCAAGTCACCCGACTGGTATTGGACTACCTCGGACTTGAGATCTCAGACCTCAGGGCGCGCCACCCGCAAGGCAGGCTGCCGCTCATCAAGCATCGTGGTCGTAAGCGCCGATGATTTCTCTGGGGCCAAGCAGCTACCAACGGTAGCCATCTAGCGGCGCAGCGTCTATTCTGAGCACGCGCAACCTGCCCCGCAGCAGGCAACATGCCTAACCTGATCGCCGTGCCAAGTCGCCGATTGGCTACTCTTCATGTCGCTTCTTCTGCACCTCTCCGACCTACACCTGGGCAACGCGCCAGCCGAGGATGTAGTCGGCGACTACAAGGTCGAGGCTGTAGCGGATAAAGACAGAGTCACGCGCTTGCGGCTATTGCGGGACACGCTGAAGGCTCTTCACTGCTGGCTTGCCGACAACAGTGAGAAGCTGGATGGGATTATCATCACTGGCGACGTCACCACCCGGGGGCGGCCACAAGGCTTCGGGGAACTACCTGACCTGCTCTCCGAGCTAGGCCGCGCACTTCCCGAGCCGGCACACATCGTCGTCGTTCCCGGCAACCACGACGTCGCGTGGGGCGCTCCAGCGGGCAGCGCTGAGCGCTATCGTGCCTTCATCGAGGGCGTCCGCCAGGCCGGGTACGTGACACCCCTCCTGGACGGCATCGACTACGACGGTGACCGGCCACGCCCCCCAACCCGCCCGATTCTCATCGGGAAGGATTTCGCAGTCGCCGCCGTCAACAGTGCAGACATGTGTGGGGTCATGGAACCGTTTCCAGCGGGCATAGAGGAGGAGTTCGAACGTCTCCGTAATGATGGCCTGATCTCCGAAGGCTTGCAGGGCGAGATTCGGCGCGTTCGCATGTATGACATGCCCCGTATTAGCCAGCGGCAGATGGCTGCTCTTGCCGACCTACTCGACCAGGTCCCAGCTGGGCGGGTACGAATCGCAGCGCTGCATCACCAGCTCGCTCCCGTTCGGGAGGAGGAAGAAGTTAAGCCTTTCGAATCGATCGTGAACTTAGGTGCGTTCACCGCTTTCCTCGGTGACGTTGGCATCGACGTGATCGCGCACGGGCACAAGCATGCTGACTATGTGCAGACGGTCGGGCTGACCAGCGCGGCGGGCGAACAGCGCGTGGCAGTCGTGGCATCGTGCGGCACGATAGGAGGCACTGGCGGTACAGGTCAGGAGATTGCCAAGCTCATCAGGATTGGCTCAGACCTGCCAACATTGCGCCGCGTAGAGATACTCACCGTGCCTGCTGTCGGGGCCGGAAGGAAGCTCCGCAAGATCAGCAGCGTTTACGATCAACAGGCGTGGCGGCCTGCTGGAGCAACTCCGATCACGGTGATCAGTGGGGCAACGGCCACCGAAGTGCACGAGAAACTGCTTAATGCAGCAGACCGGGCCGGTCACAAACCGATGCGCGATGTGATCTGCGTAGTCGACGACGGATCAACGGCATTGGAGCCTCCGGCCAGCTACCCATGGCCCGAAAACAGCATGACCGAGCTCCGCGAGTGGTTCAACGACATCGTCAGCTGGTGGCAAGACCCCAGACGGGCCGACGGTAAGCCCTTCACCCACGGCCAGCGACTGCACGATTGGTCAGGCGACCGAACACATGACCAGCTTGAAGCGATTACAAAGATCCTTAGCTTGGACACCACAAGCAGCCGGGGGGTAGCGGTTCTAATCAACCCAGGCACCGACAACGTCGCTGACAAGACTAACGAGTTCCCATCCTTCAGCCTACTGCAACTATGGGTCAACGATGGCGCCCTAAACTGCACCGCGTTCTTCCGTAAGCAGGAGATGACCTACTGGTGGGCCGTCAACGTCGCAGAAATCGCCCGCATCCAAGCCTACGTCCTGCAGGCTCTCCATTCATCCCAGGAACGACTCACCGCCGGTGCCATCCGCACTTATGCAAGCGAAGCGGTCTTCAGCGACCGATTGCCGAAAGTCAATGTACCCCGCCTCGACCGCCAGTTCTGGCAGGACCCTGACTCGCTTCGTGTACTCGCAGTAGCGGTCGCCGACCACATGCCAGACCGCGACAGTGACATCAAGACGTTGATGTCACTCATAGACGATTGGGCACCGGAGGCCGAGACACCCCCAGTCGACGGGGCCCCCGTGCCCACACGCGGACTGGCTGCACTCGCCAGCATGCTCGCTGCACTTACCGCCCGCTACCCAGCGTCACACGCCCGCGAGATCAGTGACCTGCTCCGAGAGATGGACGAGGCCAATATGCTATACCTCGACAAGCGAGACACCGGAGATGTGCCGCGAGCGTATAAACAATGGCGTACCTCTCAGCTGCGGAGGATCACCCGCATCCGCGAATTGCTGACACTGCAAACCACATCTCCCACCGCCACACCTCCCGCTGACGACCACTAGAGTTCTGGCTAGCGGTCCAGGAACACTGGGTCACCGCAATGCCCTCTCTGGAGATATCGGAGCGTACCGTCGAAGTGCGAGAATGCCATACACGGACTGATACAGCTGTATGCGACTTGTTGGTTTCCATCTTGATCACACGCCACGAGCGAGTGAACAACGCGCTAAAGAAGAGCAGTTTGCAACCGTATGTGGAGTCACGAGTAACAGATTTTGACATGACAGGCGAGTTCCATGTAATAAACAGTTACATGACTCGTCGTTCAGCCCTTGCCCTGGATGAAGTTCGGCACTTTTTGGAATATGAAGTCCTGAGTCTCGATTTTCCAAACGATGACGAACTAGCAGCAGCGGCTAGCATGATTAAAATGCTCAGAAAGAGGTTTCATCAGCCCTGGTACCACATTCCGCCAGACGACGACGTGGACCCCGCGATCGAGCTCTTCCAAACAGTTATATGGCCGCTATCCGATTATTTTATATCGCTCACCCCTCCGCCTGACGACACAGTCAGACTAGCCAGAAGTCTCGCGGACGAGACTGTGCGGGCTCTGTCGACGGGTTCGGGCGCTGTCATCGAAAGAGCACTTCTGGACGGAGTGGTGGTCGATCATCCGATGACAGTTGGCCGGGTTGCGCTCAGGCCACTAACTGTTCAAGAGCGTCACGGCATCACCGCTCGTTTTAATCGTGCTTCCTCATATGAGGTCCAGTTCGCGGGGCCAGACAACATCTCAGGAGTGAGCGGCACTTGCGTAATTGAGGCGCACACCCCCTGGGAAACCTCCGGTCCACCGCCTGCGTCGCCATTCTTGGTGGATAGGATAATTCTTGCACTTCAACTCATAGGCGTGTCAGTTGCCGGGCCGGGCTGGGTACATACGTCTACAGAGCCACGGAACGTGGAACTCGATAGGCTGCGTCCTCTGCGACTATGTTCAAGAGCTCCCAGGGTAGAGGCAAGTGATGAGTTGATCAGCCACGCTGTCTCTCTAGCTGAACAGATCCCCGAAGCGGTAGTTACAGAGCCCAAAAACCGTCATGACATCGCCCTTAATCGATTCCTCCGCGGCTGCGCCGCCCTGACCTCTAGTGACGCGCTGCTAGAACACACCATCGCTCTCGAGGCTATATTGCTGCCCTCCAAATTCGAGGGTGAGCTAGGATATCGGCTGAGAGTGAATGCAGCTTGGCTCCTCGGCAGCGACCGGGATACTCGTGCACAGATTGCACATAAGCTTGGCCGTATTTACACACTGCGTAGCAGCCTAGTGCATGGGCTAAGAAGTCCAGAAGACAACGACCTCAAAGAAGCTGCAACCTGGGCACGAGAAATTCTATGTGACCTCCTGCGCTACTGCCTTGAAGTGTCCTGGCCAGGTGAAGCCGAGCTGGCGCGCCTTGCCCTAGGCTAGCCACCGTTAGCGCCGGGCGATCTTCATGCAAACCCGCCAGCTGGCTGTCCACAGATGGCATCGGGCAGGGGCGAGACGCCGCGATCTCAACGGAACTCACCGGATACGACCCCAGAAGCGCGCCGCATGGCCAGCCTGGGAGCAGGCGTTTTGGCTCAGTTTGTGTCTCATGCACGTCCACCTGGAGCCGTTCAGTGGCGACCGCGGTGACGCCCGTTCTCCCTGGTCAGGGGTCAGGGACATTCGCCGCCAGTGCTGGATGGCTGTGCGCAGTTCTCGAAAGCGTGCGACGCGGCGATCAGCCACACTCGCGTGCCGAGCCGCGGTGACTTGCACCGCGGGCATGGGCGCGGCGCCATGGTAATCCAGCATCCGTATGGCCTGATCGCGCTCGCCGCACCACGGCGGCGACGTCGATCGCGCTGGCGGTGAGGGCAAGTCGTAGGGCGACAGCCGGGCGGTCAGCTCCTGCTGGAACTCATAGCCGTCCTTCACGCTGGCAACCGCGCGCAGCTGCAGGATGAGGTCCGGGAGTGCCCTCTGGGCAGCCTCGTGCCGAGGATGGGCGAAGACATCGTCAGGCGGGAACCCCGGGCTGAACAACCTCACGCGACTAGCGTCGCTCTCGACCACGAAGAGTCAACGCTGGCATGTGAGCACCGCCGGCTATCTGTACCGGCTGGATGATGTTGAGGGCAATGAGCTGGTCTCGTGGCACTGGCACACCGCGACCAAGGACTATCCACATCTGCATGTCGGCAGTGGGGTCCTCGACAAGCGGACTCACCTGCCCACTTGGCCGGGTAAGCATTGAATCTCTGCTCCGCATGCTCCTCACGGCTCTCGAGGTGCGGCCGACACGTGCTCACGAGAATGACTTCATGGACATGCTTCAAAACGGCGGAGGAGCAGTTCATCCAAAATCGTCGCTGGCATGCCTAACCGGTCGCAGGCGCAGCTCAGCCTTCGTGCCCCGCCGAAATGGGACTAGTCAGCAGCTCTCCCCTGCGGCCCCGCTCCTTCCCCCTTGCTCGGTCAGGTTCATCAGCGCATCATTTCGGTATGGGAAAGAGCGAGCTCGGCGGCGGCGCTGAGTATGGCGGCAAGGTTCCCGGCGGTCGCCGCAGGCGCTCCGGTGAGATCCCGGCGCTGATTCCCCGCCCCATCGTGAGGAAGCCGGGTCCCGGCAGGCCAGTTGGCCCCGAACTGCGCAACCCGCTGGGAGGCGGTGAAGACGCCGAGGTGACGACTCCCTCTGGCGCGCCCCACGCTGAGAATTACGGGGAGGACGAGGCGAGCGGGAGCCACGGCGGCGATGCCCGTGACTCGGGGGAGCCGGCCGGCTCCCTAACGCTGGACCAGCTGGCCGCGGGCCTCGAAGCCGAGGGCGAGCGGGCCGGTTACGACGGTCGGAGGGAGACGCCCGAATCGTTTACAGAGGTTCCGTTCCGGGAGGTAATCGATGGCCTGGGCAAGGTAACGACCGCACTAAAGGAGGTGCTCAGTTTCTGGGACCAAGGCGTAGCGGAACTGACGGACGCGCGCGCCGCTGGGCATGCCCGCGGCATCACTGAGCAGAACCTCCGCCGCGTCATCGGCATGCGGCCCGCGGTGGAGCAGGCGCTGACCCAGACGGTCAGCATGCAAGACTCCGTGGCCCGCGGCTCTGAGCCGGCGCCGGGTGAGACCGCGGAGCTTGCAGTTCAGCTGACTGCCGTCAGCGAAACCGCGGTGCTGGTCCGGCAGGAACTCCCGAGCAGCCGATGGTGGCGGCGCATAACGGACGGCCTCAAAACCGCCATGAAGGGGGTAATGCAGACCTTCGTCGCGCTGACCAAGGTGGAGATAACAGGGGTCTCCGTTACGTTCGGCGCGGGCCTTCCGTTCAATCTGGCCCGGGCGCAGGTTCACATCGAAATGCGCCCGCGTCTTCCTGGGAAACCCGGGGACGCCTCTGGCGGAGCAGCTCCCGCGCCCTAGCGGCATCGGCCGCGTCCGCTGCGGGCCGTTCAGCTTTGGGTAGCTGGCGGGGCTGAGTGTCGGGCTGACAGGGATCGCTTGGGCCGTGTAGTACGCGGTGGCGGTGAGGCCGTAGCAGTGGGCGACTCCGAGCAGGTGCTGGCGATGCCAGGCCGCCGACAGGTGGACGGTGAGGTGACTACGCGGAGTACCCATTTGTTCGGTAGATCGAGGCTAGGCGCCACTGGCGAATAGGTTGTTTCTGGATCAGGATGGCAGCGCTCCAATGACTTTCTCGGCTAGGAGCGGTGGTACGGAGTTGCCGAGTTGTACTTGGATCGATGAGCGGCTGCCGACTAGTTCGAACTCATCCGGGTAGGTGAAGAGCCTTTTGATTTCCGCTGCCCGCAGGCGTCTGTCGTCCCAGTGGAACGGGCCGACGTACGGGCCGGGCTGCGCCTGGATCGTGGGTGCAGGTCTGTCCGGGGATAGCTTGAGCAGGAACGACCAGTACTTGCTACGCCAGGTGAAGAGGGGTGCGGGGTGGTCACGCTTGTCGGTGTAGAAGAGGTAGTTGTCTCCGGGCGGGATATCGGGCAGCAGATGCCCGTACTTGCCGTTAACCTCCTCACCGGGCTCAGGGTCGGTGAGGAGACCGGCCAGGGCCTCGCCTGTGGTCACATGCGGGCAACCGGGGTCACCGCTTACCCGGCGTTCCCAGTTGCCGCCGTGCGAAGGTGCGGGGTGGTCCGGAAGCGGCTCGTCCTTCGGGGCGCCGACAACAAACAACCGGGGCCGTGACTGTGGGACGCCGTAGTCCGCGGCGTTAAGGACCTTGGCGCGCCAGTGATACCCGGCGTTGCCGATCTCTCTTAGGAGCCGTTCGTAAGCTGGCCTGCTGGCTTTGTTGTTATAGGTCAGCGCGTACACGTTTTCCAGGACAAAGAACCTGGGCCGGGCCTCTGCCAGCACGCGGGTATAGGCCTGCAGCAGGGACGCATCCGGATCGAGGCCCTCGCGCTTCCACTCAAGCCAGAACCCCGACTTGGAGAACGGCGTGCAGGGCGGGCCCCCGACCAGCAGATCCGGCCGCTGAGCGGGCTTGAGACCTGCTGCCGCGAGGATCTGGCGGGTTGGCGTGGCGAGTATGTCGTTCTGGATGACCGGCGAGACGAGGTGATCGAAGTTCTTCTCCATGGTGGCTGCGGCGTCTCGATCCCACTCCACCGCCGCGCGGACCTCGTAGCCCGCTCGTTCTGCGCCGAGGTCAAGACCGCCCGCGCCGGAGAACAGGGATATCGCGACGCCCTTGGTGCCCACGTGGTCATCCTCCCTGGGGATGCTGACAAAACCGGGCTGCCACCCCGAACAGGTTCACTCAGACATGCGGTCCGCAGCAGACGGTCAGTCAGGCCGGTCCTGCCGTGCCCTGAGCCGGGCCAGCTCATCTTGCGTCGTCGTCAGCAAGCGCTGAAGCTGGCGCTGCACCTGGGCGCTGACCTTGAAGGGAAACTTACGCCAGTAGTCGTAGAACTGCTCAGGCGTCTCGAACACGCCTGCCCCCGTGCGGAGCCCAGCGATATCGTCAATCGCCCCTATGTACTCCCGCGTCGTGGAAGAACGCTCACGGCTGGCGATCCGCCAGGGCTCCTGCACGATGATCTCAAGATCCTCTACCCGCGCGTTGCTGTCCGGGTTGAGCGTGTAGATCATGATGACGTCAAGGTGGCTGGCGTAATCGCTGAACGGCCGGAAGGTTCCCGGCCAGTGCAGGCTGGGCCACTTAAAGTACGTGTTGCCGGTGTACAGCGTGATCTTGCTCTGCGTCCGCTTTCCGTTCGGCGCTCGCCGGGCCGCCTTAACATCGACCGCGTGGAAGCCGCCGCCGAACGCTGGTCCGGCGACCTCAAAGTCGGGATATCCGCGCTCGGTGCCCCGGTGTATCTGGGCTCCGGCTACCTCTAGCACGCGCAGGGCCAGGAAATTGACGATCGACACTTCGAGGACGTTCGCCAGCGCCGCAGGCTCCCTCGGCAACGGCAGCAGATGCCCGCCCTGCGCCAGGCGCTCCTCCAGCTCGACAGGACCGGCCGCCTCCAGAGGCCACCACGCCATGTCACTCTCCCGCTGGAAGACTCCGCCCACCTCGAACCTGAAGTCATTGCACTGTTCCTGCATCCAGCTACGCAGATCCGAGAGCTGTGCCACGCCGCAAGAGCATGCCACAGGTAGTCGCGCCTGTCAGGAAGCGCCTCACCTCGGCCTGTTTCGCGGACACGAACACCCTGAGGCCTTGCATGGCCTCAAAGCCGCTAGTGACCGGGGAAGTGCGACCGCGCTTTGGTCTGCCCCCTCCCGCGCAATCCGGTTGTGGACTGTCACCCAGGCCCATGATAGGCGTGATAGGCGCTGCCGGAAGATGCTGCGGATTCCATGATCAGGTCGGGACGGTTCCGATGGTTGCTCCGGCGAGAGGGCCGCCTGGACCGGTGACCGCATCGTCACGAAGCCGACACAGTTGCCGATGATGATGAAGCCCAGCCCTACATCCGACTCCCAGGCGCCGGATGCGGCTTATGCGGGCCAACTCGGCGAAGCTTGCCGCGCGGTACGGATGACCACAGTGAACCAAGCCGACCCTTCGCCCGCCGTCGCACCACCGCCAGTCCCGCGGGAGCAGCGCCCTTGGCCCGGAACGAAGTGAGACGGCACTTCAGCGCATCTACGAAGGCAAAGGGTGAGGGGTGCAGACTGCATCCGCGTTTGAGGCAGGTGACACGCGAGGTAGTCGGCAAGCGGTCTTAGAGTCGTGGCCGCCATGAGGGCGCCGCACTGTTGGCGTCGAGCTCGGCCATGCGCAACGCGACCGTGATGACGAACTGCTGGCAGTACTCGAACTCCTCCCGGCTCGGCGCATAGCCGCCGACAGTTTGGACATGCCGGTGCTCGCCGGACCTATAGACCGTGGGTATGAGCGCCTCAAAACGGTTGTATCGCGCGTATTCGAGGCCCGCCGCGATGATCCGCATCCCCCTCTGCATTGCTTCGACTGCCTCGGTAAGCTGGTCGATATGCTTGTCCAGTTTCTCTCCTATGGACGCGACGCCCCGGCGCCGATTCTGGTGGACCGACGAACCGATCGTGCTGAACATCGCGCTGATGCCAAGGAATGGCTGCCTGGTCACGGTCCTGCCGAATCCGTATGCCCCTGATCCGAGCCCGCGGCCCACCCGGGCGCTGAACAACTCAGCAAACGCCTCAGCCAGCTGTGCCATCGCTTCCGTACGGTCACCCGCCAACTCGGCGGCTGCCGCAGCCTTCAACTGCGCCCGGGCGTGTTCCTGCGGAACCACGTCGGCCATGTCGATACTGTCGAACTCGATCGCGAAGACTCGGGGCGTGTTGTCCTCCAGGAAACCGGCTACCGCAGCGACCGCGTCCTGGACGGCTTCAGAGCCAGGCAGCCCGCCCGCATGCTTGAAGACTCTGCGCACCTCGTTGAGCCGGCCCATAGCGATCTTGCCGGACAGCTCAACGCCGTCGGCAAAGTTGCGGCTTGGGCGCAGGGCACTCCAGTAGTCCATGAATCCACCATCCCTGCCCAGCGGCGGCGCGTGCAGGTGCTCAGCGGCGAGGATGAGGAATTGCTCCACGGTGTCGTGGAACGTGAACACGCTGGTAAAGCTGAGCGGCTCCGGCCGCCGCGACTGATCGACACCCTGCAGGTAGAGCAGCCGGACAAACGCCAGACGGCCCATCGTCCTCGTATCAATTATCGGCCTTGCCATGCTCTGACTCCACGGGTTCGCGGCTGGACCTGCTGGCGAGGATGCGAGCCAGCAGTCGGAGATACTGCATTGTCGGCCGAGGGCGCGAGCAGTTGGACCAGAGACGCGGCCGGTGAGGCGAGACTGCAGGTACGGCCATGGCGGTCCCTGACCCGGGGTCGGCAGTCCTGACAACTTGGCCGCGCGCCCGGGATCACGGATGAGGCGCGGCCGACGAAGAGCGGCAGATCAGTTCCCTAGAGCGTCCTAGCATGCCGGCCCTGCCGGTCACCGAGGAAGCCGTCGCCATGTACCGGGAGCTGGCCGCCGCCAACCCGGACCGCTACCGCCCTGACCTCGCCGCCTCGCTGGACAACCTCGGCGTCCGGTTCTCGGAGCTGGGCCGCCGCGCCGAGGCGGCTGCTGCTCACGACGAGGCTATGAAGACCCGTGCGCAACCAGACTGATGACGTCATGAAGCCGTGCCGAATACATGCCCAGAGTCCTCGCTGTCACTAAGTCACCGCAGGTCAGAAGCGTTGCACTACGGGTCTTGATGCGATGAAGGGGCGGAGCCTCCCGCTCCCTGGCGGATGCTGGAAGGTGCAAAGCATCCGTCTCCACCAGACAAAGGGAGGCCCCAATGGAGACAGCGTATGACGGCCGGCAGGT
>Ga0182024_10007904_pt1 | contig 22738 bp, 10 predicted proteins | sample P32metaG_FD_120480 | JGI IMG/M metagenome (GOLD analysis project Ga0182024, IMG submission 120480) | Permafrost microbial communities from Stordalen Mire, Sweden - P3-2 metaG (Illumina Assembly) | ecosystem: Environmental > Terrestrial > Soil > Wetlands > Permafrost | place: Sweden: Stordalen... | reverse complement strand
GGAGAACAATTTGCGCCCCGACGGTTCGAATCATGGCCTGCGGACCCAGAGCAGCTGTACGACAAACAGGAATTGCGTCGAATCGTTGAGAGCGCGATACAGGCGTTACCAGCCATTTACCGGGAGGCTTTGGTTCTTCGGGATATAGAGGAAATGAGCGCTGAAGAATCTGCTGAAGTGATTGGCATAACGGTGGGGGCATTGAAATCTCGCCTTTTGCGGGCCCGCTTGATGATGCGCGAGGCTCTCGCTGTTTCTCTCGAACTGCCTCCGACCCTGGCCGTGAAAATCGGTCATACTTTGCAAGACATGGGAATGGCAGTTGCCATGCGCATGATGCGAGTGGCGGGAAAGTGAGGAACCAAGGGTGGCCATGATGGATTGCAAAACGGTGTTGGCGAATATCTCGGAGTATGTGGACGGGGAGGTTTCCAGCGAACTGCGGAAGGCGCTGGAAGAACATGTTGCGCGTTGCCGCCGCTGCCGCGTTGTCCTCGACACGACGCGAAGGACCTTGAAAATCATACTCGATGCTGAGCCCTTCGAGGTACCTCTTGCTGTGAGCGCTCGGCTTTACACAAGACTTGAGGAGGTGCTATCCGAGAGCTAAGGATGTTCCGGCCCCAATGTACAAAACCTGACTGAGGAGGATACCAGATGAAGAAGCTGATAGTTGGACTCGTTGGATCACTGATGCTGCTGACCGTGAGCTTCGCCGCTCCAAAAGATAGTACCTACAGCGGCGAAATCATGGACAGCCAGTGCGCTAAGAATGGGTCTCACGACGCTATGCTGAAGAAAGAAGGCATGGAAAAAATGATAGGTGACCCCAAAGCTGGCATGATGTGTACAGCCAACTGCGTGAAAATGGGCAGCAAGTATGTCTTGTACGATGCCGCCAAGAAAACGGTCTACCAACTGGACGATCAGCAAAAACCTGCGCAGTTTGCAGGTCAGAAAGTCACAGTGACCGGGACTCTCGACAAGGCCACAAAGACAGTCCACGTCACCAACGTCCAGGCAGCGTCATAATTTCTCTGGAGAGGATCGGTGCCAAAACCGATCCTCTCTATCTCCATTTCAAAGCACTTGGCTCGAACAGCTTGCACGTCTACGTTTGCCAAAGGATTTTACAGTCTTGTCTTGAGCGATCGAGGACCGTCTTTGTCTCCAATAGTGAAATGCGACTCAAGCGCCTATCCAACGGACCTTGCTTATGAAATGCGCTCTCATCACTTTGTCTCTCGTATCCGCTCTCGTGATTGCTGGCGCGCTCCTCGCGATCTCGCAATTCAACCTGAGTGCGATGCCGGAGCCCGGCCAGTTGGAAACCTATTTGGCAACCAAGGCGATGCATGTGTTTGTACGTAGGAGCAGCCGCAAGCCAATCCCCGCTGCGCCTTCGAATCTGAAGGCGAGCACCGAAGAAGGCGACAAGCTTTTCTGAACTGAATGCGCAGCGTGTCACAGCCTCGATGGCCACAAATCAACTGACGCTGGCCGCTGGATGTACCCGCGCGCTGCGGATCTAACGTCCCGCGAAGTGCAACAATATTCGGATCGCGAGTTGTTCTGGATTGTGAAGAATGGAGTTCGTCTAAGCGGCATGCCTGCCTTTGGCAATGTGGAGCCCGACGAGCACACCTGGAATTTGGTCCATTATGTCCGGACACTGCGCGCCTCGGGACATTTTCCGTAAGACCAATTTGGCAGCGAAACCCACAAACCCGAAGCAAGCAAAACTCTAAGGTCCGAGGCGCAAAGCGGGTGTTGACGCGAAACACTTTCAAGAGGTGCTCAAGGCGAAGTCTTGGAGTGAACGAGACAGGATAGGCCCTCCGTAGCAAAACGGCTGAAGGCCTTTTTGTCGCCCTTCTATATTGCCCCGGCATCTCCGAATGGGGACCGACCGCCGAAAGCCACATGCCGATAAGACCCGTTTAAACGAAGCCACCTCAGCTGCGCGCTCCTGAGCCGGATCGACGAAGAATTTGGTTGCGCGGTACGGCCGGGCCAAATTGCTGGGCGAGAAAACACGAGACTTTCCGGATCCAGCCGACACATCCGTAGTACTTCTCTTCAGTGGATTCAGTGCAGCACTCGCAACAGAAAGTAAGGTTGCATTGTTTTTTTAAATTGGGCCATCGCTTGGTCAGGTGCCCACCGGATACGCCCGGACGCGCGCGTCCGACGTCTGCAACGCCTGTCAGATCCGGCTAGCCAAAGCTGGCGGGTTTCCCCCGGCCAGCGCCGGCACCCTCGGCAACCTCTGCGAGATCACTAATGAGGTGCACTGCTTGCCTCACTCGAAGCGCTCGCTCGGCTCCTGCGCGACGGAATCGCCCTTTCGGCTCAGTTGTCCCAGTCGTCCGATTTCAGCCGGTACAGCGTGCCGCCACTATTAAACAAGCCGGCGCTGCTGCCGTTGCCGCCGTAGTCGGCAATACCGATGAGACTGTTATTATCCTCATCGAGCACCACACCATAATCGGGGGTCGCACCGTCCGTATTGGCACCGGTTATTGGATCTGTTGCACTGAAAGCGTGCAGAACCTTGAAGTCACCATCAGGCCGGATGCGGTAAACGACACCATTGCCGTTCAGCCCCCCGTACGAAGCCGTCGAGTACATCGCCCCATCGTGCCCAAGAGTCAGCCGGGCCAACGGATTCGCCCCGTCCGAATTGTCACCGACGGCGTTATAGCCGCTGAAGTCGTGCACAATCTCAACAACGCTGGGTTTCGAGAGCGAATAGCGGAACACGACGCCAGTGCCATTTGTTCCGCCGTAAGTCGTCGTGCCATAGAAGACGCCGGGCTTCGTCTCGAGGAGCGGCTCGTAGCACTCGGCACCGTCCGTGTTGTCGCCATTCGCGTTCGTTTGGCTGAACGTATAGAGCACTTCGAAGTCGTGCCCCGATGGTGCCATCCGGTACAAGATCCCGGAGGGCAACGGAGTCGGCGGAGTCCCGGGCAACGAGGTCGCTGGCCACACCGCGCAGCCATAGAAGAATCCGTCCCGCGCTTGCAGCAGCGAGGCTGCGTGGCCTTCGGTGGATGTGAACTGATGGAGAACGCTAAAGTTGTTGCCCCAGCGATCCATCACCCACGCGACGCCACAAGAATTCAAACGAGGCTTGACGCCACAAGTGTTTTGCCCGCCAAGCCGGGTGGTACCATAAAGGTTACCGTCGTCGCCAATTACCATGGTGCGCAGCGGATTCGCTCCGTCCTCGTTGTGTGCGTTCGCATCCAACGCGCTGAACGTATGCAGCACCGTGAACTCACCGGATATAGTTATTTTGAAGATAGTGCCGTTGCCGTTCTGGCCGCCGAAAGAGGCCATGCCATAGAAGACATCGTGGGGACCGCGCGTCAGTGCAACGCCCGGAGTGGCTCCGTCCTCGTTGTTTCCGTTCGCATCCAACGCACTGAACGTATGCAGCACCGTATACTGGTGCGACTTCAAGTCGAACCGGTAGACGACGCCGTTGCCGTTCACGCCGCCGTCATAAGTCATCCCGTAAACATTATTCCAAGGACCCAGCACCGGCCGGGTGTCCGGTTGGGACCCGAGAAGACTCGTGAACGTGGCGGGATCCGGGGCTTCGAAGGTGTACAACGTCGAGAACTTTTTTCCATCCGCTCGCGCACGGAAAGCTAAACTTGAGGCAAGCACCATTACTACACAAATTGCTAACAAACTAAGTCGCTTCATTCTCATGTCTCCATTCCTTCCAGTGAATCAGAATAAAATCCGACATACCGCTTCATTTTTTTGATCGCGTGATTGGAACCTGGGGCCGGGTCAGTCGGACTTCTTTCGGAAAGGGAGATGAAGAGTTCGGCTGAGCGTTCTGGAAATTACTCTCATTTATCCGATTGTCAACAAAAATGTCACGAGGTATTGAAAAATAAATTTCCTCAGTACTAGCGGTACTGATTATAGGTAGAAATAAGTGAGTTTTGCGTTTGTCCTATAGTCGGCACGGAATGGGTCTCATCGAGACCGGGGCACCGGGATACATCACCATCCGCAATGCGGACGGAGCTTGCACCGATTCGGGCCACCTGTCGTGGCTATCTCGGTCCCGGACCGCCCCGTCAATCTTCCTCCGCAAAGCGGAGCGAGCAGGGCGGCTTCTGAAAAATTGGCTAAGGCGTTCGATGCACGAGCCAGAGTGCATACGTAACGTTAGATTCCTCGAAGCTTCCACTTACTCGTGCTAACAACAGCCAAACACAAGTTCTCCTTGACAGGCGGTAAAAAAAAGTATCTATACGTCCTCACATGCAGCGTTGGATTGCGGTCCCCCGAACTTTGACGCTGAAGTGAAAAAAATGAACAGAATAATGAGAACTCGGTGGATTCAATTGTGCAGATTCTTTGTACTGAGGTGCACGAGTTTCACTGTTAGTCTATTCGCCACCATGCGGTTGCGAATGGCGGCAAGCGTGCTGCTATGGCTCAGATCTGTATTGCGTACAATGACGGATAATTCTGAGTGCGGTTTCCTTTCTTAATGACCGCGAGCCGGCGCTAACTTCCGGTCGTCCTTCCTTTCTACGCGGGCCACGCAAAGCAATCTCCACAGGTGGCCATTTGGTCTTAAAAGCAAGGGTATTCTAGCGAGCTTTCGCTCTGTGACATAGGCCCTCTGTTTTTGGCTTCGCGGACCAAGCCTGACCTGACAGGGGTGTCACGTCATTGGCTCCGTCAGCAAACCCGTGAAGATAACGAGTTGAGTTTCGGGAGACGAAAAATGAGCCCAGCCCTCAAAAGTATCGAATCTCCCCGTGTAGGAACACACTGGGGAACGAACTCGGCGTACCCACTCTGGTCAACTCGAAAAGCTTCTTGGCTTGGGCTATCGCTGGCGGGACTCTGCTTGCTCCTCGGCGTTATGCCTGCGCAGGGGCAAACGCAGTACAGGGTGACTCCACTGGCTGCGCCCGACGATGCGAATTTCTCCACCTCTTCAGAGTATCTGGCGGCCAATGGCTCCGTTGCTTATTATGGCAACTCGCCGAAAACAGGAACACAGCGGGCATTCGATTTCGACGGCAATGGCGTACATGAATTGACCTTGGGCGGATCATATACCAACACATACGTGACGGGCATCAACTCGTCCGGCCACGCGTTAGGTTTCGGGCTGACCAGCGGCGGCGTCGAGGGCTCGTTCATTTGGAGGAATGCGACGGAGGGGATTGTGCCGCTAGGGACGCTAGGCGGCACGAATAGCTATCCAGTCGCCATCAATGACGCGGACCAGGTAACTGGTTACTCAAGCACTAGCAGCGGGTACGTTCACGCATTTCTGTGGAGTCCGACGGGAGGGATGACGGACTTAGGTACACTAGGGGGAACCACTAGTGAAGCCACTGTAATCAACGCGAGCGGGCAGGTGGCAGGCTATAGCGTCACCAGCAGCGGAAATCAGCACGCGTTCATGTGGAGCATGACGGGAGGGATGGTGGACCTAGGTACCCTGGGGGGGACCACAAGCTACCCCAACTCGATCAACGCGAGTGGACAGGTTGTTGGCTTTTCCTACACCGGCAGCGGTTATCAGCACGCGTTCATATGGAGTTCGAGCGGAGGAATGATCGACCTAGGAACGCTGGGGGGAAGCTCGAACACGAGCAACGCCTATCACATCACGTCAGCCGGGCACGTGTTCGGATATTCCTATCTCCCCAGTGGGCAGCAAAGTGCATATTTCTACGACGGAGCCAGCATGCACAGCCTGCTGCCGGGCGGCGCGGTTGCTATTAACTTTTATGGCCAGAATTCCTCATTCAACGACTTAGACCAAGCAACGGGTTACGTGCATTTGTCCGACGGGACCAATCACGCATTCCTTTCGAATGGAAGTGCAGTCACGGATTTGGGGACCATGGGTGGTACGGAAGAGTTTGGGGAAGGGATAAATGACCTAGGGCAGGTGGTGGGGTTTGGTTACACGGCAAACAACGCCTCGCAGGAGGCATTTCTGTATGCCAGCGGTGCGACTACGGTTTTGAATCAAGCGCTAGCGACGGGCAGCGGCGTCCAATTGCAGTTCGCCTCGGCGATCAACGACACCGGGCAAATTGTGGGTGGCGGGACATTTTACGGTTTGTCGGGCGCGTATCTTCTGACTCCATTGACGGGCCTGAAAACTGACCCGAATAAAGCCACTCCCTCGCTGATCAACTTGAGTTCCCCAACGATAACGTGGACAACGCCCCTGACAATGGATTCGGGTTCGGTCTCTGGAAGCGGCGCGACACCCACTGGAGCAGTTGCGATCAACTATGGTGGATTGACTCAGTTTACCGCCATTAACCCAGATGGAACATTTTCAGCCAATCTAATCACAGCACCACTTTCCGTCGGATCGTACGTTTTGACTTACACATATTTAGGAGATGCGAACTACAACTCGGCCACCGCGACCGGCACCCTTACCGCGATTCCGGCGACCCCTACCATAATTATCAATGGCGGGACTTACAGCTACGACGGCGACCCGCATTCTGCCACGGGCGAAGTTCTCGGAGTAAACAAGGCCTATCTCGGCACACCATCTTTTACCTACAACGGATCGAGTAGCGCGCCAGTAGACGCCGGAACCTATGCTGTTGTTGCGTCATATGCTGCCGCAGGAAACTACGCGGCAAGCAGTGCCAATGCTACCCTTGTGATCGGGAATACGCCGACAACCAACTACACGGTTACCCAACTTGGTCCATCGGACGACCCGAATTTCTCTGTCGCAGGTCAGTTCCTGTCAGCTAGCGGATCGGTAGCATTTTATGGCTACTCATCCAAAACTAGCACGTACCGAGCATTCGTTTATGACGGCACGGCACTGCACGAATTGACCCTAGGCGGGACATATGCGCAGGTAAACGCCGTTAATTCGTCCGGCCACGTCGTTGGATACGGGTTGACGTCCAGCGGGTTCTACCATGCCTTCATTTGGCGAAACGCGACCGAGGGTATCGTGGATTTAGGCACGTTGGGGGGTTCATCTAGCTACGCTCAGGCGATCAATGACTCTGACCAGGTAGCGGGTTCTTCCCTCCTGAGCACAGGATATCAGCATGCTATTCTTTGGAGCCCAACAGTTGGGATGATGGATTTAGGAAGCCTCGGGGGGCCGACTATCACGGTTACGTCGGTCAACTCAAGCGGGCAGATAGCCGGGACCGGCGACATTAATTCGGGCTATCAATTGTGCGATGAGTATTTCAACGGGTATAATGACCAAACGAACTGTTCTAATTATTCCTATCGGCACGCCTTTTTTTGGAGTTCCACTGGAGGCATGAAGGACTTAGGGGCTTACGAAGGGCAATTCAGTAACGCTACGTCACTTAATTCAAGTGGGACAATAGCTGGGGACGCGGATATAAATCAAATCGCGAATGAAGAGTGTACTTTTTACTATTTTGGAATTTGTGAGGGTTCTTATCTTTCTTTTTTCTATCAACACGCCGTTGCGTGGAATTCAAGCGGTGGGCTGACGGACTTGGGCACACTCGGGTCGCTCGCAAGCTCCGCCCAACAAATCACGTCGGACGGGCACGTGTTCGGAAGTTCGTCACTGGCCAATGGCAGCTCGCGGGCGTTCGAATACAGTGGCTTCATGACTAGTCTCCTCCCGAGCGGAGCCACGTCAAGCTACTTTTACAATAACGGCTTCAATTCGCCGTTTAACGATGCAGACCAGGCAACCGGTTATGCGGGCTATCCAGATGGTACGACGCATGCGTTCCTTTCGAATGGCAGCACCGTGACGGATTTGGGAACTCCGGGTACCACTTATACAGACGGAATGTCCATCAACGATCTCGGCCAGGTCGTGGGATATGGCTATACGACGAACAGCACCTTGGGGGTCGCATTCCTCTACGCAAACGGGGCGATGACTGATTTGAATCAAACGCTCGCTTCTAGTAGCGGCGGGCAGTTGCAACAGGCCTTTGCGATCAATCACAACGGACAGATCCTCGGAAGCGGAACTTTCAGCGGCGCCAGAAAACTGTTCCTTCTCACGCCCCAAGCCGCTGGCACCCAGAACCCGACGGTCAGCGTAACCGGCGGGACTTTCACGTTCAATGGATCTCCGCAAGGCGCGACGGGATTCGCGTATGGCGTGGGCGGATTGGGCGATGTACTGAGTCCGCCGGTCACGTTCAGCTACATTGGGGCGGGAACTAGCAGTTACGGACCAACCGCAACTCCGCCTACTGGCGCCGGAACGTATCAAGTGACGGCCAGCTTCGCCGGCAATCCCAATTATACGTCGGCTTCGAACACAACAACACTCACTATATTGGGGGCACCGCCTGTTTTAACGAGCGCGGGTAGCGCCACCTTCACGGCTGTATCGGCGGGTTCCTTTTCGGTGACAACGACGGGCACTCCGATACCTGCACTCAGCGAGACGGGAGCGCTGCCGGCCGGCACCACGTTCACGGACAACGGCAACGGCACGGCAACACTTGGCGGTACGCCGATCGGCGGCACTGGCGCTCTCTACTCGATCAGCATTACTGCCTCCAACGGCATCAGGCCTAACGCGGTGCAGAACTTCAAGCTGACAGTGGATGAAGCTCCGAGTTTCATCGCGCCCACCGCGAGCAACGCGACATTCACGGTTGGAATCAGAGGGACGGCGGTCGTGCAGGCCACCGGCTTCCCGACTCCCGTTCTCAGCGAATTAGGCGCGCTACCAAATGGCGTCACATTCTTTACCGAGACTGGCTTTTTGTACCTTCTCGACGGGATACCGACAGCAGGGACCACCGGCACCTACAACATCAGTTATGTAGCAAGCAATGGAGTAGGGTTGGATGCGGTACAAGGCTTGGCGTTGATAGTGAATCCGGCAACCACGACGATCAGCATCAACAATATTCCTGCGGGTGCGGCGTACGGTGGGAGCTTTACGCCAATATATACCTACGTTGGTGATGGGACGACTTCAACCACATCGGGCACGACGAGTACCTGCACGGTCACCAGCGGCGTCGTGAATTTCGTGGGAGTGGGCATATGCACGCTGACGGCGCATGCCGCGGCGGGGACAAACTATGCAGCGGTGGACGGCAGCGCGCAGTCAGTCACGATCAGCAGCACAAGCGTATCCTTGGCTGGCCCCCAGACCACGGTGCCGACTTCGATTTGGAATGGTCTCGTGGCTTATTACCCGTTCGACAGAGACAGCAATGACTACTCGAGCTTCGGCAACAACCTGCAATTGAATGGCGGAGCCTCGATCGTAGCCAACGGTGAATTCGGGGGCGCGCTATCGTTGGGGAACAGCGCAAGCAGCGAAACCGATTACGCGATCGCGAGCGGCGACAATCCCAATCTCGATTTCGGATCGAGCGATTTCACCATTCAGACTTGGGTCAACTTCGCCGATGTGAGCCGCATTGAAACTATCCTTGAGAAGTTCACTGGTGCCGGCGGCCCTGGATGGTCGCTGAGCAATATCCCAGGGGAACTCGAATTCTACGGTTCATCCGGGTCGTCGGATAAGAACTTCTCGTTCCAAGCAGGCGTGTGGTATCAGATTATGGTCGTGCACTCAGGTGGTTCAGTCACTGTATACGTGAATACTACGGGTGGGGGCCTTAATTCGATCGGCTCCGCGGCGCTCGGAGCGATTCCCAATTCAACCAATCCGCTGCTGGTTGGAATACGCGACCTCGCCGCCGGCCAACCCCTCGGCTTCAATGGCCTGATCGACGACATCGCCATCTGGGATCGGGCTTTGACTACTTCTGAGATCAGCCTCCTAAACACGAATTCGCTGTCGAGTTTGCCCCAGACCAGCTTCAGCGTTAACATTTGCCCTGGGGGACAGACCACTCCCGCGCCCTGCAGCCAGACGGGCACGCTGAACTACAACATCAATGCGGACACCACGTTCGGCGCGAACCCGACGGTTCTCACTCTAGGCGCGCCCAACCTGGATTTCACTCTGAGCAGCACAACCTGTGCTGGCACAATAACAGCCGGAAATTCTTGCACGGTGAATGTCTCATTTGCTCCTCTTGCGCCTGGAGTGCGAATGGGTGCGGTCCAACTCACGGACTCCTCCGGCAACCTGCTTGTCACCACATTGGTTCACGGTATTGGGCAAGGTCCAGCAATCGCATTCGGCCCAGGCGTCCAGACCACGGTTTCGGCGAGCGAACTGAATCGGGCGTTCGGTGTGGCGGTGGATGGGGCGGGCGATGTCTTCATTTCGGATCCCAACAATAGTCGGGTGGTGAAAGTTCCTGCCGGTGGTGGCGCACAGACCACGGTGGGCACCGGACTGACTACCCCTGCGGGTCTGGCGGTGGATGGAGCGGGAGATGTCTTCATCGCGGATCAAGTAAACAACCAGGTGGTGGAGGTTCCTGCCGGAGGTGGCCCACAGATCACGGTGAGCAGCGGACTGAATTCGCCATTCGGTGTAGCGGTGGATGGAGCGGGAGATGTGTTCATCGCGGATACCAACAACGATCGCGTGGTAGAGGTTCCTTCCGGAGGCGGCGCTCAGATCACGGTGAGCAGCGGACTGAATAGGCCGTACGGAGTGGCGGTGGATGGGGCAGGCGATCTTTTCGTTACGGATACTGCGAACGGTCGGGTGCTGGATTTTCTGGTCGGTGGCGGCACAACCACGGTGGGCAGTGGACTGAGTGGCCCCGGTGGCGTAGCGGTGGATGGAGTGGGTAATGTGTTCATCGCGGATAGCAGCAACAACCGGGTGGTGGAGGTACCTGCCGGTGGTGGCGCACAATTCACGGTGGGCACCGGACTGGATCACTCACTTGGTGTGACGGTGGATGGAGCGGGCGATGTCTTTATTGCGGATGACCTCAACTTCCGCGTGGTAGAGGTCCAGCGCACGCAGCCGCCGACGTTCAGTTATGCCGCGACTGTCGTGGGCAACACGAGTACCGACAGCCCGCAGTCAGTCACGGTCCAAAACATCGGCAACCAACCACTGGCTGCTGTCCTCCCGGGCCTGAGCATAAGCTCGAATTCTTTCGTGCAGGTGGCCGGCTCAGGCAACCCAGCCGATTGCGACAACGCTTTCTCGCTGGCGCCCGGCGCGAGTTGCAACCTGAGCGTCAGTTTCGTTCCACAAACGACCGGCAGCTTCGTTAGCTCGGCCACATTCATCGACAACGCCCTGAATGCCCCTGCTGTCGCCCCTGCCACCCAGAGCGTCACCCTCGATGGGACCGGCCAAGCAGCGAGCCAGACGATCTCGTTCACGCAGTCAGCGCCGGCGAGTGCGAGCTACTACAGCGCGTTCACTGTGGCTGCGCAATCCACCTCCGGGCTGACGGTAACATTGTCGGTGGATTCAGCCAGCACATCAGTCTGCTCGGTGGGAACACCAAGCGTAGCGAGCGGAGTGACCACCGCGACAGTGGCGATGCTGAGCGCCACAGGGACCTGCACCATTGACGCCAGCCAATTAGGCAATAGCGTCTACAATCCAGCGGTACAGCTGCAGACCTCGGCGACGGCGGCGATAATCGGCATTAGCCTCACGGTTACAAATACCAACGACAGCGGCTTTGGCTCGCTGCGGAACGCGATTGCAAACGCTTCCTCCGGCGACACCATTAATTTTAGTCTCGCTTATCCGGCCACCATCGCGCTGAGCAGCACGCTTCCGATTAGTACAAGCCTTACAATAAGCGGTCCCGGCGCGTCCAATGTGATGATTAGCGGTAACGGCTCTGTCCAGGTTTTTAATATTGGCGGAGGGATAACAGCAACCATATCCGGCCTGACCATCCAGAACGGGAGCAGCTCCGTCAGTAGTGGCGGTGGCATCTATAACAGCGGCACGCTGATGCTCAGCAACAGCACCCTTTCCGGCAACTCCGTCTCCGGGGGCTTTGCAGGTGGCGCCATCTACAACGGCGGCACTCTGACGCTCAGCAACAGCACCCTTTCCGGCAACTCCGCCAGCAATGGCGGCGGCATTTTCAATGGCGGCGGCACGCTGACCATAAACAACAGCACGCTCTCCGGTAACTCTGCCATCGGCTTCGGCTTTAGCGCCGTGGGAGCCGGAATCTACATTTACGGCGGCACGGTGACGCTCAACAACAGTACGTTCTCCGGCAATTCCGCCGGCGTCGGCGGCGGCATCTACACTCTTTACGCAACGGTGACGCTCAACAACAGCACCCTCTCCGGCAATTCCGCTTCCTTTTACGGCGGAGGCGCCATCTTCGTTTACAACGGTACGGTGACTTCCAAGAATACTATCCTGGCAAATAATTCTTTGGGAAACTGTGGTTACCCCGGTATGATTTCGCAGGGCTACAACCTGTCTGACGACACCTCCTGCTCCGGCGCCCTCACTCAGACCGGCGATCTAAACGACACCCCAGCCGGGCTCGACCCGAACGGGTTGCGGAACAACGGGGGCCCGACCCAGACGATTGCGCCGCTGGCCACCAGCCCCGCTGTGGATGCCATCCCATTGAGCCCCATCAACTTCTGCACAGATACGAGTGGGAACCCGGTCACGACCGATCAGCGCGGGGTGGCGCGACCCCAGGGTGCTGCTTGCGACATCGGAGCTTTTGAGCTCACCCAGGCGCAGACGGCGACGCTTAGCCAGACAGTCTCGTTCACGACGACGGCACCGGGAACGGCGAGCTACAACAGCACGTTCGCTGTGGCCGCTCAATCCAACTCCGGGCTGACGGTAACATTGTCGGTGGATTCAGCCAGCACATCAGTCTGCTCGCTGGGCCCGCCAAGCGTGGCGAGCGGGGTGACCAGCGCGACAGTAACGATGCTGAGCGGCACCGGAACCTGCACCATTTTCGCCATCCAATTAGGTAACGCCAGCTACAAAGCAGCGGCAATGCAGCAGACTTCGGCAATGGCGGCGCTGGTGAACCAGGCGGCGCTGACGGTAACGGGGCCAACCAGCGTAACCTATGGGACGACCGGGACGGCGACGGCCACGGGCGGCAGCGGCACGGGCCTGCTGAGCTTCAGTGCCGGAGTATCGACGGGCTGCTCGGTATCAGGGACAACGGTAAGCGTGAGCAATGCCGGCGGAACGTGCACACTGACGGCTACCAAAGCGGCAGATAGCAACTTCGCCGCCACGACCAGCGCGCCGTTCACAGTGACGTTGGTGCCGGCCAATCAAACGATCACATTCACAGGCGCTCCGGCGACAGCCGCTTATGGTAGCTCGTTCACCGTAGCCGCATCGGCGAGTTCAGGCCTAACTGTAACGATCGGGTCTTCCGGTGCATGCTCGATTTCGGGCGGAACAGCGACGATGACCGCCAGCTCGGGCACTTGTTCGTTGACCGCGTCTCAGTCCGGCAACACGAACTACAATGCGGCGATTCCCGTGGCGCAATCCACAATGGCGACGAAGGCGACGCCAACGATCAATTGGACGACGCCGGCAGCCATCGCTTACGGCACCGTGCTCAGCAGCACGCAGCTTCATGCGGCGGCCAGTTACAACAGCACGAATGTGGGCGGCACGTTTGTGTATACGCCCGCAAAGGGTACTTTGCTTACCGCAGGAACACAGACACTATCGGTGACCTTCACTCCCACCAACACCACCGACTACACCAGCGAGGGCGATTCGGTCACACTGCAAGTCAACCAAGCCACGCCGAAAATCACGTGGGCAAAGCCAGCAGCGATCACTTATGGCACCGCCCTCAGTGCCATGCAATTGGACGCCACTGCGTCCGTGGCGGGCACCTTCGTTTATACGCCTGCAGGCAGCACGGTTCTGACCGTCGGTGCGCAGACTCTCTCCGTCACGTTCACTCCAACGGACACTACTGACTATGCGGATGCGACCGACACGGTCACGATCACTGTGAACAAAGCTGCATTGGCACTGACTTGGCCCACACCTTCACCTATCACCTACGGGGCTGCGCTGACCAGCACGCAACAGGACGCGACCGCCTCGGTGGCCGGCAGCTTCGTGTACTATCCGGCAGCCGGCACGGTGCTGGCTGGAGGAAGCCATACTCTCTCGGTCACCTTTACGCCGACGGACACTACCGACTACGCCACGGCAAAGGGCTCAGTCGCTCTGCAAGTTAATCCGGCCACGCCGACGATCACCTGGGCGACGCCGGGAGCCATTACCTATGGGACTTCCTTGAGCGGCACCCAGCTTGATGCAACCGCGCCGGCAGGCGGCACGTTTGTTTATGCGCCCGCCAAGGGCACGTCACTGACTGCGGGAAGCTATACCCTCTCGGTTACTTTCACACCGACCAACACCGCCGACTACACCACGGCGAGCGCTACGGTGAACTTGCAGGTCAACCGGGCCACACCTAAGATTGCCTGGGCAAAGCCGGCAGCAATCACGTACGGAATGGCACTCAGCGCTACGCAATTAGACGCCACCGCCTCCGTGGCCGGCACTTTTGCGTATTCGCCCGCAGCGGGCACAGTGCTGGGCGGAGGAGTCCAGATTCTCTCTGTCACTTTCACCCCCACAGACACGACGGACTACACAACCGCGACCGATTCGGTCGCAATCCCGGTGAAGCAGGCCGCGCCCGTACTCACGTGGTTTAAACCCGCCGCTATCACGTACGGAACGGCACTCACCGCCACGCAATTAGACGCCACCACCTCTGTGGGCGGCACGTTCTTCTATTCGCCCGCAGCAGGCACGGTGCTTGGCATAGGAACAATTCCTCTCTTCGTCACTTTCACCCCCACAGACACGACGGACTACACAACCGCGACCGACTCGGTCAAGATCACCGTGAACGGTTCGTGTACGTTTTGCAGGGGAACCAGCACGACCGTTATCACTTCGAGGACGCCCAACCCCTCGCTGGTCGGCCAGGCGGTGACAGTGAACTTCAGTGTGGGGCCAGGCGGGCTTCCGACGGGAACCGTTACGGTAACAACCAGCACGGGCCAAACCTGCAACGGGACGCTCAGCCAAGGCACGGGAAGTTGCTCGTTGACCTTCACGGCTAGCGGGTTATCGCAAATGGCGGCCACCTACGCTGGCGACTACAATTGGAATACCAGTACCTCCGCCCAGGTCACACAAGTCGTGGTACCGTAGCGGCATTTTTCTCCGCGATTGGCGCCCAAGGCCTTCAAACCCTTCACCGTGGGTGCAAATTGCAACTTTCACGCTCAAAGTGAGCACGTCGCACACGATAGGCGCGTGAAGAGTGATCCTCTCTCTCAATTTGGACAGCGTGTGCGCCAACTCAGGCTCGAACGGGACCTGAGCCAAGAAGATTTGGCGAAACTGGCAGACCTACATCGCAACTATGTCTCGCAAATCGAGGATAAAGCGTCATCTTCTCGCACCTTCATGAACGACACGCCCTGGTGCAAGGACGCAAGAGTCGTTTGGCCACATGGGATAAGAACAAAAGTCGAATTGATCGGGTGGGCGGCTCCGAATTGGATGTAGCGTTTGGTCCATAAGATTGGACAGCGCACCAGACGCAGGTCCAAATCCGAAAGTCGGGTGAATATGGCTTACGGCAAGACTAAGAAGGGGATCGTTGGGCGGTATGGCAAGTTGTGGACTCGAGTACCAGCGAACCTGAAGAAGCTAGGAACCAAAGATTTAAGGAAGACGACGGGAGTCTATGCCCTCTACAATGGAACCATGCCCGTCTATATCGGCAAGGGCAAATTCTCAACTCAGATCAGGGAGCATAATCGTAGCGGGAGGAAGAGTCCATTCTGGGAACACTTTACGTGGTACGAAATCAACGGCGAAGGTCTGGACAAGGAAATTGAATCATTGTTTCTCAGGATCCTTCCGTTTTATGTGCGCTCCTTGAATAGAATGGGTGGCAAATTCACATCGGGGGAGAAAATTGACCCTTGTCCTTCGCCAAAACTCCATCCTCGCCGGAAATGGCGCGATTCGTCTTGCGCTTCGGATTGAAAAGAGGGCCCGAACTCGGTCAAGAGTTGCTTTGAGGAGCGCGAAGGACCTCTTAGGTAAAGCTTTTGACTCATGCGTCGTACGTACACATGTCGTACGTACACATAGGATGGGCGAAAGTTGGTCGGGCTCAGGCAGCTCGGTCGTAACGATGATGCAGCCCGCCCAGTCGCTCGTGAGAAAGGACGCAACCGCGAGCCATGGAACGAGTCCTCCGGCCTGGCATTCCCTTCCCGAGCCCCAGGTGCATGCGGTCCTCGTGGTAATAACGTACATATTCAGAGAGCAGTCGTTTCAGATGGCGTTCATTCACGGCAATGATGTGATCCAGCAAGTCTTGGCGGCAGCTTTCGACCCAGCGCTCCGCCACGCCGTTTTGCCAAGGACTCTCGAACGACGTCCGGACTGGATTGATCTTCAAGGATCGAACCGCCGCAGGAACTTCGACTCCATACTTCCCGTCCCGGTCGAAGATCAGGAACCGGGGAGCCATCCCGAACGGAAACGCTTCCCGCAATTGCTGAACAGTCCACAAGCTCGTCGGATGTTTCGTGACGTTGAAGTGCAGGATGCGCCGCCGATCATGAGCGATCACGAAGAAACAATAGAGCACACCGAACGTGAGGGTGGGAACCGTGAAGAAGTCCATTGCGACAATCGCTTCCCGATGGTTGCGCAGAAAGGTGAGCCAACGCTTGGCCGACTCGGGATCTCGCGGCGCTCGTTTCATCCAGCGCGAGATCGTTCGCTCCGAGATATCAAAACCCAGCATGAGCAGTTCACCGTGAATGCGCGGCGCTCCCCAGATTGGATTCTCGGCCACCATCCGGAAGATCAACTCCCGCATTTCTATTGGAGTTGGCCTTCTTCCGATCGGCCCTCTCACTTTAGAAATCAGTTTCCAGTACATCCGAAACCCAGCACGGTGCCATCGAACGACCGTCTCGGGTTTGACGACGATGAGGGCCTGTTTCCAACTTGACCAGAACCGATGCACGGCAACCCAGAAAAGCTTGTCGAGCAAGTTCAGGCTCGGCCGCGGATGTTGCCGCTTGAGCACGCCGAGTTGCTGACGGAGAACGAAGTTCTCAAAGACGAGATCCCGACGGCTACGGAAGAGGCGAACGAGCGCCCCGAACCAGAGTGAAAGCAGGCTGACCATGGCCTGAGTTATAACAAAAGGCTTGCAGCGCAGCAGTCTCTATGTCATTGAATTCACGGTCGGACAGAGTTTTGGCGAGGCACAGCCATCGCTCAGTACGTTATTGCCGGGCGGATGGACCTCGTCCGGTACGGTCGTGCCCGAGACATCGGCCATAAGCTTGCGAGTGTCAAAGTCGGAGCTGAGGACGTATGGAACGCGCTTTGGGATTTGATGCGTAGCTGACCCGTTCCTTCGCTGCTCCTGGTCGAACGGTCACAATCTTCCAGGCACGGCCGCCCCAGCGGATTAGCCAGCTTACAGGTGAAGAATTACAGGTGAAGTTTCGGTGCGATTCCGAAGAAAACTCTCTAAGATATTGAAAATAATGGTAGGCCCGCGTGGACTCGAACCGCAGACCTCTACAGTGTCAAAGCGGCGTCATTATGTACCTCCAATAACTTAGAAGGCGTTGAAAAGCGGATTAGTACACGTAAATACGGCTAAGACGGAATCGTTACAGGTGAAATTACAGGTGAAGAATTTTGAACCGCAAATACAAGAGCAAGTCAAAATCCCAACCCCTCGAAACCCCCGAGGGATTGGCCATCCGGAAGGTCAATGGCCGCGCCACCCCCAAAAGCTCCATTCAATTACAAATGACATAAGCCTACAGGCGATGATAAATATCTACGTAATTCAGAATTAGTATGATATATCCTGGCCGCCCTGCATCGCCGCAAACCCGCCGACTGTCGGGCTATTTCCTTGTCGGAGAAAAACGCCTATGCGTTCGCGAATCGCGCCCGTGGTGATTCTGGCGGTGAGTTTCTTTCTTCCGCAGGTCAACCTTCATGCCCAGGGCGATCATGCACCGGAAAACTCCGCAATGCCGGCGCCCCGAGCAGCGACCGAGGAAGAAGTCGAGCAATTGCGGCAAGAGGTGGCGGACTTGAAGGCGATCATCTTGCGCCTGGTCGCGGGGGAGAGCGAGGTTGCCGTCGGATCTCCCCGGCTAGTCCCCGCGAACGCGATAGTCGATTCCGCGCAGCCGACCGCGCCGGCCTCCATTCCTGAAGCCCCCACGTCCCCGGGCACATCCGGTCCTTCTGCCGACAACACTTTGTCTCAGAAAAAAACCGTGGGCGATACTCCGGGAGTGGCCGGATGGACCGGCGAGCATTTCCGGCTGACCAGTTCCGACGGCGAATTTACGCTAATGCCCGTTGGATACTTGAATGGACAATACTCTGTGTACAAAGGCGACGGAGCGCCTCCAGACACTTTTTCCATTAGCCGGGCTCGATTTGGCGTTCAAGGAACCTTCGGAAAGCAGGTTGACTATGCCTTCTTGTTCGAGTCCGCTTCCGCCATTACCATTCGTGACGCATTCCTGGATTTCAAGCCCTGGACCTTTTTCAACATCACCGCCGGCCAGTTTCGTGTGCCTTTCTCCCACGATGTCCTGAATCCGGATACCAATTACGAATTTAATGGCCGCTCTATTGTCTCCGCGCTCTTTCCGGACGTAACCGGAGGTTACCGTGCCCCCGGTATCGAGGTTTACGGTGACCTAGCCGGCGGACACGCACAATACTGGTTCGGGGTTTTCAACGGCCAGGGGATCCTGGCAAGCGGAACCACCAATGAACCCGAATACATTGGCAGACTCCGCTTTTCTCCGTGGCGTCAATCCATTCACGCGGGCCTGAAGGGATTCGGCTTTGGAGGATCGGTCGAACATAGCCGGTCCAAAGCTCTGGCTGGGGAACTGAGTTTCAGCGGAGTTCTGACCGACGGAGCATATACCTTTTTCCCCCAGGTTCGAATCAACGGCGGAATCGATCGCTATGACGGATATTTCATCTGGTTGAGCAGAGCGATGGGGCTGCGCGGAGAATATACGCAAATTCTGGAGAGGCGCGATGGTATTGGCTCGTTTGTCTCTGGCGGCACCGCCTTTAACACCCTTCCTGGAGTCGTGGGAAAGGGCGCCTATGGAATTCTCACCTACAACTTGACGGGAGAAAACGAGACGGAATATGCCGTTCCGCGGGTCAAGCACCCGGTGATTGGCCCGAATTCTCCCGGAGAGACCGGCGGGCCGGGCTGGGGAGCCTGGCAACTTAAACTCCGTTACTCCTGGCTGGAAGGAAGGGCCTTGGGAGGGGCCTGCAATTCCACGACGGTCCCCGCGTGCCCGGTTACACCGAGTGTCGTACCAACTTACAGCGACCATACCAATCAAATCACGGCGGGGGTCAATTGGTATCTCAACTACTGGGTGTTGGTCAAACTGGATTTGGACATCGATCAGCTCAAAAACCCAAGCGTCGAGGGAATCCTTCCTCGAAATTATTTTGTTTTTTCGACCGGGCTGCAATTCAGATTCTAACCGCGGCCGTGAGGAGTTTGCTTTGGAATGGCCGGGAGCTACTCTCGAGACTGAGTTTAATTTCGAAGTGACGCGATAGAAATAGGTTCCTTAAATGGATCGGTTCGGCAAATGTGGTGGGAGGAATGGTGCGATGAAATTTCCCAGGGTAAACAGGGTGGTGCTCGCGGCGGCGCTCGCAGGGATTTTCGGCTCGACAGGTTGCAGCAGCAGCCCGGCGAATTGTCCAGTTTGCGGGACAGACAAGAATGCCACCGTAGGGTTGATCGATGTGATGGCCGTGCCGGGCCACAGTTCCTCCGGCGCGCCGGGCGGACCGTTCAATCTTTTTGACATCAGCTGGATGGACTCGGCCAATCACGTGTATTACGTGTCCGACAATATTGGCGTCGACGTGGCGGCATTCAATACCGTCAACAATATTGCCGTAGGGGCGATTGGCGGAGACAATTCCATCGCGGAGTCGGGCAATAATGCCAGTCCGTGCTTCACGGATGCGGCGGGAAACCAAGTGATTCCTCCCATCACCTCGGCCCAGGGAAACTATGTGCAGTATGGATGCAAGACGGGAAACTTTCGCTTGCCGGGCTTTTTTGGCGCCAATGGCCACTTTGGCGGCTTTGTCGGGGGAGTTTGTTGTGGCCCACGCGGCAACAACTTATTCCCGTTGCAAGGTCCGGATGGCCTGGAAACCTCGGCCGACGGGAAGTTTCTTTTTGCCGGCAATGGCGCTTCAGACGTGATCGCCTTCGACATGACCACGACGCTCGCCAATCCCGCCACCCCACCCACTGTCGTTGCTACCATCGTGACGGGAACTCCTCCAGACTATAACGGACTTCCCAATGGAATCACCGGGTGCATTCAATCCGCAAGCGGACTAGCGTTCTCTGACCCCACCTGCGGCGACTTGCGGGCCGATGAGTTGTCGACAACCGGCGGACTGATTACCGCACCGGATGGAAGCAAACATTTTCTGTTCCTGGTGATCAATGGCGACCCGGGACTTCCTTTCGCCACTATCGTCGACGCCACCGGCATTGTCACCAAGACGGGCACATTGTCGCAGCAGCATTGCCTGCCCTACAAAACTGTGCCGCCCGGCCCCGGCGTGGCACCCATCCCGTACAGCCCGGGTAGCGCCAATTTCCCTGCGAATCATTCTTCGTGCATTCTTGGGCAAATTTATTATGACGGGGCGGCGCAAAACGACATCAACGTTCTGATCGACGATCAGGGCGCGAACCTCAATAAATTCCCTTGCCCCGATCCGACGCTGCAATTCAACGGTCCTGCGCCCGGCGTGCCCGGGGCGCCTGTTCCTTCCGGCGCCTCAGGGCATGCTGCCGGATTCAACCCAGACGTGCCTTGCCATCATGGGCCAATGCTCACGGCCACAACGCCTAGCCACGCCGGCGGAGTTTTCTGTTCCCCGGGCCCCGGCACGCCCGCCGGCTGTGTTGGTTCGATCGGGATCGCGGGTTTGGGAGGATCCACCTTCAATCCCAATACAGGACACTTCCTGCTGACCAACGCAAACTCGAGCGCTGATCTAACGGTCGCAAGCATCGATGAAATTGATCCGTTCCATCCGTTCACCGCGGCCGGCGGCACGACCGTGTACGGTCCCGCTGTGATTAACAGTTTCCCTGTGCCGAATTGCATGCCGAGCGGCGTAGTGATGGGTCCAGGCACAGACGCCTTGGTGACGTGCGCGGGCCACGATGGGAGGACCTTCAGCCCGATGACCTATATCATTAATGGTTCCACAGGCGAGATTCTCTCCACTATCAACTACGTCGGAGGCGTGGACCAAGGGTGGTATAACCCCGGTGAGGGTAAATATTATTTGGGGGCTAGCAACATGTCGCCCGGCCCCGTTCTCGGAGTGATTGACGCGCGCTCCCGGCAGTGGCTACAAAATATCGTCACAACCCCGTTCTCCCACAGCGTCGCGGCCGATCCCAACACCAATCATATTTTCGTCCCGCTCGGGGCCGGCCCGCTATGCCAATCGCTGGGCACGAGCGGCTGTGTGGGAGTGTACGCATCCCAATAGCCTGCGGCTCAAGGCACGTGCAGATTGCAATTCAGGATTTTATTTCCTGAATCGAAGCACGGATTTTCTCATTGGGCTCTGGATTTATCGGACGGGCGTCTCTTGATAGCGCAGCATCTTCCATTGTCCGTCGCGAAGCGACCAAAGTTCACCAACAAATGTCCTTCGATAGCGCGTGGCTGAGCCCGCGGGGAATTGCACGGTGGACTCGTAAGTGGCAAACGCGTAGTTGGGACCTAGCGGCTGAACTTGGAAAAGCTGAAGCAAATAGTCCGTGGTCGCGTTGCGCTCAACCTCATACAGGACGCGCGCCTTGGATCGCTCCCCGTCGCCATCGGCTTCGACGGCCTGGAATTCATCGGCGAGAAATTCCGCGTAAGCATCCTTGTCCCTCTTGGCCAGCGCGGCCCACGTGGCTCTCACCTTCGCTTCGAGCACGGAAGCGAGTTGCGACTTAGGCGCTTCTCCTATAGGCAAGGCTGCCTGATTCGTCCTGCCGGGCGATATCGGGTATCGCGCGAAGAGAGTGCTCGTCGAAGCCAATGCGATCGAGATCCACGCGCAAAGAAATAAACTTCGCATCCGTATTCTCCTTGACTGAGACGCTCCCCTTTGGTGCAGTCTCGTGTCCCGCGATTCGAGATTTTGCGTCTCGGACACTTGCACCGTTCCGGGATTTGAAATTCACGAATTCCATTCAATCGTCGGCCCAATATAGTAAACGCACTGTCGGTCGCAATGTATACCCATGAAGGCAGGACAAGGAAACTGCTTTTTCGTCTGGAACGCTCATCACTTTGAAGCAATGCACACTGTATGGAGGTCAGTGCGGAATTTCCAAAGGCCAGTGGCGAAAAACTTGTCCAAGTCCATCGCAATGATATGGTAGGCCCGTGCGGACTCGAACCGCAGACCTCTACCGTGTCAAAGCAGCGTCATTATGTACTTGCAATAACGGCTCTGCACGAGAATTAGTAGAGACCCGCATTTTAGGCTACTTTCTTTAGAACGATGAATTCGGTCTTGGTGGCCGCCATGCGCTGAGCCTTGAGCAGTAGATAGCCTAGATTTTTGTAGCCACGACCCCTTCGAAGAAGAGTTTTGACGTTGCCGTTGATGGCCTCCACCACTCCGAAGCGTACTTTGGTACGGCAGTAGTTGAGGATGCCGTCCAAGTGATCCAGCAGC
>Ga0182024_10007903_pt1 | contig 22741 bp, 21 predicted proteins | sample P32metaG_FD_120480 | JGI IMG/M metagenome (GOLD analysis project Ga0182024, IMG submission 120480) | Permafrost microbial communities from Stordalen Mire, Sweden - P3-2 metaG (Illumina Assembly) | ecosystem: Environmental > Terrestrial > Soil > Wetlands > Permafrost | place: Sweden: Stordalen... | reverse complement strand
GGTAAATGCCGTATCGCCGCGGCCCATGCGGCTAAAGCCCGTCGAAGATGCGGTGCGCGGCAAGCCGGCGAATGCCGATACCGGCGAGATGGCGGGCAAACTCGCCGTCCAGGGCGCGGTTCCGCTGCAATTCAACGCCTACAAAATTCCTCTCATGAGAAATCTGGTGAAGCGCGCCATCGTCGGCGCGGCGCAGCCGGAAACCAACGGCACGCAGGCCGCCGCCGCACAGACCGCACAGGAGGCCACATGCCGCAGCTAATCCAGTGGGCGACAAGTCCGTGGGGAAAATCCGTCCCGATCCATATCGTGTGGGGCCTCATCTGGATCGCGGTCATCGCGGGACTGAGCTTCATGATCGTGCACGCTCTCTACTTGATTATCGTGAAGCCGCCCAAGCGATTTGCGGAACGCAAAGCCCAGGTCGATGCCTCCGCGATCCCCGAGCGCATCCCACGCCACTCGCTGGCCGCGCGGCTGTTCCATTGGATCATGGCGGCCTCGATGTTTACGCTGCTGTTCACCGCGTTTCTCCCCAAAGTCGGAATCCAGTTCAACTGGGTGCTCTATCACTGGATCGCTGGCCTCGTGCTAACCGCATCGATTCTGTTTCACATTGTGCATGCCACGTTCTTCCTCGATTTCTGGTCGATCTGGCCGGACCGAACGGACCTGCGCGACGCCATGAACCGCATGCGCCGGTTTTTCGGCAAGGCAGCGCCGTTGCCAAGCAAGTTTGCCAAGTATCCTCTCGAAAACAAGCTCTACCACGGCGCGATTCTGGTCGCAGGCCTGGCAGTAATCGCGACCGGCCTGTTCATGATGAAGCGCGTGCAGACGGGGATCTTTATACGCAACCCATATTTGTTTTCGGACATGACGTGGGGCCTGATGTATGTCTTGCACGGGCTCGCCGGCGTGGGGCTGGTCGCGCTGGTCATGGTGCATGTCTACATGGGACTGCGGCCCGAAAAGTTCCCCATCACCAGGTCGATGATCTTTGGCTGGATGAGCCGCGATTTTTATCTCGAGGAGCACGATCCCCGGCGATGGGCCGTCAAGCCCACGGCAAGTTCCCACACAGACCACGGTTATTCAGCAAACGATGGCGACTGAAATTCAGAAACAGTGCGAAACAATTGAGGAGTGCTACGAGTTCACGCTCTCCTTTGCCGCGCGCGGATTGGCGAGCGACGAAGGCAGCCAACTGAGAGAGCAGTTGACGCGCGCCGCAGCAGCGATGCGCCGCCTCAAACAAAGTTGCGCCGAGACGATCGGCGAGGAGCAGCTTGCGCACGCCGGCAAAGACAACGTCGACAAATTCGAGGCATTCTTCGCGGTCCTCAAGCGGGACGCCGAGAGCGCGCTGGCGGCGATGGAACTGGTATTGGCGCAGCCAACCATCAGCTCGCAACTGATCGATAATCTGAATGCATCCATCCATCTGCGCGCGCTGCTCGCTGACCTGTTTCTCATCACCGAGATCCTGGACACGCAACAAAAGTAACACCGGTCTCCTGACCCTCCTGAAATATGATGTCGGTGCCTTGTTTTGTATCGGCGCGCGCAAGTCGACTCGCGTCAAAAGCCTCTCCTGGGCGGCGATCGCGAAGGGGTCGGAGTCAAGCGGTGACCTGTGGTTGCTTTTGGAAAGTTTGCAAGCCACTGATGTCGGGTGCCCCCGGTCCGGATTTTCGGACCGGGGATAGCACGAACCTAAACCGGTTTTGTATCAGGGCGCGGCTTTAGCCGCGCCGAGAAGACCGGAAAAGACACTGTTGGGCTTTAGCCCCCGCCGCGTTTTGCTCCGGCCATAGAACTGAACAAACCCCCCACCCCTGGCGCACTACACTACGATCAGGTGCGCCGGACTATGTATTCCGCCGAGGTTCTCGATCATTTTGAGCACCCGCGCAACGCGGGGACGATTGCCGATGCGGACGCGTCGGCACGCATCGAGAATCCGGCCTGCGGCGACATCCTGGAACTCACAATAAAAATTGCGGCCGGACGCATCGCTGACATTCAATTCCGAGCCAAGGGTTGCGTGGCCGCAATGGCCTGCGCTTCGGCGCTCACGGAACTGGTGCACGGGACGAGCACAGACGACGCGCGCAAGCTGACGAGAGAAGAGCTGCTGCGCGCGGTGGGCGGGTTGCCCCCAGCATCCTCCCACGCCAGCCACCTGGCCATGGACGCGCTGCATGCGGCGCTCCAACAGATTCCGAAGAAAGACTAGACCGAACGAGAAAACTTTGCCGGGATTTGTGAAAGGGCACGACTTCAGTCGTGCCGAAAATGGCCCAAATAAGACGTGGGCTTTAGCCCCTGAGGGACGCTTGCTCGATGTCGTGCCTTCTCCTGACACTCTTTTCTAATCCCCTTCGAGTTCCCCGAAAAAGTTCATTCGCCAACGGCTGCGTAGTCCTGCGGCGTATTCAGCCCTGCCTTGGCCAGCGGCTCGGGGACCGGGACGTACACCACGCGGGACGCGTGAGCGTGAAGCACTTCGCGCGCGTTCCCAGTGATGGGTGCATTGAGAAAAGCGTCAATGAGATCGCGGCTGGCGAGCAGAGGATGGCCATGCTTGCCTTCGTGTTCAGGAGCCACAGCCCAGAAGTCGGCAGCGAGCGCGCCGAGAAAAGCGTGATGCAGGCGCTCCAGAGAAGAGGGGCTTAGCGGCGGGCAATCCACAGGCGTAATCATCGCCGCATCGCAGCCGCGGTCGAGGAGTTCGCGCAGTCCGATCTGCAGCGAACTGAACTGGCCGTTTTCAGGAGACGGGTTGCGCACGAGATAAGCCCTACAAGCGCCGACGGTAACCGTGAGGGCATCAACGTTCCTTCCGGCGACCACAACATTGAAGTGGGTAAGAGGTCCGAAGGCCACGAGCGCCGCGGAAAGCAGCGTCTGGCCTGGCGGATCCGTTGCGCCCGGTTGTGGCGGAGGCCAGGGCAGCATCGCCTTGTCAATTCCCATGCGCGTGGACTCGCCTGCCGCGAGAACCAGCCCGCCGAGCTGAACGGGTTCGTGCATGGAAAGAAGATACCGCTACAGGCAGCAGGAGAGCAAAAAGGGGCTTTGTATCAGTCGTCCACCTGCTTCGCCGACCCGCGAGGGATGAAACATGCAGATGGGTATCGTATTCGCGGAGGGAGCAGGGGCCTTCAGGCCCCTGAAGGATGAAGTTGCAGGTCCGGGCCTTTAGGCTCGGGCCTTTTTTGTCGATCGCTTTTTTGTTGAATTTACTTTCTTGTTTCTTGTTAGGGCACGGCTTTAACCGCACCGCAAATGCCGCAAAACGGGCGCGGGCTTTAGCCCCTGAGGAGGGTCTTTTCCTCGCGTCAAGCCATCGGTTGAGCCACCACGAAGGACTGTGAACTAAGATCCGCGAACTAAGAACCCGGAACCTGTGACTGAAGCGGCTCCTTCTGCTCGGAGGCGGGTTCCGCCACATGCCTGCCGCTTTGGAACCAGCTCATGTGCGGCAAAGCACGTTCGACGCGGCGCCGGACGGCGATAAGCTCCGCGACGATGGAGACCGCGATCTCTTCCGGCGTCACGGCGCCGATGTCGAGGCCGACCGGCGAATGCACGCGATCGAACAGCTCAGGTCTCAATCCCTCGCGCGTCAGCTCGCGAAAAACCGTGATGGCTTTGCGTTTGGAGCCGACCATGCCGATGTACCGCGCCGGAGTCTGCACGGCCCAGCGCAGAACGCGCATGTCGTCATGATGACCGCGCGTGACGATAACGATACAAGACGACTCGGCGGGAGCCAGTTCCTTAAACGCTTCGTCGAATTCGCGGGCGACCACCTGGACCGCGCCAGGAAAACGCTCGGCATTGGCATAGGCTTCGCGGTCGTCGGCCACGATGCACTCAAAACCCGCGTTGCGCGCCGCTTTGAATAGCTCAAAAGCCACGTGGCCGGCGCCGAAAATATAAAGCAGCGACGAAGGCATCACCGGCTCAATGAAAATTTCCAAAGTGCCGCCGCACACCAGCCCGGTGTCGTATTTGGGATCCTGATTGAGATCGAAGGTGAGGCTGCGCGGCTTTTCCTCGGCCATCACCTCGCGCGCCGCCTGCCACACCTCGGCTTCCACGCAGCCGCCGCCGATAGTCCCGGCGATGGAGCCGTCATCGCGGATCAGCATTTTGGCGCTTTGGAAGGAGGGGATCGATCCGCGCGAGTTCACAATCGTAGCCACCGCCCCGCGGCGGCCCTCGCGTTGCAACTTCACGATCTCCTCGTAGATATTCATCCCTCTCGATTATTGGATTCGCGGCACTTGAAGTCAAACTGAGGTGCGCGACCCAGCCGGAGGAAAGCCGGTCGGGCAGCCGGTCAAAAGCTCAGCCTTCCGCGGCCCGCGCGCCCTATTGCTCAATGGGCGCAATTCGGTTACTTTCTAAGACTCACAGTTCTTTTTGATGGAGATGGCACGAAATGCCCCGCATGGTTCGATGTTCCGTTATTCAGGCTTCAAACGCCGTCCCCGCCACCGAACCGCTGCCCAGACAAAAGCAGGCCATGGTGGAGAAACATGTGGGCCTGATCCGCGAGGCGGCGAAGCAGGGCGCACAGATCGTGTGTTTGCAGGAGATCTTCAACGGGCCCTATTTCTGCGCGGAGCAAGAGGTCAAGTGGTACGAGATGACGGAGCCGGTTCCCGATGGGCCCACGATTACGCTGATGCGCGGCCTGGCGAAGGAGCTGCACACCGCGCTGATTGTGCCAGTGTACGAAGTGGAGCAGGAGGGCGTTTTCTATAACACCGCCGCGGTCATCGCCGGCGACGGTTCCTACCTGGGCAAGTACCGCAAAACGCACATCCCGCACGTGGCGCCCGGCTTCTGGGAAAAGTTTTATTTCCGTCCCGGCAACCTGGGCTACCCCGTCTTCGATCTCGGATTCGCGAAGATCGGCGTCTATATCTGTTACGACCGGCATTTTCCCGAAGGCGCGCGCTGCCTGGGACTGGCCGGCGCGGAGATCGTTTTCAATCCTTCGGCGACGACGGCGGGGAAAAGCGAGTACCTGTGGAGGCTGGAGCAGCCGGCGCATGCTGTGGCCAACGGATATTTTATTGCTGCTATCAATCGCGTAGGCACTGAAGCGCCTTGGAACATCGGCGAATTTTACGGCTCGAGCTACTTCTGCAACCCGCGCGGAAAAATCATTGCCGAGGCCTCGCGCGACAAGGACGAGGTGTTGACCGCCGATCTGAATTTGGACGAGCTTGCCGAAGTGCGGCGATCCTGGCAGTTTTATCGCGACCGCCGGCCCGATTCGTATGGGCCGCTAGTGGCGTCGTAGGAATGGTTGCATAAATCCGGCTTTGAAAGGGCACGGATTTATCCGTGCCATGAAGGGCCCATAAACAGTGGGGCTTTAGCCCCTGAGGGACGTTTTTCAATCAGCTTCGAGCATTGATGCAACCAACTCCAGGGCAGAGAGGACGGCATGAGCACCGCAACCTTACCAGACGATCCACACCTGAAGGCGCGCTTCGGAGAACTGAAACCGGCGCTCACCACGCAGGCCGCGGTGATTGAATCCGACCGCTGCCTGAACTGTTTTGACGCGCCGTGCACCGCCGCGTGCCCCACGCACATCGACGTGCCGGGATTCATCAAGCGCATCGCTTCAGGCAATCTGCGCGGCTCGGCGCTGCGCATTCTCGACGCCAACATTCTGGGCGCGAGCTGTGCGCGCGTGTGCCCGGTGGATGTACTGTGCGAGGGCGCGTGCGTCATGGTGCGCCAGAATCACAAGCCGATCCAGATCGCGCTCCTACAGCGGCATGCCATGGACGCGTTCTGGGCGTCCGGCGAAACGCCTCCGGCGAAAGCAGCGGGAACCAGGAAGCTGCGCGTGGCCTGCATCGGCGGCGGCCCGGCCTCGCTCGCGTGTGCGGCGGAGTTGTGCCGCGCCGGCGCGCGGGCCACGGTGATCGAGCGCCGCGAACTGCCCGGCGGTTTGAATACCTATGGCGTCGCGGAGTACAAACTCCGCGCCGTCGATAGCGTGCGCGAAGTGGAAATGATCCGGCAACTCGGCGTGGAGTTCCGTTGCGGCGTGGAAGTGGATTCGCCTGCAGCGATCGAGAAACTTGAAGCGGAATTCGATTTCGTCTTTCTCGGCCTCGGCCTCGGCGCCATGCAGCGCCTCAATGTTCCCGGCGAGGATACGAAGGGCGTGATGAACGCCCTGGAACTGATTGCCGCCTACAAGACCGGCCATTTGCGCGAATTGCACGGGACGGTGGTGGTGGTCGGAGCGGGCAATACCGCCATCGACGCCGCCAACGCCGCGCGCCGCCTGGGCGCGGACACCGTATATATGTTGTACCGGCGCAGCGAGCAGGAAATGTCGGCGTTCGACTTCGAGTACGAGCACGCAAAGCAGGAAGGCGTGCAATTCCTGTGGCGCAGATTGCCGGTAGCCGTCCAGCCGGGAGAGCATGGTCGCTTGCTGCTCGAAACGGTGCAGGTGCGGCAGGCGGATCGCAAGCTTGAGGTGGTTCCGGATTCGGAAGCGACGATCGATTGCGACCTGATCGTGCCGGCCATCGGCCAGTCGCCGCTGACTGAGATGTTGCAGAAGCTGCGCGGTGTAGAAGTGCGCGACGGGCGGATCGCGGCCGATCGCGAAACCGGGCAGACGGGTAACCCGCGTTACTTTGCCGGCGGCGACTGCGTCAACGGCGGCCGCGAAGTGGTGGATGCTGTGGCCGGTGGCAAGCGCGCGGCGATGGCGATGTTGAAACTTGCGGAGGTTGCTCATGCCTGACATTGGCGTGCGGAATTTTGCGGGAAAGATCAACTGTCCCAATCCGTTCTGGCTTGCGTCGGCGCCGCCCACCAACACCGGCGAGATGATCATGCGCGCCTTCGACGCGGGCTGGGGCGGCGCGGTTTGGAAGACCATCGGCGAGCCGGTTGTGAATGTCAGCTCGCGCTACTCGGCCACGGACTGGAACGGCCAGCGCATCATGGGCTTCAACAATATCGAGCTCATCAGCGACCGCACCGTCGAACAGAACCTAACTGAAATGGCAGAGGTAAAGAAACGCTACCCGAAGAACGCGGTAATCGCGTCGCTCATGGTGGCGTCGAACCGCGAAGCGTGGCACGAGGTCGTGACGCGCGCCGAAGATGCGGGAGCGGACGGCCTCGAGCTGAACTTCGGCTGCCCGCACGGCATGAGCGAGCGCGGCATGGGTTCCGCGGTAGGCCAGGTGCCGGAGTACGCGGAAATGATCACCGGATGGGTCAAGGAAAAGGCGCGCACGCCCGTGCTGGTCAAGCTCACGCCGAACATCTCCGACATTCGCACCGTGGCGCGCGCCGCCAAGCGCGGCCATGCCGATGGATTGTCGGCCATCAACACCATCAATTCGATTACCGGCATCGATCTGGACACCTTTGTGCCGCGGCCCAACGTGGACGGCAAAAGTTCGCACGGCGGCTACTGCGGTCCCGCGGTCAAACCCATCGCATTGAACATGGTGCAGCAGATCATGGCCGATCCCGAGGCCGCGCTGCCGCTTTCCGGCATCGGCGGCGTCGGATCCTGGCGCGACGCGGTAGAGTTCATCTTGCTGGGCTGCGGCACAGTGCAAGTGTGCACGGCCGCGATGCACTACGGCTACCGCATTGTCGAAGACATGGCCGAGGGCCTCGACAACTGGATGCGCGAGAAAGGCTTCAACACCATCGATGATTTCCGCGGCCTCTCAGTACATCGCGTCGCAGAGTGGAAGCACCTCAATCTGAATTTCAAGATCGTCGCCCGCATCGACGAACAGAAATGCATCGGCTGCGACTTGTGCCACATTGCCTGCTGGGACGGCGCACACCAATGCATTCATCTCGATCGCGTTTCCGGTCCCATTGACGGCCATGTCGAGCTGCACCGCACGCCCGCAGAGGAGCAGGCCGAAAGCTTGGGCTCGATCGCGGAAACGCCGGTAACGCGCAAGGAGCGCGAGGCAGCCTTTGCACACGGTCAGTACCCCACGCCGCTCGCACGCATTCCGCGCGTCGATGAGACCGAGTGTGTAGGCTGCAATTTGTGTTCCTGCGTGTGCCCGGTGGAAGAATGCATCACCATGGTCCGCGTCGATAAGGATGTGCCTCCCGAGACCTGGGAGCAGCGAACCAAGGGGGCAGCCCGCGCAGCGCCAACGAGTGGAGACTAGGGCGACGTCTCTGACCGATTGATTCTGTGCCAATTCCGTGCCCCACCCTTTCGCCGTTTTCTGGCGAAAGGGTGGCAAACCGCGGAAGCCAAAAGGACGAATTCATGCGGTCAGAGACCTGGTCTCCCGAAAACTCGCGGCACAAACACCGCTGTCATCCTGAGCGAAGTTTGCCGCGCTCTTTGCGGCAAACGGAGTCGAAGGATCTGCGGTTGCTTTTCGGAGCGCCCAATGCGCCATGGCAGGGCGCCGCAACAAACGAGGAAGATGCCATCATGAAAACGCTTATTCAAAATGGAACGGTCGTAAACGCCGACGCCAGCATAAAAGCCGATCTACTGATCGACGGCGCGTTAATCAAGGAAGTGCGCGCGGGCATCCCGCCAAGCTCCGCCGACAAAGTCGTCGACGCCACCGGCCTCCTGCTCTTGCCCGGCGGAATCGACGCCCATACCCATCTCGACATGCCCTTCGGCGGTTCAAAATCGGCCGATGATTTCGAAACCGGCACGCGCGCCGCGGCCATCGGAGGCACCACTACAATCGTCGATTTCGCCATCCAGGCCAAGGGCACCAAGATGCGCACCGCCCTCGACACCTGGTGGAAGAAGGCCGAAGGCAAAGCGTGCATCGACTACGGCCTGCACATGATCGTGACCGACCTGCCCGACGCCGGCCTCGAAGACATGGACGACATGGTGCGCGAGGGCGTGGCCAGCTTCAAGTTGTTCATGGCCTATCCCAACGTGCTCATGGTCGACGACGCCACCATCTTCAAGGCGCTGCGGCAGACGGCGAGGAACGGCGCGCTGATCTGCATGCACGCTGAGAACGGCTCCGTCATCGACGTCATCGTGCAGCAGGCGCTCGCCGAAGGCAAAACCGCGCCCATCTATCACGCCCTCTCGCGGCCCACCAAGGCCGAGGCCGAAGCCGTGCACCGCGCCATCGCCATGGCGGAGATTGCCGGCGTCCCAATTTATATCGTGCACCTCTCCAGTGAAGACGCGCTCAATCAAGTCCGCGAAGCGCGCGACCGCGGCCTGCCGGCCTTCGCCGAAACCTGCCCGCAATATTTGCTGCTTTCGATTGAAGACAACATGGAAGGCAAAGGCTGGGATGGCGCGAAGTACGTGTTCACGCCGCCGCTGCGCGAAAAGAAAAATCAGCCGAAATTGTGGGACGGCCTGAAGAAGGACAACCTGCAGGTGGTGTCCACGGATCACTGCCCCTTCTGCTTCGAAGATCAGAAGAGTCTGGGCAAAAACGACTTCACCAAGATTCCCAACGGCGGCCCGGGCATCGAAAACCGGCTGCAACTGCTCCACCACCACGGCGTGGGGCAGGGAAATTTCTCCATCAATCGCTTCGTCGAGCTGGTGTCGACGGCCCCGGCGCGCATCTTCGGCATGTACCCCCAAAAAGGCGTCCTCGCCGCCGGCAGCGACGCTGACCTCGTCCTCTGGGATCCCAACGAGGACTACACCATCAGCGCCAAAACCCACCACATGCGCGTGGACTACTCCATGTTCGAAGGCTTCCGCGTGCGCGGCAACGCGCGCGATGTTTACTCGCGCGGCGAACTGGTAGTGAGCGGCGGAAAATTCATCGCCAAGCCCGGCCGCGGAAAATATTTGCGCAGAGAGGCACGCGGCGGCGCATGGAAATAGGGCGCTCACAATGGCATCTTTATCGTTCTGAAATTAAATTTGAATTAGAGCAGCCACCCCACGAAGGAGGTCCCGTGAGCACCGTCGATCCATCCCTATCGAATCGCGACCTGCGGCCGACCGGCCCGGCGCAGCGTACATGGGGCTTCTATAACTACATGGCGCTGTGGTTTTCCATGTGCATGGAAATCACCACCTACCGCCTCGCGTCGGGACTGATCGCCAACGGCATGGACTGGAAGCAGGCGCTCGGCACGGTGCTGCTCGGCAACCTCATCGTGCTCGTCCCCTTGCTGCTCAACGCGCACGCCGGCGCCAAGTACGGCATTCCCTTTCCGGTGTTTCTGCGCGCGTCGTTCGGCGTGCGCGGCGCCAACATCGCCGCGCTGCTGCGCGCCGTCATCGCCTGCGGATGGTTCGGCATCCAGGCGTGGATCGGCGGCAGCGCCATTGATGCCATGCTCATCGTCATCTGGCCAGGCGCAGCGGGCAATCGCGGCATCCTGTGGGCGTGCTTCCTCGGCTTCTGGCTGCTCAACATGGTCGTCGTCTGGCGCGGCGTCGAATCCATTCGCAGGCTCCAGGCCTTTGGCGCGCCGTTCATGTTTGTCATGGCCGCGGCGCTGCTCGTCTGGGTGCGCGTCAAGGCGGGCAGCTTCGGCGCCATGCTGTCCACGCCCAGCCGGTTCCATTCCACGCATGAATTTCTCGCAGTATTTTTTCCGTCGCTCACCGCCATGGTCGGCTACTGGGCCACGCTGGCCTTGAACATTCCCGACTTCACGCGCTATTCGAAATCCCAAAGCGCACAGTCGTGGGGCCAGGCATTCGGCTTGCCGGTCGCGATGGTGCTCTACACATTTCTCGGCATCGCGGTTACTTCAGCTTCATCGGTTCTGTTCGGCAGGCCCATCTGGGACCCGGTCCAGTTGATCGGCATGTTTCATCAGCCCCTGGTCGCGTTTGTCGCCATGATTGCCGTGCTCGTGGCCACCCTCAACGTGAACATCGGCGCCAACGTAGTCTCGCCGTCCAATGATTTTTCCAATCTCTATCCCCGCCTCATCAGCTTCCGCACCGGCGGTTTGATCACAGGATTTCTCGGCCTCGCGATGTGTCCATGGAAGCTTCTCGCCACGCCGGACTCCTACATTTTTGGCTGGCTCGTCGGCTACTCGGGCTTGCTCGGCCCCGTCGCCGGCATCATGGTCTGCGATTACTTCTTCATCCGCGGCACGGTACTGGATGTGAACTCGCTCTACCACCGCGAGGGCATCTACCACTACACCAAGGGCGTCAATCCGCGGGCGCTCATCGCTCTCGCGCTCGGAGTCGCCATTGCGCTCGTGGGGTTGATCGTCCCCAGCCTGCATTTCCTCTACGACTACGCCTGGTTCGTCGGCTTCTTCACCGCGGGCGCAACGTATGTTGCCATGATGAAGTTCGCAGCGCCGGCGGCGCCCGTGGAGAGCGCGGAAGAAGTGGCGTAAAACCAGCCTCTAGCGCAGCCCGCCACAATTCTCTTCCCCCATGTTTTGTATCAGCCCTCCACCGGCTTCGCCGGCCCGCGAGGGATGAAACATGCAGATGGGTTTCGTATTCGCGGAGGGAGCAGGGGCCTTCAGGCCCCTGAAAAATGAAGTTGGGGATCCGGGCCTTTAGGCTCGGGCCTTTTCATCGAATCGCATTTTTTTGCTGAATTTACTTTCTTGTTTCTTGTTATGGCGCGAGTTTACTCGCGCTGCAAGCTCCGCAAAATGAGTGCGGGGCTTTAGGCAGTGTTTGGTGAATCCTGCCGGAACGGGTTTTGTATCAGGGCGCGGCTTCAGCCGCGGCGCAAAAGCGCAAATAACGGCTGGGTTTTAACCCCTGTTCGATGTTTGCCGTCCTGCGATTATCCGCTTTTCGATTTACCAAACACTCCCTAGTCCCTGGGGAGCGTTTTTCAATCGGCCTCGAGCATTTATGCAGCCAGTTCTAGCTCCGTGCCGGCACTTGTGAGATCGTGCTATCCCACCCTAAAGCATTTTCGATTCTGCTCCTAACAGAATGCACGATGCCGAGCCTCAAGAAAAATCCACACTGCTCGATGTAGGCGATGTCGACGTGTGAATCGAAAATGCTCTAAAGCTCGCCGCCGCGCGACGAGCTTCAGGATGGGCACCCGAGGCCTGGGGCCGGAGATCCGCACCATTTGGTGTGGCTTACTTTCCCCCGCCTGTGTGCCCGCGCCCATCGCGCGTTTCATTGCCTTTGAACTGCGCAGGGTCCCTGCGTTGGGCCGCGGGCTTCTCGCCAACCTTCGGCGCCGCGCCGTTATAGCCGTGTTGGGGGTCGTATGAATTGTCTACCTGGCCATGGAAGTTGGCAGGACCATGAAACCACGGACCGGCGCCGACGAACACGCCGCCAGTGAACCACTCCGGCCCATAGTACCCGTCGGGAACACAGGAATAAGGAGCGTAGTCATAGTAGCCATACGGGCAATCCGGGGCCACTCCCACTTCGATCGCAACCTGGGCACTTACTTTGAGTGGAGTTGCCGCAAACATGGCCCCAGCAACAGCCGATAACACAAGAATCTTAAGTCCGCTCATCAATTCTCCTCACTTGGGTGGGGCCGCAATATGTCTACCCCGCCACGATTCACGGTAGTGAGTTGAATCATCTGAGTCTGAGCAATCGAGCACTGTCGGTTTTGCCTTAAGGAAAAGTCGCGTCTCTTCACCCTCCGGCAATCGCCAGGCGAAGCTTGGATGGCGCACCCGCGATCCGGTGTCCCCTCAGGCACGAAAATGCACGCAAAAACATGTCAAAGTGCCCCGGAAGTGTCCTTTTTAGGCCTCCGGACACGGGTTTGAGCGTCCCTTCGCGAAATTCTCTGTGAACTCTCGCTCTCAACCGCGAAATTCTCTGTTCACACTCACTCCTAAAGTGCGCAATTCTCGTTAATTTGTCTCAAGAAATCGCGAAATCCCAGACCAACGCAGGCGCGTCAAACGGTCGCGTTGAAGCGAACATTTGAGGGGTCTCAGGTAGCCGAAAATCGAACATTAAGCCTGATTCCACGGGACTTAATGAAACACCCCCACCGTCTCCGGAAAAATCGCAACCCGGAAAGGGTCGGGCGCACAGTTTCAGGCACAGTCTCCGTCTCAAGCTTCCACGAGAGCGTCGGCGATGCCCAGGTGCTCGTCGAGCGAAGCAATTCCCAGGTCGAGCTCTTCCTTCGTTACGATAAGCGGCGGCGCGATGACGAAGTGGCTCACAAACGCCTGAATCGCCACGCTCTGGGCCATCATCTTGCCGACGATCTGATCGACAACCAGCGGCTTGCCTTCCACCTTGTCGCGCATGGTGTTGAAGAGCTGCTTCGTCTTGCGATTCTTCACAATCTCGACCGCGAAGAAGAGCCCGAGCCCGCGCACATCGCCGACGGATGGATGCTTTTCTTTGAGCTTCAGCAGCTTCTCGCGAACGTAAGGCTCGAGCTCAGCCGCGCGCTCCACAAGCTTCAGGCGCTGCATCTCCTCAATGGTGGCAACGGCGGGCCCGAGAGTGAGCGGGTGCGCTTCATACGTATGCCCATGCGAGAAGTAGTGATCCTCAAAGTAGTCTGCAATTTTGGTAGTGGTGGCGCAAAGGCCGAGCGGCACGTAGGCGGAGGTGATGCCTTTGGCGGTGACGAGAATGTCGGGCTTCACGTTCCAGTGATTGAGGGAGAACCACTTGCCGGTGCGGCCCCATCCGGTCATCACTTCGTCGGCGATCATGAGCACGCCGTGACGGTCGCAAATCTCGCGCAGCCGCGGAAGATACTCAGGCGGCGGAACTAGGACGCCGTTGGTGCCGACGACGGGCTCGAAGATAATGGCGGCCACGTCGCTCTCGTTGCGGATCATGTGCTCGATGTAATCGGCGCAGGCGATGTTGCACGTGGGATACGTGTGTTTGATGGGGCAGTCGTAGCAGTTGGTTTCGGGTGCGAAGACCACGTTGGCGATTTTGCCGACCGGTTCCATGGCCCAGCGGCGCGGGTCGCCGGTGGCCGCGATGGAGCCCGCGGTGGATCCATGATAAGAACGATAGCGCGAGATGATTTTGTTTTTGCCCGTAACCATGCGCGCAATTTTGAAGGCCGCTTCGTTGGCCTCGGTGCCGCTCGTGGTGAAGAAGAATTTATCTAGACCCTTTGGAAGAACTTCGAGGAGCTTCGAACTCAGGCGCGCGCGGGCGTCCGTCGCGTAGCCGGGCGCGACATAGCAAAGCTCGCGCGCCTGTTCGGCAATGGACTCGATGACGCGCGGATTCTTGTGGCCCAGGTTGACGCACATCAACTGCGAACTGAAGTCGAGATAACGCTTGCCCGCGCCATCGGTAAACCAGCAGCCCTCGGCATCGGCGATCGTAAGAGGTTTCCAACCTTTCTGGAAGCGCCAGGTGCCGTAGTTGGTCTGGCGCGTGATGGTGGAAACCTGTTCGGCTGAGAGCTCCCGCGTTGAGACTGTGTCACTCATGAATGCGACTCCTCTAAAGGATGCATCAAATCGTATCATTTGGCGCCCGGCGGGGAAACGAAGGCAGGGAACAGGAATCAGGGAACGGGAACTGACGCAGGGAGCGAAAGAGCGAGCATTCAGATGCGGCCCGAGCTTGGCGCATGATGCTCGCCGATGAGGCGATCGACGAGCGCGGAGAGAGTTTCGCCGGTGCGGGGCAGAATGAACTCCTCGAGTTTGGAATCCCAGTCGAGCCTGAAGCTGGTGGCGAGCGCGGAGATCCAGATCTGGCGAACCGGCGCATTGGGCGTGATGACGAAGCGGGCCGCGGGATCTTCGAAGAGCACGTTCAGCACGCCGCCCTGTTCCTCGACTTCGAAACCTGCCTGCTCGAGTTGTTCGCGCGCGAAGAGATGCCTCTTGAGATTGCCGAGTGCCGCTTCAGCAGTGCTCCGGAAGTCCTGCTCATCTGGCATGGACACAGTGTAGCAACGGAATTCCGCTCCAATCCCGTCTATTCCGTCCACACCATGGAGTGCCTGTCCCGAAATTGGACAAGAAACCGGGACGATTAAAGAATTGCGTTTCGCTGCCGATATACCCCATGAGAATCGAGAATTAAAAATGGAGATCGCCCCCATTCCCGGAATTCGCATGCTGCCAGCCGTGAGAGCGCCGCAAGGGGATTTTCGACCGCCTGAGGTCTTCGATATCGACGGCTCGGCGAGACCGGGCGATGGCGACCGCCAGCGCGGCGGCAGAAAAGCCTCGGGAGCGGAAGAGAACGATGAAGACGACCTGATGCTGGAAGCCGAAGCGGAGTCCGGCGCAGAAGCGGACGCCGGGTCGCGCCAAGTCGATTACTTTGCGTGAGTAGAGCCGCGAGCCGGCAAGTTAGCGAGTCATAGAAACCACCCTATCCAAGGACAGCTTGGACGGGGCGTTCGTGTTGGTGCTGGATCGGGAATTGTTTGTTGCGCCGTCAGGCGGTAACGGAGTGGCGCAGGGGCTGTTCGGCGTAGATGGCCTCGGAGTCGGTGTCGGCGAGGCGCAGCAGGCGATGCAGATAAGCACGTGAAATGGAGAGGCCGCGCGCCGCCACTGTCTTGTTACCGTTGGCTTCGCGTACTGCGGAGACGGCCAGGCGAATCTTGTAGTCGCGGAGCTGGCGCTCGAAGGAGCTTGTCGGCTGATAGTCGGCGATGTCCACCACTTCGTCGAATGCGCCGGCGTCTTCTTCCTGCTCGGGGTTGTGGAGGTTCAGGTCCTCCGCGCGGACCACGTTGCCCGGAGCAAGGATGATGGCGCGCTGCAAGACGTTTTCGAGCTCGCGCACGTTGCCGGGCCACGCATAGCCCTGGAGCATGTCGAGCGCATCGGGCTCGATCGAATCCATGGGCTTTTGGAAGACGCCCGCGTAGTGGCGCAGGAAGTGGCGCGCGATGAGCGGAATGTCTTCGGGCCGATCCTGGAGCGGCGGCGACTCGATGCGCATGACGTTGATGCGGTAGTAGAGATCCTGGCGGAACTTGCCTTCGGCCACCAGCTTGGTAAGGTCCTGATGGGTGGCGAAGATGAGGCGCGCGCGCAGGGGAATGAGCTTGTTCGAGCCCAGGCGGCTGAACTCCATCTGCTGCAGGACGCGCAGCAGCTTGACTTGGGTGAAGATGCTGAGGTCGCCGATTTCATCCAGGAAAAGCGTGCCGTCGCCGGCCTGCTCAAAGTAGCCTTCGCGTGCACCGACGGTTCCGGTGAAGGCGCCTTTCTCGTGGCCGAAAAGCTCGGCTTCAATCAGAGTTTCAGGAATGGCGCCGCAGGAAACGGCGACGAAGGGCTTGTTGGCGCGGGAACCAAGGTTGTGAATGGCGCGGGCGATGAGCTCCTTGCCGGTGCCGCTTTCGCCGGTGACAAGAACCGCGGCGTTGAGATTGGTCACACTTTGCACCAACTGATAGACGCGCTGCATTCCGGCGCTGGATCCGATGATGCGATCGCACGTGCCCGGCTCCTCGACGCGGTGTTGCACACTATATAACTGTTGCTTGAGCGCGGAAGTCTCGCACGCACGGCTGAGCATGGTTTTGAGGTCGCGAACCGAGGGCGGCCGGCGCGTGTAGCCGAAGGCTCCGCAACGGACAAGCTCGAATGCCGTGGACCGCAGGCTGTCGTCGGCCATAAGGATGGTCGGGACGTTGGAGGCGATGAGTCGGCGCGCGCAGTCGATGCGGGTTTGCAGCGAGTCCTCGTGGGAATACAGATCGAGGATCAGCACATCGCAGTTCCCCGCAGCAATCAGAGCTTCCATCGCCTCGCCGTCGGACTCGAGCAGAACCTCGAAATCTTTACCAAGGGCAGGAGAAAGAAGCGGTTGCAGCGTGCGGTCTTCGGAATACAGTCCAATTCTAGTCATGCGCGTACGGTCATCCAACTCACAGGATTCACGGTGCCGCTCTGGGGATTGCCGAGTAACCTTATGATCGCTAATTGGTAACACACCGCCTATGCCTCTTTCGTGCTAGGAAGGTGCGACCTTGGTGACGAACATCAACCAATTGAGCAAGGAAGTTGTGGCCCGAATCGGGCCGCAGCAAAGAAAAATCAGCAACGCAGTCGGCGAATCCCTCAACTTCACCTATCGGCATCGCGAGCGTTGACGATAGTACGAATATCCGCTTTCCATATGGATAGTAATGGCGCGGGAAGGTGTCCTGGAACTGAGCTCCAAGCGCAAAACATCAGCCCGCGCCAGGGCGTCAAGTTCGTTGGGCAGGAACAGAAATTCATATCCCACTAGGGGTTACGGTCCATTTCAATACGCAGTCTTGCAATGCCGGAATGCGCCGATGTAAGGGTGTATACGGACCACTCCAAAAGGCGGTCCAGCCGTAACCAACTGTTTACACTGCCCCGGATGAGCCTGAGTCATCTATTTGAAGTCAAAAGATATGTTGGCCTCGTCAGTTTGGTCGAGCAATTGCTATATAGCAGGTAATTCCGGAACACAGGAAAGTTGAAGGAGCAGGAATGCATTCGTTTGCCTGGTGGCCCACCGTCATCGTTCTCGGGGTGGCAACCTACACGGATCTTCGCAGCCGGCGGATTCCTAACTGGCTGGTTCTGCCCTTCTTTGTGATTGGAGTTGCGGTTTCAGCCTGGCTCCAAGGGTGGCACGGTCTGGGCCACAGCCTGGGTGGAGCGGGTTTGGGATTGTTGCTGTACGGAATTCTTTTCTTCATGGGTGGCATGGGCGCCGGCGATGTGAAACTATGCGCCGCGATCGGAGCCTGGATCGGCCCGGCGCAATTGATTTATGCCCTGGTATTCACCGGGTTAGTGGGTGGAGTGATGGCGTTAGTCTGGGCAGCGTGCGGAGGGTTTTTGGGCGAGCTCTTCCAGCACGCCGGCGGCTTGGCGTTCGGTTCAAAGCAAGACCGCGGAGAGGCAGTGTTGAGCAATCCGGTGCGGCACAAGATGCCGTACGCACCAGCCATCGCGATCGGAACTTTGATTTCATTTTTTGCGCATTGAGGGACGCAGAACGCCAATGTCCAGCTTACCGCGAACCAATTACGAGTTGCAGGCGCACGAGAGTAAAGCGCCACAGAACGACGGCACGTCAAGGAGCATACGTAAAGTGGCTACCGATACTTCACCGCGACTGGTTAATCCGAATTCCGATACGATCGGCGGCACGCCGCTATCCATTGCCCTGATCAGTCCCAATAGACGCCACCGCGCGGCGGCGGTCCTGGCGCTGGCCGGCTGCACGGGATTTGAGGTCTCCGAATTCTCAAGCTATCCGGCGAGATCTGACGATTCTTCGGAGATGATGGACCAGAAGTTTGGCGTCGTGATCATCGATCTCGACGGCGATCCGGAGTACGCGCTCGAGCTGGTTGAGAGTATCTGCGCCAATGGGTTTGCGACCGTGATGGCCTACTCGGAAAACGCCGATCCGGAGCTTCTGGTGCGGTGCATGCGCGCCGGAGCACGCGAGTTTCTGACGCTTCCGCTGGAACAAAGTGTGGTGGAAGAAGCCCTGGTGCGGGCCGCAGCCCGCCAGCCGGTTGGGCGGTCCACGAAGAAGTCGGCGGGAAAGCTGTTTGCGTTCATCGGTTCCAAGGGCGGCGCAGGGGCCACCACGCTGGCCTGCAATTTTGCGGTGTCGCTGGCCAAAGAGTCGCAAGAGAAGACGCTGCTGATCGATCTGGATTTGCCGCTGGGCGATGCGGCGCTGAATCTGGGCATTACCGCGGAGTTTTCGACGGTGGATGCGCTGGAAGCCAAGGACCGCCTGGATGCGCAATTCCTTTCGCAGCTCCTCGTTAAGCACGACTCCGGTCTGTGGATGCTGGCGGCTCCCGGGAAGTTCATTCAATACCAACCCGCCATCGAGGCCATCGACCAACTGCTGAACGTGGCGCGGCATGAGTTCGCAAACGTGGTGGTGGATTTGGGGTCGCAGCTGGAGTTGATGGAAACCGCGGCATACCGGGAAGCCAGCACGGTGTACCTGGTGACGCAGTCCGGCATTCCGGAGCTGCGCAACTCAAACCGGCTGATTCAGCAGTTCTTTGCGGCCGCAGTGCCCAAGCTGGAGATCGTGCTGAACCGCTTTGAATCCCGTGGGCAGAGCGTGCCCGAGGAACACCTCACGAAGGCGCTCACCAGACCCGCGCGGTGGAAGATTCCCAACGACTATGCAGCGGTGCGAAACATGCAGATCAGCGCTACGCCGCTGGTGCTGACGGACTCACCCATATCGCGGCAGATCCAGAAGATGGTGAGTGCGGTGGCCGGGAAGAGCGAAACCGCGGCCAACGGGAAGAGCGAAACCGCGGCGCCCAAGAAGAAGATTTTCAGCTTCAGCTTCTTCGGATAACCGTGCAACAAGTGAAATTTCCCAACTGGATGGAAGGTAAACCGTGGAATTGCTGAATCTGGAAGACTACAAAGCGGAGATTCACCGCACGCTGATCTCAAAGCTGGATCTGGAGAAGCTGTCGCGCGTGAATTCAAGTCAGGCGCGCCAGGCGGTGTCGGGGCTGGTGAAAGAGATCATGTCGGACCAGCGGGTACCGCTGAACTTCGACGAGCAGGAAAGGATTCACGCCGACCTTCTGGACGAAGTCTTCGGTTTGGGGCCGCTGGAGCCGCTCCTGCGCGATCCCAAGATCTCCGACATCCTGGTCAACGACAAAGACCATGTGTTCGTGGAAAAAGGCGGTCTGCTGCAGAAGGTGAACACCACGTTCCGCGACGACCGGCACCTGATGCAGATCATCGATCGCATTGTTTCGCGAGTGGGCCGCAGAGTAGACGAGTCATCTCCCATGGTGGACGCCCGCCTGCCCGACGGATCGCGTGTCAACGCGATTATTCCGCCCCTGGCGCTGGACGGGCCGTCGATGTCCATCCGCCGTTTCGGAACCGGTCCGCTGGCGGCCAATCAGCTGGTGCAGTTGAAGAGTATTTCAGCGGAGATGATGGAAGTTCTGTCGTCGGCGGTGCGGGCGCGCATCAGCATCCTGGTTTCCGGCGGAACCGGCGCCGGCAAAACCACCTTCATGAACATCCTGTCGCAGTACATTCCCAACAACGAGCGGCTGGTCACCATTGAGGACGCGGCCGAATTGCGGCTGGCCCAGGAGAACATCGTGCGCCTGGAGACGCGGCCGCCGAACATCGAAGGACAGGGCGCCATAAAACAGCGGCAACTGCTGATCAACGCACTGCGTATGCGTCCCGACCGCATCATCATCGGCGAGGTGCGCGGCGAGGAGGCCTTCGACATGCTGCAGGCCATGAACACCGGCCACGAGGGCTCGATGACCACGGTTCACGCCAACACGCCGCGCGACGCTGTTTCGCGTCTCGAGTCGATGGTGGCAATGACCAACATGAACCTGCCGGAAAAGTCGGTACGCCAGCAGATCGCCTCGGCCATCACCATCGTGGTGCAGGCCACGCGCATGAGCGACGGAACCCGCAAGATCACAAATATTTCCGAGATCACGGGAATGGAAGAGAACGTGATCAGCATGCAGGAGATCTTCACGTTCCAAAAGAAGGGGATTGGACCGGACGGCCGGGTGATCGGAGTGTTCGTACCCAGTCGCATCCGTCCCCACTTCCTCGAGAGGCTGCGCGTGTCGGGTATCGTGCTGCCGCCAAGCCTGTTCGACAAGGAAACTCAGGTTAACTAGACAGAAAGGAGGGGTATTGAGATGGGCTTCATTGCAATAGTGGTATTCATCGGCGTATTTGTGGTCATTGCGCTACCAATGGTGGCGTCAGCACCCTCCAATAACTCCAAGCAGGCGCTGGCGCAGTTGGACGCGGCGCTGAAGTCGGACGCCAGGCAAGTGGTGCGGCATCAGAACCTGGACCTGCGCAAGGATGAGCTGCTGAGCAGTATTCCGTGGCTGAACAAGAAGCTGCTGAATATCCAACTGGCGCCTTATATGCGCAAGATGCTGAGCCAGGCCAAGCTGAATTGGAGCCCGGGCCGTCTGCTGATCATGACCGCGGCGGGTTTCGCGCTTTCCTCGTATCCCGTGTTCATGTATTTCCAGTCCTATCTGCTGGCCTTGGTAGTGGGCGCGGCGGTGGCGGCGCTTCCTTTCGGATGGGTGGTTTTCAAGCGCAGCCGGCGCTTTACGGCATTCGAGAAGCATTTGCCGGAGGCGCTGGACCTGATGGTGAGCGGACTGCGCGCGGGACACAGCCTGCTGGCTGCCATGGCTCTGGTATCCCGCGAGTGCCCGGAGCCGGTGAGGAGCGAGTTCAAGATCTGCTTTGAAGAACAGAACTACGGCCTGGAGATGAAGATAGCGCTGGAAAACATGCTCGACCGGGTTCCGCTGCAGGATTTAAAGATCACATCCTCCGCGATCCTGATTCAGAAGGAGAGCGGCGGCAACCTGGCCGAGGTGCTGGATAAGACCTCGCATGTGATCCGGGAGCGCTTCCGGCTGAAGCGGCAGATCATGGTGCACACGGCGCAGGGGCGGCTCACGGGGTTGGTCCTTACCTGCCTGCCCATCGTGCTCGGCGTCGGCATTTATTTCGTGGACCCGGGGATGATCAGTATTCTGTGGCATCGCCAAGTCGGTATCGAGATGATGTGGGGCGCGGCCGGACTGATTATGCTGGGCGGGTTTGTGATCTACAAGATCGTCAACATCGACGTGTAAGGGAGAAGTATGGAATTCGCAGTTTTTGCATTTTTGGCTGTGTTTCTGCTGTTCGCCAGCGGCGGGCTTCTGCTGTTTTACCGCGAAGTCATGCTCAAGCGCATCAGCGAAGTGATCCATCCGCGCCCCAAAGAGAAGAGCATTACATCGGTGGTGGAGCAGGCCAAGTCCTCGATCGGGAACTTGATGGAGTCCGTCGAGAACCTGATGCCGAAGAGCGACAAGGAAGTTTCGATCGTGGTGCTGCGCCTGACCCGCGCGGGGTTCCGCGGCGAGTCGGCGGTGAAGGTTTTCTACGGCTTCAAAGTGGTGACGCCGATCGTGCTGTCAGCCATCGCGCTGGTGACAGGGTTGGCAAGCTTCGCCCCGTTTATGGTGTACGTGATGACGCTGGGCGTGGGTTTTCTGGCGCCTGACTTTTGGCTTGGAAGGAAGATTAAGAAGCGGCAAAAGAAAATCAATCGCGGATTGCCCGATGTACTGGATCTACTGGTGATTTGCATGGAAGCCGGCCTCAGCCTGGACCAGGCGACGTCGCGATCGCAGCAGGAACTAAGCAATTCGCTGCCGGAGTTGTGCGACGAGCTGAACATCGTGGTGCTGGAACAACATGCCGGAAGAAGCCGTTCCGAGGCATGGAAAAAAATGGCAGAACGCACCGACGTAGAGAGTGTGCGTAACCTGGTTTCGATGCTGGTGCAGACTGAGCAATTTGGCACCAGCATTGCCAAAGTCCTGCGCATCCACTCCGAATCGCTGCGCACGCAACGCGTGCAGATGGTCGAGGAGATGGCAAGCAAGACTTCAGTGAAGCTAGTATTCCCGCTGGTTCTGTTCATTTTTCCTGCGCTGTTTCTGGTTACACTGGGACCAGCCGCAATCGTGATGGTTGAGTCATTTGGCAAGCTAACCGGTAAATAAAAACGCAGGAAGGGAGAAATTGAAATGGGTTTTTTTGCGATTTGCAACATTGTTGCCGCATACCTCGGGATGTACCTTTTGGACGACGCACCCGCAGGCAATAACACGAGGATCATCCAGGTGGTTGCCGGGGTTGTGGCAGTAGTCATTCTGGTGATCATCATTCAACGCCGCCGCACCCGGGTGAAGTAAGCGGCGAGGCTAGTGTCCGTGGAGGTCCTGAGCAGAGCAGGCGCCACGGCTTG
>Ga0182024_10007902_pt1 | contig 22746 bp, 16 predicted proteins | sample P32metaG_FD_120480 | JGI IMG/M metagenome (GOLD analysis project Ga0182024, IMG submission 120480) | Permafrost microbial communities from Stordalen Mire, Sweden - P3-2 metaG (Illumina Assembly) | ecosystem: Environmental > Terrestrial > Soil > Wetlands > Permafrost | place: Sweden: Stordalen... | reverse complement strand
TTAAGGAATTAAGGAATTAGGGCATTAAAGAAGTCACTTGTGGATATTAAAGAAATAAGGAATTAAGGAAGTCACTTGTGGATATTAAAGAAATAAGGAATTAAGGAAGTCACTTGTGGATATTAAAGAAATAAGGAATTAAGGAAGTCACTTGTGGATATTAAAGAAATAAGGAATTAAGGAATGAGTACAGTTGGCAGCCTTTCCGTGCCAATCTGTACCCTTTTGTACCGACCGAGGATTGTCGGAAGGCTAAAGCGGAACGTAGGCACTGTCATGAACTCTGTGAGATGGGGGTGAATTGTGCCAAGGCTTTGCTATAGAACGGCAAAAAAAGTACATTACAATCGTGAAAATCATGGTATAATAGCCCTTATGACATGTTTGCGGCCACGACGTTCGGGGCCGCTTTAGTTCAATCAACAACAGTCGAAATGCTTTCAGGGAGCCGATCCCAGCCGGATCTGGTGTGTGGAGGGTATGCACATTCCTGGGGAGCATGAAGGAGAAAACAAATGAAGAGTGAAGTCGTAAAGGAGAAAGCAATGATCTGGACAAGGTGCTATGCCGGTGATGAGACGGCATGTATTGCTGGTTATAAGTCAGGTGAGTTTGCCATTCTGAAACGGGTCAGCATCGCAAATGCCTCTTGCGTCATTAGCGAGCAAGGGAGCGAAAAAGCCTCAAGTTGGGAGTTGTATAAGAAGAAGCGATTCCTCGGCAAATATGAAACACTGTGGGAAGCGAAAAAAGCGGCAACCAAATTAGGATAAGCCGCACGTTGCGGGAGCAGGCAAAGAAGCGATGTCGCAAAGGTTTAATTGTACCAAGACCGTCTATCCAAGGAGGACAACATGAGTGCCGAATCCAAGATCGAATGGACCGATTCAACGTGGAATCCGGTTCGAGGTTGCAACAAGATCAGTCCTGGCTGTGCCCACTGCTACGCTGAAACGTTTGCCGAACGCTTCCGTGGCGTTCCAGGCCATCCGTATGAGCAAGGCTTTGACCTTCGCCTCGTGCCGGAAAAACTCGCCGAGCCGCTTACCTGGGCCAAGCCCAGGACCATCTTCACGAACTCCATGAGCGATCTGTTCCACAAGGACATTCCCGACGAATACATTTTGGCCGTCGCCAGGGTGATGGAGATGGGCAACTGGCACACCTATCAGGTGCTGACCAAGCGTTCAGAACGGATGCGAGACTTGCTCACCACGAAGCTCAAGGACGCCGCAGCCCTACCGCACATCTGGTGGGGAGTCAGCGTCGAGAACAAGAAACACGGCTTGCCCAGGATCGAACATTTGCGTCAGGCTCCTGCCGCCATGCGTTTTCTTTCGATTGAGCCGCTGCTGGAAGACCTTGGCCAGATCAACCTGGAAGGCATTTCCTGGGCAATCATTGGCGGCGAAAGCGGAGCCGGTGCCAGGCCGATGTCGGAAGAGTGGGTTTTGTCGCTCCGAGATCAATGCCGCCAAGCTGATGTGCCGTTCTTTTTCAAGCAGTGGGGAGGGTGGAACAAGAAATTGACTGGCCGCATCCTGCAAGGACGAGAATACGACGAGATGCCGCCTAGGACGAGCAATCCGGTGGTGGGGAAAAAGGAACGCCGGGCGATGATCGAGCATGTAAGGAAGTTGTGGACCAAAGATAAATGAAAGGAGAACGTATGAAAAAGAAGCATTTGCAATTGTTTTCCCGTTACAACGTTCGATTGAGACAAGCGAATTCCAAGGTATTTCACCCAGCCTACAAGACCTGGACGGAAGTGACCCCCTTGCAATTTGCTCTGTATGAATCCGCAATTAAGGCCATTGATGCCCACTACCAGGCCCTCATCAGGACCAGATACGTGCCGCAGGCAACGGCGAATATGGGGCATATTGTTATTTCACATGAAGGTGCGTCCAGTCCCGATTCCGAGGCACAGTGGCGTGCCAGTTACGAAGGACATCGGCGTTGGCACACGGAAATCGCCAATCAAGACGGCTTCAAACTTGAAGCTGTCGAACTTTCGCCTGAAGTGGCATCCGCCGATTATCGTTATTGCTGTAAGGAACTTGGCTCGCTCTATCACGACCTGCTCGATTGAACCGGCAACGAGCGTTAATTGTACCAAGAAGGACGACCATGCTGACCGTGAATCAAATCCAAGCCGACACCCGCAGGATGGAGAGGTTCATTTGCGAACGAATCTCGCCAGGCGGCACCAGGATCGTCTTGGCGGCTGGCGGAGATGGTCCGGCTTGGGCCGATCTTTCTGCCTTCTGGGATGATGACGGCGACTGCGATCTGCTCATTGAAACGAACGAACCGGATGCTTTCGGCTTCCGTGAAGTATACGAGCATTTCCGCAGGCAGGAAAGGACTTCATGGGAACGGGAGCATGAGATTTCGGAAGAGATGAATCGCTGGAAGGTTCACGAACTGGAAAGGGAGAATAGTGCAATGGGCTTTGAACTAAACAACATTCGACAGACCACTCTGGACCCACAAGTACGAGCCGACGCAGCCATTCCGCTGATCCCAACCCTGGCTCACCTGGCTTCCATCGCCAAAAGCCTCGCAAGGATTGCCGACGCTGTTGATCCGCCGCCTCCTGACAAGGTGGATACGGCCTACGTTGCCAAGAAACTTGGCATCGGCTTGGCCAGGGTATCCCAGATGGCGACCGGCGGCGAAATTCCGCCAAGTTGCATCGTTGCAGGCACTGGCAACGGCAAACTTTGGAAGTTCCATCGGGCACGAATTGACGAGTGGATCGAGAACGGCAGGACTTGACGTGCCGGTAGAATTGCACGCCGACCGAGACAGTGAAGGAGAACCAAGATGCCCCGCCAGCCAAAAAAGGAAAAAGAAACGATCACAGTCATCTTGAACGGAAAGCCCATCGCCGTCATTCTGCATCCACCCACTTCCAGGCGAAAGTCGTGGTTCGCATACTGGAACGGTCTAATTGCCAGCCGCAGCACCGGCCAACGCAACCTGAAAGACGCCATCATTGCCGCCGAGAACATGGTCAAGAGCGGCGGCAGGCGGGCTGACTTGCGGGAAGCGGTTCTTTCGGATGAAGAATTCGAGGAAATTCAGCGGGTTCATTTTGGGCGAAAGACCGACGAGAAGGCCAAGCTGCGAGCAAAAAGATCGTTCGACAGTTGCTTCGAGGGGATCGCTGCATTTCGGGAAATCACCGGTCTGAAGCCCATTACGCTTGCCACACCGGACGACTGTGCCACCTTTCAACGGATTGCCCTGGTCCTGCCCAATCAGTGGCGAAAACTGCCAATGGAGCAGCGTCGGCCTCTATCGGAGTACACCCAGGAGGCACGAGAGCAAAGGCGTAAGAAGGGCATTGCCGATGCCCTGGATGATCTTCCCTGCTACAGCCCTAACAGCGTCCTAAAGTGGTCCCGCAGCCTCCAGGCCGCATTCGAACGAGCCAACCGCAATGCTCTCAAGCGAAAGTGCGTAAGAGGTGTGGTCGATGAAAAACGGTTGCTCACGAGCAACCCTTGGAGCCAGTTCACCTGGATCGAGGGGATAGCTCGGCCCATTCGTCAGTTTGACGGCGGCGAGCTTCTTTCCCTGCTCACGTTTTTTGAATCAAAAACTGGATTGTCGGTCGGGCCTGCCGCAGTCAAGGTTTTCATCTGGTCTTGCTGCCGAAAGCTGGAATTGGCCAGCCTCACATGGGATTCCCTTCGGCTTGTCGGCAAAGAAATCCATTTCGAGATTGTCGGCAAGTGGGGCGTGGAAAAGTGGTTTCGCATCCCCAATGACGTGTATCAGGAATTGCTCGCATTTCGGACGGAAAGCCCATTCGTATTTGCCGCCTACTGCGAGCAGATCCGACGATTCCACGATGAAGAGAACCCAGGAACGGCGAAGGGAATTCACGCTGAGTTTACCCCGAAAAACTTCGGCAGGTGGTTTTACGGACTGGTGAAGAAATGGGGTGAGCAAACGAACTGTGGTGCCTACGTCCATATTTTCCGCAAGACGGCCTTGCAGCTTGCGTGGGACGGTGAAGACGAAGCCAGTCAAAAAGTGGCCGAGGACGCTGGCGTGAGCGAATCGGTTCTCCTGGGCCATTACGTCAAACCCAAGCTCTGGCGAAAAAGCAACCGCACGTTCTACCGAATTCAGGCCAGCTTGCCTCCTGACGTGGCGAGCCGTTACGGTCACAAGGAAACCTCGTTATCAGCCCTGGAACGAAGGCTGGAAGCAGCCAGGGCCGACAAGGATTGGCCTCTCGTGGCGGAACTGGCTGTACGGCTCGCCAAGGAGCGTCAGCCCGAAGCGGGGTAGGCAAGGCAGGCTTTGTGGCCTGCCTTTTTTCGTCTTCATCCTTGTGAATTTTTGTGAATTGGCTCACGTCGGAAAAGACGTTGCTGGAGCCTGACTCTCGATGCCAAGGCCCATCGTTGATGCACCGTGTCGGTGAGAAACGGTGAAATGCCGCCCTGCGGCGGGCAAAAGAAAGGAAGGGCAGGCGGTTGCCTGCCCTTTTTCGTTTTCGGGGCGATTCTTGTGAATTCTTGTGAACAGCGACTTGCCCTGCTGAAGTCCGTTTCGCCCGATTTGCCGTAAGTCCTTATCCTGCATACTGGCCAAGGAGGGACTTGAACCCTCACTCACTTGCGTGAACCGGATTTTGAGTCCGGCTCTTATTCAGGGCTCTCGCACGGCACTCGCGTTGCAAAGTCATTGTTTCGTAGCCACTTACAACACAAATGCACACAATTACATTATACTCGCAGGGGCGTGGAATGGCCAATATTGTCAGCAAAATTTCAGCAGTATTTTCGAAATAACGGCGGAAAGGATGTCCCGGTACGACAACGGTGACGAAGAAAAATAAACCTTCCGATGACGTGCTTTCAAGGTCGAGGGACCTGATGCAGATAGGATGATGGCCGCTCACAGTGGCCCATGGTCCCCCCGCGCCATAAGTCAAACTCATATCGTTGGTTTCGATTTGCGAAGCGACGGCAGTGATGCGGCGGCTTATCGAACTGCTTGCTGTCTGGCGGGTACGCTCATAACAAGGTATACTTGCGCTAGGGGAGCCTTCGAGTGGAATACGAAAGTAACCCCAAACACTCCGAACCGTGGCAGACGGGTCAGAAAGGCTCCCTATGTCCGAAGGACCTCAAACCGCTCGCGCTGGCGTTGTTGGAGAAAAGCGAGTTGGTCGGGAAACAGCGTTTTGCTGTCCATGAAGGCCGTGCATATTGCGCCCGCGAGCACCGCGACAACGTTTGGCATGGCTTCCCGGTTGGCTGGATGGAGGTTCCGGCACAGCTGCGGAACAAATGGAAGCGGGAGGGGGTTATCAAGAAGAGAGACCTTGACCGCTTCTGGGAGGGCGACTCATGAGAACCACCAAAGTGATCCTCGAAGGCGATACGAGCCGCTTCGCCTTCGGCGTGTCTTTCCAGAAAGACCCCGATGATGGAGTTGGTGCAACCCAGGAAGAATCAATCTCGTGGGGCGGCCTCCAAATCTGGGTTGAAAGTGTCAACCTTTGCGCCCATCGGGAAGGCGATACGATCGTCGAAGACGTTCATTGGTATCTGCTACCCGTGTTCGAGTGGGTGTCTGCGTGCTGGGATTACCTGATGCACGAGGAGCGGCTGCCGCTCCGGGTAGCAGGCGAGGATAGCTGGCGGTCTCTCCAGGCAACGGTGAATGCGCCTGCGGCATCGGATGAAAAACGTGAGGAGAGTTGGGGCGTCGAGTGGCAGGCGTGGTGGTTGCGACATAGCCTCCTTGCTTGTCGGCAAGGGGGATTGTTCCCCGATGTCGTGTTCCGTCGCTGGCGAGACCGACTCGAGGTCTCGTGGGGGCAGCGACGCCTGGCGGGCCAGCCGGACTACTTTCGTTTCCTAACCGCTGAGGGATTCGCGAGGATGCCAGTAGCCGAGGTGGCCGAACCCATTTTCGCTGTATTGCGCCAGGCGGCAGACCATCTAGTCTCCCAAGCACCTGAATCGAAGCGGTTCATGAAGTTCCGAACAGGTTTGGAGTCCTTGAAAGCGCATCGCACGACCAAGCGGCTCGCAATCCTCGCGGGTCTTGGGACCACAGTTGAAGACCAGGAAAGACGTTGGGATCAGGTGACCGCTCCATATAAGGCGCGGTCGCCAGCAGCTCTCGAAGCGACTTTCGGAATCGACACCACCGACTTGTACTTGGCGGGCTCGTGTCAGGCGGCGTTGATGTTTGGCTCGGTTGCACCTACCGTTGACGCTGGCGACGCTGTCGCCTTGGCTGGGAAATTGATCGACCTTTATTCGCCGAACGGCGAGCCTCCGCAGTTGACGGCTATTTGTAGGGATGAGATCATCGACGATAGCAGCAAGCGGCCGTGGGCTCAGGGATACAGGTTGGCGGAAGATCTTTTGGACGACTTATCGCTTCCGCTACAGAGCGATGGATGGGTTGACGTCCGCAAAATCTATGAATCCCTTGGAATCCATATTGACGATTTCTACTTGAAGGACAGTGGCATACGAGCAATATCGGTGGCCAGCCCCGAGCATCGACCTTCGACACTCCTGAACACGAACCACGTGACGTACGTCGGGGAGTCTGGCAAACGGTTTACGCTTGCTCATGAACTGTGCCATATCCTTTTTGATCGCGGCTATGGCGCGAAGCTTGCAATTGCTAGCGGTCCATGGGCCCCGAGCGATGTCGAGGCAAGGGCTAACGCTTTTGCTGCAATGCTGTTGATGCCGACTGAGTTGGTCCGTCGTTTGGTGCGGTCGCAGAGTGTACCAGTCAACTCTTTGGCCGGAGTTCGTGAGATGGCCGACAAATTGCATGCGAGTATCAAAGCCACGTTAGAGCACCTCAAGAATCTTAATTTCTTAAGCGAGGAAGAACACGATTTGGTTGTAAACGAACTTGATGGGTAGGCGGAAAAGAGCCGGGTAGCCCAGGGCTTTTCAGAGCATTCAGAATGATTTGCAACAGCTCGGAAATGGGTGGCCGGTCGCCATGCGCATTACCACGCAATATCGTGAGGGGACGATCTGGCAGGGCACCCTTTACTTTTCTTATGCTTATGGTATAGAGTCGGAGGGATCACAATGGTCGGAATAGAACTCGATATCGATGAGCTTTTGCTTGACTTACAAAACCCGCGCATCAGTAAAGCGGGCAGTCAGCGTGAGGCACTTCAGAAGATAATTGAAGATCAAGACCTTAAGCTCGTCGTCCTCGCCGAAAGCATTGTCGCGGATGGCCTTAGCCCAATGGACAGATGGCTTGTCCTCAAATCTACTGAAGAGCGGGGCAAATATACTGTCCTTGAGGGAAACCGCCGCTTGGCGACAATCAGAGTCCTCCACAACAGCGCGGTACTGAGCGATCTTGAGGTGCGCTCTCCAGTTAAGAAAAGGCTAGAGGAACTTTCATCACAGTTTTCTTTGAAGGCCATTGAGCCGATCACATGCTTTGAAGTTCCAGATCGCGCGGCTGCTTCGACTTGGATTAATCAAAGGCACACAGGCGAAAACAAAGGACGAGGCATAGTGAATTGGGGCGGCGTTGCCACGGCCCGCTTTCGTGGTCGTGATCCGGCCCTTCAAGCACTCGAACTTGTACTCACCCACGGCGATCTTACCGATGAAGAGAAAGAAATCGTCAAGGATCATTTCCCAATCACAACGCTAGACCGGCTGCTTTCGACGCCTGCAGTCCGAGATAAAATTGGTATTGAGATTGCTGATGCAAAACTTAAGACTAACCTTCCACCCGCAGAAGTGATAAAGCCGCTTCGCAGGATTGTTCTCGATCTTGCGAATGAGGTAATGAATGTCACCAAACTCAAGAGTAAAGAGCAGCAAGTCGCTTACATATCCAAACTGGGAAAGGATTTACCCGACCTAAAGAAATGTTCCGGCATCTCAAAGCCGGTGGAGGGTTTGGAGGAAAGCGACTTTACAAAGCCTGCCAAGAAACCAAAGCCAAAACCGAAACCAGTTCCAATTCGTAAGACTCTCATTCCACGCGATTGCTATCTCACCGTCTCCAACCCCAAAATCGCCGAGATTGCTAAGGAACTACGAATGCTTCCGCTTGCTGACTATCCCCACTCAATATCAGTGTTATTCCGCGTGTTCCTTGAACAATCAGCAGACCACTATTTGAATGCGGCTGGCATTCCACTGGCGGCGACAACCCCGGGCGGCAATAAGGACAAGAGTCTAAGAAAAAAGATCGCCGAAGCCATCGATGAAATGGTGAAAAACGGAACCTCCAAGAGAAATCTCGATGGTGTATCAAAAGGTATCGACGACAAGAATAGCCCTCTATGCGTCGAAACGCTGCATAACTATGTACATAATCGTTTTTTTTCTCCTACGGAGCGAGATCTAAAGGTCGCGTGGGATAACGCACAACTTTTCTTTGAAAATATCTGGAAATAAAATCAGTACAATTAGTCGTTAATCCTCGTCGCCTTAAACATTACACTCTACTCAGGTATCCTGGTGGCAAAGGCAAACTCGCCCCCTACATCAAAGCACTCCTGAAAACTAATAATCTTTTGGATGGTGAATACGTCGAACCATATGCAGGTGGCGCTGCCATTGCGCTTGAGCTCCTCTTTCATGAATATGTTTCGAGGGTCCACATCAATGATCTGAGCAAGCCAATTCATGCGTTTTGGAAGAGCGTGCTCAACCACACAGATGACTTATGTAAATTGGTGCGCGATACACCGTTGACCGTACGATCGTGGGATAAACAAAAGCGGGTGTTTTCCAATCAAAAAGATTTTGGTGAAGTTGAGCTAGGGTTTTCTGCGTTTTATTTGAACAGGACCAATCGATCTGGAATTCTCAATGCGGGCGTCATCGGCGGACGGGAACAGACTGGACCTTGGAAGATTGATGCACGATTTAATCGAGAGGAATTGGTCTTTCGCATAGAGTCGATTGCCAAGATGCGAAACCGTATTCGGCTTACTCGGATGGATGCGCTCAAACTATTGGAAACTCGCGGGGAGGAATGGCCCGCCAAAACCCTGATCTACCTTGACCCACCATATTATGAAAAGGGACGTGACTTATATTACGATTTCTATGAGCACGAAGACCACGAACAAATCTATCGGTTCTTGACAAAGGAGTTCGCGAAAAAGCGATGGGTTATTTCGTACGATAATGTGCTCCCAATTCGTAACCTATACAAGAGCAGGCAACGGCACGGTTACGAAGTCAGGTATAGCGCAAGGGATGCGCGCGAAGGCGCTGAAGTAATGTTCTTCAGCGACGTACTACGCAAGACTCCAAATTTTCATAAGTAGGAATGATATCGGTCCAGTCGAATAATGTTGGGGCGATCAACAGGTATCATTTTGAGCGCATAGGCGAAAAGTGCGGAGCCGCGTTGGAAATCTCGTCGATCAATTCCTTGCTCTCTTGATCGACAATTGCGACACTCGGCGGAATTACGACCCCATGCAACTGGGCTCGCAAATCATCCCAACGGGTTCGCAATACTTGCCAGTTGTGTTCGTCATAGGTGCCGCGGAACACGACCGGCCGCACTTCAATGCGCGGAAGTTGATCGGCGGGTGCCCCGGATTCAATTGCTTTGTTAAGCTCGTTACACCAGCGGCTGTCAACTCTATCTACTCTTCCAATTTGTTGCTCGACCACGCCAGGATTCCACTCGGGATGGAGCAATACGACGATTCGGCACGACGTGTGCAGATTCAGCCCTTCGCGGCCAACTAAGGATTGGGCAACCAGGACCCTCGGAAAGCTTCTTGGACGGTTGAAGGCAAGTTGAATCATGCGCCGAGATTCTGGGCTCGTGCCTCCGAACATCAGCCGCGCGAAACCTCCTTGAGGTCTGTTGTATTCGTCCTTCAATCGGCTTTCGATTTCCTCCCAGCGTTGTGTTGCTTCGTCATCGTCAATTTCACTGTCGTCGTCATCCGCATTATCCCTATCGCTGACCGCTTCGATCAGCTGGCAGAATGTCTTCGCATATTCGGACGCCTGAATATCCGGGGTATCCAATAATTCCATCATGGCTCGGGCGACGAGCGCAAGTGATCGTTGTTCCGCCCGTTCACCTGGAGTATTCGTGTCAACGGAGCGTTTGAAAGCGTCAAAGATTGCCTTCATGCGTGCGCCAGGATAGTTTCCTTCCCAACCCTGTTCGATCCGGGAAATCAAGTGCTCACGAAATTGTTCGCGACGCTGGCTTTCCCGCTCGTAGCGAGTACGCAATGTTTCATCGAGTGTTTCAAGTTGTACAAGACTCATTAGCTGGCGATGTGCTGCGCGTACCGCCAGCCATTCGCTGTTCTCAGCATTGCCGTCCTGGTCGCCATGCACTTTGGCTTGGGGCCACGGTTGCTTGTTCTGTACGCGGCGCAGCATCTCGCGTGCGTTGAGCAAATCGACCAATGCACGTAACGGTAGGGTAAATCGGCCGAACACCAATACCTTTTCATCATGCAGGGTTGCGGATTCAATGGCCTCAGCTGCTTTCTTAATAGCGGGATGGTCGAAGAGTGAATCGTTGCCTTGCGTAAAAGCCTGATTGATAGCATTGAGCCACCATTTGGCACGCGCTTGGCGTTTCCGATCAGCGGAATCTCCTGCATCTTCGTTCAGATTGGCTTCCCGTTCGGCCTCATCGTGTTGTTCTTGCTTACGGTCGTCATCGTCGCGATTGACCTGGTCGAGCAGGGAGGCGATTCCGTGGCCGTTCCCCAAGGTGAGACGAAGCCGCTTAGCCACAGGATCATCCGACTGGCGTGTTACTACCGACAGCGACTCGGCCGCGCAGATTGCCTTCTGCCAAGCCGTCGATAGGTCTGCCGTCTCCACCGAAATCTCAGACTCTTTCCGATAGGCATTAATCGGTAACTTGGAGTGATCGTGGAAACGCAGGACCTCGGGGTCTTCTCTCTTGTCACGCCGAAGCAGGTAGGGAGATAAAGTTTCTTGAAATCGAGCGGCAGCGATCTTGTAGGCAGAACGGGCCTCGTCACTACTACGCCAGGTCTGCCGAACTCGCTTGACGGCATCGGCGTATAGGCCGGTGGCTTCCTGGACCAGCGCGAGAGTCGACTTGTCGAGGCCGAGGCGGCTCAGAGTGCTATGCCATTGACTCACATCCAGCTCCACGGGGGTGGCCGTCAGTGCGAGCCTGCGCGCTGAATCGGATGAGATGATGACCCCTTCGAGCAGCCGTGACAGGCCGCTTTCGCTACCACGGCTCTTGTGCGCTTCATCGATGATGACCAGATCGAAAAGGCCAAGGCCGATACCGACGCACCGTTCGAGCCAGTGGCGAAGCTCCTCATACTTGGAATACTCGGCAGCATCAAGGGGCCTGGGCCATTCAACGTCCAGAAGTTGATTGAGCAAACGCCGACCGGGGTGTTTGCTGTGTTTAGGTATTGCGGCGGAGATACTCTTGGCCACTTTGCTGCAAACCGGTGCATAGGCCAACGTGTCATTACCGTGGTAGCCGCGCGGGAGCCGCCTCTCTGTCATTTCTCGCCAGCGTGCATAGAGTTCCGGCACCAATGCCCATCGCCAAACGGCGGCGTTCTCCCCAAGTCGCCAGTTTGTAAAGGCGTGTGATATCATCACCGCCTGCTTTTCAAACCAGGGCTGTTGATTCTCAGCCTCGTCGATTTCCCAAGCGGCCAGATAGGCACGAAGGCTACGCAAAATGGGTGGGACATCGTTGAGTTCGCCGTCTCTCAATTCAGCCTGCCATTGATAGCCGAGACCGGGAGGAACGAGAATCGCCACGCGCCCACCGCTCTTCATCACGCAACGAGCAAGTTCGACCGCGATTCGTGTTTTGCCCATGCCAACCTCGTCGGCTATCACCACACCGTTTTGCACGATGCGCGAGGCGATAGCACACAAGCTGGCGCGCTGGCCTGGGTTCAAGCGAGTGGCGTCTTCCCCCCTCTCGCGAGCCAATTGTTCTTGGTTCTCGGCTTGCTGGCGCAAATGCTTCGCGACGGCTTCCCATCCTAGAAACGTCTGATTCATATCTGGTCTCCAATTCTGCCGAGACCGGCCACATTCCAAGCAGTTTCCACCCGTTTGAGCACGCTCTCGTAGCAAACCCCTTCCGCTGTTTCATTGGTCGCCGCAAACGCGGGTCGAAAGGGCGAGTGCCACAACGGGCTGAGCGGATTGAGGTCAAGCTTCACGAATTCCTCAAGGACTTTGCTGCCCGCCGCCTGAATCAAGCATTGCTCAAAACGTGTACACCACGTCACCCAGTCGGCTTGACATACGGACGTTTGCTTCGCAGCGATGTTCTCGATGAGTTGCATCATTTGGCGCACCGGGTAGCTGGCAGCGACGGAGCCTCCCGCCCCTTGCTGGGCAGCATCGTCCATCGACACGCCGTCTCCATCAGGAAGTAACTCCTCGTCAGCCGGCGGCATGGGAAAGTTTGCGAGTTGGCCCCATGCCTCGTCGATGTCGATTCGCGGCAATGCCGTTGCCGCAATTCGCCCGAATTCGTCGATCACAGGGACCCATGCTTGCCGTTCCTGCTCGTCCATGCGCCATCGAATCAGTACCTGCCGAGGTCTTGCTACTAGCCACTGGAAGCCCTTGATGCTGTCGCGATGACAAGCATGACCGGTTTCGTCGAGTAGATCGAATGATTCCGAACCTTCTTCACCCGCTCGTAACCAACAGTTGTTCCCTTCCACAATCCAGAAAAGATAAGCGACGGGCGCAGCGCTGTATCGTATCTCGGGCTCTGGCATGTCACTCCCAGCCGCCAGCGATTCCGAGTCTTCACTGAAATCGGTCTCCCATTGCAGTGGCAAGACATTGGTCAGCACACTTTCGGGCGATACACCTCGGGCGAGTTCCCAACAAAGCGACTCGGCGTCGAACACCACACCCGCTTCCAGATTGCCGAGGTGACGAGCCATCTTGTTGGCAAAGCCGGGACCGGTGAGGTTGCCTGAGCCAAGGTAGAGCCAGGCGCTGTTGCAGAAAGGGGAATTATCTCGGTAGTTGGCGCTGAAAATAAACTTGGCATGTAATGATCGAGAAGCCTTGAAGTATTCGGGCTGTCCTGCTTCTCGCACGGTCCAGCCGGCATTATTGAACGAAGGAACGGAATTCGCCACGGCCTGACATGCCTTCGGATTTACAAAGATGTCGATCTCGGGCCGCTGAGTAAGTAGGTCAGTTTTCTGGAGGCTATCCACGATGTTCTTGAGTACGGACGGAATCTTGTTGTTACTGTCTGACGACTCATAAAAGCCGGAACCCATGCCCAGGTAATTCCGGGCTGAGTGTGAGGTATGCTCCCGTATCAAAGCCGGTAACTGAGCAAGAAGGGGAGCGTCTCGATTATCGAAGAAACGTGGCGAGACTCCATTGCTGGACCTGATCGTTTTTGCGATCCATCTCTCGACGTTGGTCGAGCCGTCTTCGGAAACCTGGCGACCTGGCGGCGTGGCGTGCAACGCTCGGAAATCAAAGTGCCTCTGCAACCAGGCAAGCATATTCCAAGCCGCCTTCACGTCGGCACAGGCTTGAGAAGCCGAGTCGTCACGCGCTTTCAAATCCCGGTCGGAGAGATCGAGTCGCCAGGCAAGATCAAGACTTTCTTCCAGTGTCTGGCGGGTCCAGTTTCCGGTTGAGACGATTAGGCGTAGTCGCCATTGTCGCGCATCCGATATGTGCCGAAAACCTATGAGCGCAACCTTGGCGTGTAAGAGTCTGAACAGGGGGACCCCGGTCATTGGCAAATGCAAAACGCCGGGGACTTCTTTTGGCAGTATCTGCGGGTTGCTGGGGTCCAGCATCAACGCCATTGCGATGCGACCTTCGTAAGCTCGCTGGGCGTGTGTTCGGCGTGTGAACCGCTCGACAGCATCGTCAAGAAAGCCAACATCCGCAGAATAGCCGCATAGCCAGCCGAAGCTGCCAAGGAAGTCGTCAGGCGCCTCGAAGTGCTGAGCCAGAGAAAGCGGCTTGAATGGCTGATCGTGTTTTCTCATGCGATGTCATCGGTGTCTGTTGGCTTGAGCCAGTTGTGCAGTTCGTTGGACAAATCAAGATTGAGTAAAAAAAGGTTGCGAACTCGATGCGAGATATACTTAGGCAACGGGATGGCTCTTTCTACTTCGGCCTCTGCACCGTCTTCCTCCGGACTGCGCGGAGTCTCAGTCTGAGTGACCTGGATTCCTCGGAAGGCGACACCCGGTACGATGTCGCGCCCGCGTTGTTGCAGCACTCGGCCTTCGCGGGCCAGCAACTTTTCGAGCAGGCGTGTATCGGTTTGATCTGTGCATTCACGACAAAAAATATTCGCCGCTCCTCCAGGGGAAGGATCGTAGGTGTTGGCAAGGAACGATTGTGCAGATGTTCGTAGCGATCTGATCTTGTCTACCACATCTTCCGGGAGCCTGCTGTCCAAGGACATGCGTTGGTCAGCGCCGTTGGCGATATGTGATTCGATCTGGTCCAACAGAGTGATGGCGGCATCTCGCGCCGCAAAAAACAAAGCGCCAGCGTGCAGGTCACGCCAATGGAACTCATCCAGCATCTCTGGTTTAGCGTCCCACGCGATCTGTTGCTGCGGCTTCTTGCGTAGCCGTTCAATCCAATCGAGTGCCTTCCGTCGCCGGGATGCCTCGGTGCCCGTACCAAGAACAAGCCGCTCTCGCAAGAATTCTCGGGCACTCTTGGACATGGGATTGAGCGGTGACAATGCGTTGGTCAGCGGGGAGGACGACGTGACGTTCTCGTGAATGCCTTTCGCCCACCCGACTAAATGATCCACGACACTGCGATTGTAAGGAGCGAATTCGGCGCACACGGCGTTGATGAAATCGTCTCCAAGCTGGGTACGGGTGAAAGCGTTGAAGCGTTCTCCGCTTGACTCCGCCATACCCAGGGCGCGCAGGGGCTGCACCGTTGCCTGACGCATGGGCTGGGTAACATAGAAGCTTGGTTTGCGCATGGTGGCGAACGAGAGGTCTGTTTTCCCAGCCATCTTTGTCGCGCCGCGTAAACGCGGATCGCGTTGCCAGCCATTGACGCGGAGCGCAAGGAAACAGGCCAGAGCCTCGATGGCGTTGGCTACCTCGATGTTCTGCACCCGTTTGCCGGAGCTTCGCACACGTTCAGCGACTGACACGCCCAAGGTGGCCAGAAAAAATTGTTTTCCAAACCACACGCCGCCGAGGCCCGGAACGGCGAGGTCGTTAAATGAACGCACGGTGGCTCCTAAGCCGAGCGTGCGCGTGCGGCGCTCGCTACCAAGCGTTTCCGGTCCGAGCAAACCCCACGCAATTGCACCCACCCTTTTCTCCTGATTTGAGCGTCCCACCGATCCTGTCGTGACTTCTTGTGACTTCTTGTAGTTCATCCAAGCGTCCGCGGGGGCATCCTTGCGCTGCTGCGGCTGAAGTCAAGCGAAAAGCCCCGACCTCCAGCAGCATGCACTTTTCGACTACCCGAAGAACTGCTTGACTGCATCCGCAACGGGGGTATCCACGCCTGCGGACAGACTCTACTAATTATTAATCAAATGCTAGGCGGCCGTAACCGGGCGCTTACTTTTGATCGTCCTCCAGAAAATGCTATGAAATACCCCCCTTTTCTGCACTTGTCGCAAATTCGACAAGTTGGCAGAATTTGTTTACAAGTCTCAATTGATCGATGGTCCTGCATGGCGTTTCCATGAGTTTAGGGCTGGCAACAACGACTGCCAGGCACTGGGCGCGGGACAAAGCGACATTAAGACGGTTTGCGCTGAACAGGAACTCGATGTCACGGGGCAGGCATTCGGCATCCGAGGTAGCCATCGAAACAAGGACGACCGGTGCTTCCTGGCCCTGGAATTTATCGACGGTCCCGACTCTGGCTCCGGCGGGCAGAACCGATTTCAGATGGTTCACCTGCACGTTGTAGGGGCTTACGACGAGGATATCGTCTGCCGTCATCACTCGGGCTTGTCCATCCTTGTCCACGAATTTCTGGCCCACCAGCTTCAAGTAGTATTCCTTGATCGTCGTTCCCTCCTCTTCGCTCTTCTGCGAACAGCCCGTATGGCTCACAGGCAGGAAATGGATTCCCTGCGGGGTAATCCCTTTGATGGGTGACTCGAATATCACGTGCCGGTGCACATTTCCCGGATCGGGTGCAAGCCGCCCTTCATAAAACGCGTCAGAAATGAACTGGCATATGGTCGGATGAAGGCGCCGCGTTAGGTTGAGGAAAATGCCCCGGTCTGAGGCGACCGTAGCCTGACTACCGAGCAGGAAATCGAGAATCGACGAGCCAGCCTCGCCGGGATGGACGCCCTGAATCGGCTGGCCAAGCTGCATCTGGTCCCCGACGAATACGATGTTGCGGGCTGCGGTTCCCATCGCAATGACATTGGCCACCGAAACCTGGCCGGCTTCGTCGATGAAAAGGTAGTCGAGATGGCGGTCAAATCGTTCATGAGCAAATAGCCAAGCGGACCCGGCCAGCAGTGACGCATCGAGGCTAACGTTTTCGTTGATATATTCACTTTGGATGAATTTGCCGCTATATTCCGATTCGGCATGTTGCGTCGAGGCCTTCTTGATTCCCTGAAAACTGACGCCGAGGCTTACGGCCATGTTCTCGACCATGTCGAGCAGGTTGTGGATCACCTTGTGCGAGTTGGCCGCGACTCCGATTTTCTTGCCTCGGCGGATCAACTCGACGATGACATGGGCGCTGGTATGCGTCTTGCCGGCTCCGGGCGGTCCCTGGATGAACAGATACGACTCGATAAGGTTGGCCACGGCCTCGGTGGTCGCTGTGAGCAAGTCATCGCCGACAGCGATGGGCGTCCCTGCACGGTGGTGACGGATTCGAGGTAAGGCTTTGCTCAGAATGTCGCGGACGGCAGGGTAGCTGTTGTGCCCCGCAAGAACATCCGTGGCGAAGCGATAAATTGCTTCTCGCAGGGCATCGCTGTTTATCGGTCCTCCTGGGCCGATGTTGAGTTTGTCGGGCAAGGGACCGCTGATAACGCCGCGCTTGATTCCGACGACCAGATTCTCGTCATCGATGTGCTCGATGGTTCCAGCGGAGGAGAGCGATGCCACGTCAACGACTTGATCGCCGACTTTCCGCTTGGTTTCCTGGGGTGGAAACCGGAAGGTGTAAAGAAGCGATCTTTTCACCGTTTCGGGAGGGCCTGCCAGCGTCAGGCCCGCTATGCACTCCGTGTCGTCGAGCAATTCATCCTCAAAACGGCTGGGGCGGTCAAAGAACTCCCACCACTGGGGCCTCGCTTCACGAGCGTGGAATTCAAGCAAATCGGCAAGGTGACGGCGGTAGTCTTCTGTGCCCTTCGCCGCTGCCAAGAGTCTTTTTTGATAGTCGGCGTACCGCGCTTCGCGCTCCAGGCGAGCCGCTGTCTTTTCGGCGGCTTCATCATCGTCGGTTGCTGCCGGCGGGCCGTCGAACCAGGCGACATCGGGTCGCCGGTGCGATAGTAGCCAGTCTCGAAGTTTCACCGTCGAAATACAATCGACCTCGTTATAATCTGCGATCTGTTGCAAGAGATCGGGTTCGCCGGTCTCTTGCCAGCGGTTGTAGACAACGATGCTGTCACCCGCAGTCGCCACGGCGCCTTCGCGCTTTTCCATGTAGAACGTTTCGAGGTTCTTGAGCGAATAGGCTGGCTCGGACACGCGTACGGCTTCGCGGACCACCTTGTAGAGATCGACGAACTTCATCTGGCGCAATAGATCGTCGAGCTGATGCTCGGCGATGGCGTAACGGCAGGCCAAGCGCTTGAGCGCGGTTGTTTCGTAGTGATTGTAATGGTAGATATACGCCCCAGGGTGAGCGGTCAAATGCTGTCGAAGGAATTCCATGAACTGGGCGAAGGTGGTGCGTTCCTCGGCGTGATCGTGAGCCCAAAATGGCTTGAAAACCAGTTTTCCGCTTTTCAAGAGGGAGAGGCCGAACAGATACTCAAGGCCCTGCGGATAAAATGGATCTCCCTCCATGTCGAAGAATAGATCGCCCGGATTAGGTTTTGGCAAGCGAGAAAACCCACGGCCTGCTTCGCAAGGGATCAGTTCGAGTTTGTTCTTACCCGTCTTCCGTTTATGTGCCTGAAGAGCGGCCTGGGCCCGCAATCGTTCAAAGACCTGCGGGTTCAAGTCAGGGATACGGGTTTTGGCAGGCAATACTGCTAGCTGGGCGACCGTCGTTACGCCCGCTTGTTCCAACTTGGCTGCCTGGCTACGCTGCATATTGGCAACCAAGCTCAAGTCATCATCCTTCTGCCATTGAGCAGCGCAGGTCTCTTTCCAGTGGCAAGTCGAACAGTGCGAACACGGCTCTGGATAAGAATCAGAAGGTGGTGACGCGGCAAAATCCTCAAGCCTTTTCATCGCATGGCGCACATATGAGGCGGAGTCGCTGACCAAAAAGCTGGCTGTGGTGCCGTCGCCAAGGGCAATATGACACCCCTCGGGCTGCGTCCCCTGGCGCATGGCCAATAGACTTGAATAGACGCCAAGCTGAACAAGGTGCTTTACTTGGGCATGCCTGGCCAGCTTGGTGTCAATTGCTTCGTAGCCAAATTGTCCCAACTTTGACGGCTTGTTTGTCATGGCGAGGAAGTCCGCATAGCCTGCCCAATTCTGGCCTAATAATATCGCCTGATAGACAACGTCCACTCCTTTTTGCATGGCTTCAATTCCCATCCTGGAGCGGTCGGCGAGTGTGCCGTGTTTTGGCATTTCGGCAACATTCTTACCGGCGCTTTTGAGGCTTTGCAGGTACGCCGCTTCGTGTTCTTCACCCTTTCGATGAAGGAGCTTGTCGCTTTCTGACACCTCGTCGCGTTCGAGGGGTTCCGAAAACGCTCTGAGATCGAGAACTGTCGAATGGGAACAGCCCAGGAAGTTCACGAGGTCAGTCGGGGAGAACAAGTAACTTCCATCGTCACGTTTTTGCATGGGTGCCGCCTCGTGCAATTACAACACAACGTATCCCCGGTGGTAAGACACCAATTCGCGACGGCGGATGAGCTTCATTCGTCAGCCTGTTCGCATAGGTACTGTTTGACGCCGAGGAACGGCTCGGTTTCGAGATTCAGCCGCGCAACTTTGGCCAAAATGAAGTCCCGCAAATCCACTTGGCCAGTCAGGACCGTGCGGAGGTCGTATCCATCCATTAAGACGATTGATTTCTGGGGATTCTGTTTTAGCAAACCGGGCACGTGATGGGACCAGCCGTTAATCGAAAGGAAAAAGCCCATAGTTTGCTTGCCAGACCTGTCAACTTGGCCCTTAAGACCGTCGAGTTCCCTGATGTCCGCCAATTCCTTGCGCCAGCGGCATTCGACCAGGTAATGCCAGCCTTCGATTTTGAAAGCGCCGTCGATTTGCTCGCCACTTGCGTTACGCGTGTACGGGCGGATGAGAGAAATCTGGTGCAGGTCGAACACGCGGTTGAGCAAGTCCTGGAGCAGGTAGCCACGGTGCTGAGGGTCTTGGGACTTCGCCAATTCATCGAACATCATTAGGAGGAGTTCGGAGTGCTTGCGGAACAAATCGGCACGCTCGCGCTCCATGCGGCTCAATTCCTCCATGCGAGCCAATTCGCGCTGCTTGGCTTCGCGCGCCTCCATAATTTCAAGGGTGCCAAACATCTCACGGGACTTTTGGACGGTCGCTCGCGCCACATATTCATCATCTGCCAGATGGAAGCTGCTCCAGTTTGATGCAATTTCAATGATGCGCCTGATTGTTCCTTGACAGTCAACTCTTTTTTCTAGGGCATCCACTATCAGGGGCGCCAGCTGGCGTTTGGTCAGCACCTTGCCTGTCGTCTCGTCACGGCGGTAAAGGATTGGCTGGTACACGTCCGATGGGATCCCAGCAGGTTTGAAAATGAATTCGGCCATGACTCGCTTGATGTGGGCAAGCGTGGCTATGATCTCTATTGCCAGTCTTCGTTCTTCAACGCCGAGGTCCATCGCAGATCTCACATTTTCAATGGCGGTTCGTGTTAGTCCGAGTTCATTTCCTAAATCTGGTCACATGTCATGTCTGACAACCCATTTCCTTAAGGAATCTCGAGGGTGTTTTGGCATAGCCGAAGTACTTGTCGGCGTATGTAAGTGTAAGCGTCTCCTCAGCTCTGGTAATTGCGACGAAGCAGTTGCGGCGTTCTTCGCGGATTTCGGCAGAGTCGGGACCCTTTTTTACGGCGGCCCAGCTGGGCAATTCGTCTTCGACCAGACCGATAAGGAAGACGTGCCGGAACTCCATCCCCTTCGATGCGTGAATTGTGAAACAGCGCACAGCCTCCGGCGGAGCAGGTTTCTCTTTGGCCCGCAAATCCATTTCTTGCAGCAAATTGTGAAGGGTTAGATCTGCCAAGCTGTAATGCGTGGCGATGTCAGCGACAAGTGCGGTCCAAATGACGGCCTCATCGTCAAATTCATCGAATGCGGTGTCGGAAGCACTAACCGGCTGTGCCCGGACTTCAGCGAACCATTTCTGCGCTAGGTTGACGACGCTCCAATAGTCCATTCGATCCAACAGGGTAGCGCGAACAGATGAGAGCAGCTTGGAAGCTCCAACACTCAAGCCCGCACGTGTGTCCCCAATGTCAAGCCAGGCTGTTAGAAAGTCCGTTGCGTCAACGGCCGCTCTGGCAACGACATCCTCGACGGGGATATTGATACCTTCGAGTTGGAAGAATGCGCGAGACAGTCGCCGCAAATGTTCGCGGTCTTGCCGTGCGTTGGCAAGCCGCAAGAGCGAGTGTAGCCACCGGTAAGGCACCGATTGAAACTCGTTCTTTCGAATTGCGATGTATGCTGGGATTGATGCATTTTGAAGAGTTGTGACCATTTCCTCAAGCAGCTTCTTGCGCCGAGCGAGGATCACACACTTTTGTCGCTCAGCCGCAGGCATCTTGCCAAGTTGTTCAGCAACCCACGTCATCTCGTCACTAAAGTCGCGACAATGATTTACGGTAACCTTGTGCTTTTCTTGTGTGGTCTTGTGAGCGGACAAGGGCTTCTTATTGGCAGCGCGATCACTGTTGCATTGAATCAGGCTGTTGGCAAGGACAATGACTTCAGCTGGACAGCGGTAGTTTTCCGGTAACTGAAGGAGGTGCATCTTGAATCGCTGGAACAGTTCGTCTAATCGCGCTGGGTTGGCGCCATTCCACTGATAAATGAGTTGGTCGTCGTCAGCTACTACGAAGAGGTTTGGGGTTGCGGACGGCACCAGCTGAACGAGTAGCCGGTATTGGGCAGAGTTGGTGTCCTGGAATTCGTCTACGCACACAAAGGAATAGACCCTACGGACTTGTTTCGAGACGACGGGGAACTTTTCCAGAAGCTCAACTGCGGTGGCCAGTAACGATCCGAAGTCGAGTTGATTCGCGGTAACGAGTTGCGCTCGATAGACCGAGTAGATTGCAGCCAACTCTTTGGCATGCGGCTGAATGCCCAAACGGTTACCAGCCTCCATCGGGAGGACGCAGTCGTCCAGCAACCGATTGATGGCAGGTAGGATTTGGGTGGCTTTCGGCGAGAAGTCAGAATCGGGAGGAATGACGGCCTTAATTGCGTCGGTCAGCACGGCTTCTCGATCCGCCTGCTCGGACAAGATGGCGAAATCCGGCTTGAGTCCAACATGACTGCCGTGCTGGCGAAGAATATCGGCTGCAAAAGAGTGAAAAGTTGTGAGTAGAGCGCGGTCGCGTCCGTCGGTCAGCAGGCCATCGATTCGGGTACGCATTTCGGATGCGGCCTTATTAGTAAACGTGATGCCGAGCACACGGAAGCGAGCGTCGGGCGTTTCCTCGATTAGTCGGGCAATCCGAAATGTTAGAACACGGGTCTTGCCAGAGCCGGGACCTGCGAGTACAAGCAGCGGCCCATCTTGCCACTTAACAGCGGCAAGCTGGCTTTCATTCAGGCTGGCAAGATCGATGCTCATATTGACCTTCCTGCAAGAGTCACGACTTTTTCGATTGCCGTCTCAAGGGCATTGGGGACACCTGCTTTGCCCTTTTTGGTCACCTCATTCAACACGGCATAGGCAAGTCGTGGTTTTGATTTGGAAAGAGAGCCAATGGCGGCTTTGATCGTATCGGTTGGGTATTGGGCGTCGCCCGGCACGGATGTTATCAACTTTTTGTGATTGGCATCAACAATGCCTTCATAAACGGCAGCGTAGCCAGCATGCCAGAGGCAGTGTTCGATGTCAGGTTCCGTGATTGAAGTGATGCGATCAGCAGCTGCGTCAGTGCCACGGAGATCGTCTGCGGTCTTGGCATACTTCTTTCCAGCCAAATCACCATCTGCGAGTAAATGCCACTCTATGCCTAAGTTCTGGGCTAGTTTGATTAATGGCTCGGGCCCACACTGTGAAACCTCGACACAACTTACGCCGCAAAGTTCAAAATCATGGCCTAGAAGTTGCGCGAATTCAGGGACCAAGGCAAACTCTGTTTCTCCTTCGACCAGCAGCCAACAACGGGCAAATAACAATGCACCGCGTTTTGCGCGGACATGATAGGTGATCTTTTGAATTTCACGTTCATCAAGAGTTCCGGGCTTGACAGCAAAGACCTCGATCTTGCCGTTCCTTCTGGCCAATCGGCGAATGGCGGACAGTGGCACGGCGGCGAGCAAGTCGCCAGAATGCGTGGCAATGATCTTCTGTCCCGCGAGTTTGTCAAGGATTGT